>JACCDP011513562.1_pt1 | contig 18976 bp, 15 predicted proteins | sample 7445841 | NCBI WGS metagenome assembly JACCDP01 (sample SAMN15323441, study PRJNA562643) | freshwater metagenome | isolation source: river surface water | place: USA:Blue River Watershed | collected 2017-08-17
CCTTTGCTATTGAACATATTCATTTGAGATCTCCAATTTAAAGAATTGTTTGCCAGCATTCGCCAGCTGACATGCACAAATACATGTCTTCATTATTAATAATGTATTATTACTTATAGTAATTACTGCTATAAAAATACATATTACGATATATTATTATAAGCATCTTTGAGGCAATATGAATACAGGTAAAAATCTTATTGGAGATAAATTTAATAAATTAACAGTACAATCAAAAGCAAAGAGTATACTTGGAGGAAAGAAAGTAAAAAGATACTGGGGAGCATGGAATTGTATTTGTGATTGTGGAAACAATATTATTGTAAAGACAGTTCATTTATTAAGAGGTCAAGTTAAATCATGTGGTTGTATAAATAAGTGTGGGAGATCAATTAAACCTGGAGATAAGTATAATAGATTGACTGCTTTAACGTATAAAAAAGGAAGTAAATGGTTATGTCAATGTGATTGTGGAGAGATAGTAGAAGTTAGTACAGAAAGTATAATTAATGGTAATACAAAATCTTGTGGGTGTTTAAAGTCTGAAGTTTCTTCTAAAAAGTCTAATAAGTTAATAGAAGGTAGGAGAAAGAATGATCCTAGAATAGCATCAGCTAGAAGAGTTTGGCAGAATTATTGTTACAATGACAAGATGTGCGAGATAGATTTTGAAAATTTTTATAAATTATCTCAACAAGATTGTTATTATTGTGGATTGAAGCCTAATAAAGAGTACAATTATTTTTTAACTAAATCAGCTAATAGTTCTGAAAAGGCTAAAAAAGAAGGATTATTTATTTATAATGGGTTGGACAGAATAGATAGTAATAAGCATCATACAATAGAAAATGTAGTGTCATGTTGCAATGATTGTAATAGATCTAAGAATAATAGATCAGTTAGTGATTTTTTAATTTGGATACAGAATATAAAAGAGAATAATGATAAAATAATAATTGATAATAGAGAAATACCTAAAGGATCGCTTGGAACATCAATTAAATGTGTATTTTACAATTACAAAAAAGATACAGATTTAAAGATTGAGGAGTTTTATAGTATTTCGCAGATGAATTGTTATTATTGTGGATCATTACCGAACAATGTATTTAATAGGGCGAAGACAGATAAAAAAGCTTCTAAGAATTCTAAATTAGAAGGAGATTATATTTATAATGGATTAGACAGAATTGATTCTAATTTAGGTCACATTCGCGGGAATGTAGTTCCATGTTGTAAATATTGTAATTTTGGTAAGAGTAAATTAAGTATAGATAAATTTTATAGTTGGGTTAATCGAGTAAAAGAATATCAAAAAAAAAGAGTCGGGAGATAATCCCGACTCTTTTTAGAGTACGTAGTACTAGATACTATCAGGGTCCAACGGGTGGGTTGAAGTAGAATACTGCGTAGGTGAATTGACGAGGACCAGGAGTGTAACCAAATGGGCTATTTAAAGCGCTAACTAAGTAGCTGGGGGTGGTTACTAATGAGCCATTGGTCTCGAAGTCAATTAAAGTACCGACTGTAGGAGCGCCAGATACTGCATTAGGTGAGCCTAATGGAGTTAGTTGACCTGTTGATGTATAGGTAAGAGCTGAACCAGCGGCAAGAGTTGTGTTGGTGGGTTGTAGACCATCAGCAGCATCGGTATCGCAAGCATCTAATGATACAGCGTATACGCCAGGTAAGTGCCAGCAGGTGATTTTGCCTGAAGCTGTAGCAGTGTGTGGTCCGAGTACGGCGCCTGAGGTTACTTTACCTACTGTGCCGCCAACTACTGAACCGAAGAGGGTGCCGTAACCAGCAATACCATCGTCAGCTAACATTAGAGGGCGTGATGTATCTTCTAAGTTGTAGGTAACAACTGTGCGCTTGGCTACGCCTGAGGGATTGACATAACCGTCAAATACGTCAGCAGCAGCTAAGTCAGGGCTTGAAAGATTAAGTGAAGCGAAAGTAACTACTTCGCCACCTAAAAAGTTTTGGATTTGATTGTCATAACCGTCAAATTGACCAAGGGCATTGCCAGCTTGGTTTACTAATTTAAGAGACATAATTATTTCCTTTTTTTAAATACCGTTATAGATTCGGTATGTCTTACATCTTGACTTACTAAAGTTAACTATATATATACTTATTAGTATATAAGTAAAAATATTTTATGATAAATCGATAGGTCCTGTTCTAGGCATTCTATCTTTAGGAGTACGACCTTCTGTTAAAGAGGGTTTATCTGGCATACTTCTCACAGAAGCTGCTTCTGGGGCATTTTCCAATCTTCTCATTTCTTCTACTTTTTTAGACTGACCTTCTTGTAATATTTTTAAAATATCATCTAAAGAAGATAAATAAGCAGTAGTTGCTAGAGTTACATCATCAAATTGGTTAGGGATAAGTCCTGCCCCACCTCTTAGTCCGGGTATTGATTCTACTAATCTATTTAGTGTGCCGCGTTGCTCAATGCTTCTATTTTGCCAATCTAGGTTTTTAAACTTATTTAGCATCATTTGCACTTCTGGTTTGACTTCATTAATTTTTTCATGCAATTCAGCATAAGCTTTATTAATATTTTCTTTTTCTTTTTCTAATTTATCTAAAACACTTTGCTTAATTCTTTTTCTTCTTTTAGAGCTAGATTCTATTTTTTCTTTTCTATTTTGATAAGTTGAGACTTTATCTGAATTAAAAATAATAGGTTGATATTTACTATATACATAGTATAAGTCATCTAATTGACTTTTAAAATTACTTAGATCTAATTTTGCGCTATCAGTAAGTTCAAATCCAGTTCCTAAAAATGTTGTATTATTGATGATATCATTTAATTCAGCAACTAATGCTTCATGGTCTTTTACATATCCTTCTTTCATTTTATCTGAATGCAAAGATGCATAAAAGCCTAAACCTAAAGCACCTACAATTGCTGCAATTAATGCAGCTTTTCCTTTTCCTGCTTGTTTGACCAAAACATCTTGATTTGTTAAGTTATCTAAGCAAGCATCAGCTAGTGTCATTAATTCATGTTGATTTGTGTTATCTAAATCATTAGCCACTCTAACTAAAGACAATAATAATTCTTTTTCTGCGTATCTGCGCATGGTTAATAATCCGTCAGGATTTTTATTTACTATTCGTAAATTAATATTTTGTCTTTCAATATTATTTTCTACTAATCCATTTAAACGATCATAGGCAGGAGATACGACTACAGGATCTTTATGAGCAACTTCCATGATATTATTTTTGTATTTCATATCTGGACTTGTTTCTGGCTTGACACCATACAATGCAGCGATAGCAGAAACATCTAAAGAATCTGCTCTAGGATTGTTTTCTAATGCTTTAAAACTTTTGTCTGAGTCATTAGAAATTATTTTTTGCTGTTGAGCAACTTTGACAAATTCTTCAAAAATTTCGCTACGTTTCATAAATATCCTATTAAAGCAAAATCACATCTATATGTAATTATATTATAATGTTATTAATTTTTTGTCTTTTAAATCTTTTGCTGCTTCTACAATAATCATATCTGCTACATTTTTTTTGTTTTTAAACATAAATGGAACAAAGAACATAGTAGTATTTGCGCGCATTAAAGATCTATTTTCTTGCATAAATTTTTGTAATACAATACCAAAAGAACTAGTATTTACAATAACATTGTATTTTTCATTAGATCCAGGTTTGTCATCTAAACCGCTATAAACTTCTCTTAAAAAATCAACAATTGTATCTTGCATATTTTGTTGAGTGGCTGGTAAGCGAATTTCCCACAAACTATCTAATTCATTATATCTTCCAGACACATAATTGCTTTTAATTGGAGGCTTAGGTCCAGCAGAAACTGCCGCTACCGCTTGAGAAGCAGTAGGTTGAGACATAGGAGCTTTTAAAGTGCCCGTAAGCGCACTAGGTCTGCCAATAACAGAATTTACAACATCCCCTGCTACTAAAAATCCAGCAGAAGACAATGCAGTGGTAAAAACCCAAAATAATATTTTTTTAATTGCATTTTTAAATAAACCAGATTTAGTAATTGCTGCCGGACCTAATGCGTATTTAGTAATATTATTTCGACGATATTGATTAAGAGCTAAACTAACTAAATAAGCATCTTGTAAAGAAAAATCAGAGCCAGTAAGATCAAATCCTCCAGATGGAGGGGCTCTGCGTGCAGTAGGAGTTGGAGAAGGAGTAGGGGCAGGCGTTGAGGAACCTACAGACTTGCTATTTTGATCTACCGCTCTATTAACTACTTCTTCAATATTTTTAGATGTTACTTTTTTATTTTCATTTATAATATCTTTAACATAGTCATAAATGCTGGCAATTGCATTTTTTACATCAACTCCAAAGACAGAAGATGCAACTGCTAAAGCAAAAGCTAATTTAGGAGAAAATCCTCTTAAAGCAGCATAAATAGCCGCTGGAGCTAACATAGCTAACACACTGGAGCCTGGATTATTTTCATCAATATGTTGACTAAAATAATTTTTTACTGAACTAATTAAAGAAGAAACTCCAGCACCATCATCGGCAGTCTTAACAAAAGAAGACTCAGATGCTAATGCTTCAATAATTAAACAGTCTACATAAAATTGTGTTTCGCTATATTTATTATTCATGATGCCTTTTGTAATTTACCATATAAAATTAAATAAATTTTTATTACTTAATAATATATAAGATTACTTTATTACCGGACAAACTCTAAGCAGCCTGTCTAAATCAATTCTATTAGAACCGGCAGTGCTACCTCTATAAAATCCTGGAGTACCTACTTGAGCGTATAAATCGGCACTTAAAGCTGGTAATGATTTTAATTGATTAGCAAAAATTTCTTGAATACGATTCATAGTTTTTATTACTGCAAGAACTAATAAATCTAATTGCCTAAATAGTGGGCACATTTTAGTTCCAGTTTCTTGACCTCTATATTCAGCCGGTCTTAACATATTTAAGATAACATCTGTACCAGAATTAATTAAAATAGGAGAATTTCTTGATCCAGAAGCCAAGTACTCTTCCATAATTAAATTACAAATGTTAACGCATTCTGTAGCACTAGAATTTAATTCAGAATCCCCTGAAATAACTTGAGGAATTCTTCCCATAAAGTCTTTAATACGATTTACACGAATCATACCTTCTGATAATGGCAAGTTTGCTTTTTCTAAAAATTCTTTAATATTTTCAGTTAGAGATAACTTATCTCTTCCTGCTCCTGGCACTCCAGCTGCTCCAGTAGCTCCAGCTGCAGGTGCTCCTGGTGCGCCTGTACCACTTGTACCTGCTGGAGTAGCGGGACCGGCAAGCGCAGAAGTTAATCCTCCTGGACTGGTGACAGCGCAAGCTTGTCCTTGAGGATTTTTAAATCTAGGACCATAACTCTCAATCGCTTGAACATATCTTTCAATTGCTTTATCATAATTTTTTAAAAATCTAAATGTGTCTTTTTTATTATAAAGAGCTTTGGCTCTTTGATACAACATATGAATTACAGCACATGGATCAGAATCAATTCTACCTTCTACTGGAACTGTTTTTCCAGCTTTATCTTTAGTATTTCTACGCTTTAACCAATCTAATAATCTATCATAGCTATCTAAATCTCCTAAAGTTAATTTAACTGGAGATGCATCAAAATTAGGAGCCCTATCTAAGCCTTTTAAAGGATCATTTGGATCTAATATATTATCAAGAAAACCATCTACTACCATTCTTGAATCTACGCCAGATGTTTGAGAATAAGGTAGTCCTAAATCTGTAATTTTATCTGGTATAGGAGTAAAACTAGTTAATTTAGAGTTAAGCTCTCTAATTACTCCTTGCAACATAACTCGCAAAGTATCATTATTAACCGCATCTGTTTTTAAAATATAAGACAAATAATCGCGAATTGGTCCAGGTAATGCATATGCTTTTACATCATTTGTTTTTCTGGTAACAGGATCTCTGTCTGCACGATTTGTCGGATAACTGGTAAAAACGGCGGCTCTCTCAGCTTGAGCGGCTTTTTCTTCTGATTCATCCCAAGCAAATCTTTTACCAGCCCAAGTTAATTTATTTTTAGCTGCCCATTGTAAAAAATCTCCTAATGTTCTAAAGTTTTCTACTTTAGCTTGGACAGGGTTACCTTCAGGAGTGCCTAATGGAATACTTTGCACTTTAGGAACTGCATTGGCTGGATCAATGCTTCTTTGTAAATTAATTAATAAAGCTTTTGCAACTGTTTCAGCCTCGCCGGAAATAGGCAATATAAGCGGATACCCAGGTGCACCAGGCATTAGAGTTCCAGAAGGGGTAGGCGATCCTACACCAGGCAGCTTAGCTTTTTTTATGATATTTGAATTTCCAATATCACATAAAGTCCTAATTAATTTTTTGTCATCATAAATAAAAGACATTTGTTATTCCTGGTCAGGGTGAAAAAACTTGATCCATAATTTCTTTTAAAACTTTAGATTGAATATTTGGATCATTAATTCCATTAGTTTCATCATATTCAATCCAGCGCAAAAATTTTAAAAAGTTTGGTACATTTTCAAATGCATTTAATGGTACTTTTTGGTTAACAAATACTCTTGCACCCTTACCATTAGTGACATAAAAGTTAGAAATATATTCTTCTGTTAAATTTTTATTTTTTAAATTTTCCGGTATTTCGCCAGGATCAGCTTGACCAGGCTTAGCAGTCATTAAGCCGTATGTTCCGTTAATATAATTTTGATGAATAGGATTTTTTAATATAATTTCTTTAAATTGGTTATATAAATTAGTTGCTTTTTTTACTAAAGGTGTAAGAACTTTGGCTTTATTTTCTTTCTGTGCAGGAGGTAATTTTGTTACATCTTCAAGACTACCCGTAGGAATATTAGATTTTAAAGTATTTAAATCTTTAAAACTAAAAGTTGATTGGATTCTATCATAGACTCCGTAATCTTCAGCAATATTGAGAAAAGAATCAGTTAATGCCCATACTGTTTTAATAGCATTTTGTGTACGCTCATTCCAAATACCATCAGGATTTGTTTCTGAAAACTGACTACCAGTTCTTTTTAAAAGATTTAATACAGTATCTAGCTCTATTCTGTCTGTAGGTCTTTTTTCTGAAATAGTTCTTCTTGTAGGATCAGGATCCCACTCTTCTGTTTTAATAGAAGAGCCTCTTTCAGCAATAAAATCATTAAAATCTTTTCTATCATCTTCTTTTTTAACTTGCGTAACAAAATTTCCAGATTTATCTTTTTTAGGAACTTTGTTACCACCGACATTTTCAAATACTGTTTCAATATCATAATTAACAACAGCATCTGCAAATTTACCAATTGCTTTTTGCATTTCTTTAATGGCATTAGTAGCAGCTACTGCAGAGCCGCCAGTGCCGCCGCCAGTGCCGCCGCCACCGCCGCCGCTAGAGCCACCGGTCCCTCCGCTCCCGCCAGATGGTGATTTGATAGTAGGTCCGGCTAGTTTTTGAATTTCATATAATATATTTTTTAATCTATTATTTTTCACGGCGTCACCACTGTACCAAACTCTTTAGCAGTTTTCATATATGCACTCTTCTCTTCTCTAATTTTTGTGGTATACTCTATAGCTTTTAGCTGCGCTTGATCTACTAAATTGTCATCGCTTTTATCCATATTTTTAACTTTATTTATAAAGTTTGCAAAATTTTGTTTATCTTTGCGAATATCAATTCCTAATTGAACAACATCTGTTTGTGGAGGTCTACGTTTAGAATTTGGAAATGCAGCAAGTAATTTAGTAAGATAATCATCAGCATCTTTTTTTGCATTTAATAAATCTCTATAAGATGTAGATTCTTCAAATTTTTTTTGACCAGCATCTTGCTTTTCTTTTTTCTTTATAGCTACTACTATTGGCTTAATATATTGATCGTCATAATCTCCAGCCAAGGCTTTCCAAACAAAAGATACATTATCTTTAGAAAGATTAAGATTTTGTAAAGTCTGACTACTTTTATTTTCCTCTCTTCTAAGAATTAGTTGGGCTGTATCGTACATAATTTTTTCTATTGATTTAAAATCATTAAGCAATACAGTTGCTAAAATTTGATCATTATTAATATAATTATTATTATAATCATTTAATTTTGCTTGCGCACTATCAAGACCAGATTTTATAGCAGGTAAAATAGGAAACCTAAATGAACTAGTTTGACCTTGTAACGCAGGGTAAAATTGTACAGCATTATTAATATAGGTGACAGCTTTTTTTAAAAATTGTTTTGCATAATTAGATCGATCCGCAGTAGTTATTACTACCTCTTCTTCTCCATCACCCGCAAATACTAATTTTAATGCCCTCAATGCCGCAGCATTAGATAATTTACCAGTTGGCTCCTTGCTCAACATCTTTAACGCAGCCTGCTGACGCTCCACTATCGTCATCACCTCTGGCTTGCCCTCCACGTCCTTAAGTACATGCCCACCCTCAGGATGCGCCGCATCTACCAAGTCCTCACCAGTCTCTTTAAAAGCTTCATATAATGTCTGAGCACGCTTGTAATTAACATACCTTGACTCAATATCATCTGCATGCTTGTGCAAGCCTGAACGACGTAACTCGCTGCATAGTCTAACTATATCATGAGATAAATGATGCGTAGGTGATAAATCAGGTCCTACCAACTCTGATGCAGATTTAGTTATCTTCTCTTGCTTTACTAAACCTTTTTGTACCGCCACCCGCTCCAATGAGCGTAGTACCGCAGAATCATCAAATTTGCTATGTTTAAAAGTCATGATATGCCTCAATAAGTTAAATTATTTCTATAATATACCAAATTATAGAAAGACTCTATTAAATAAATATTTATGCAGATAATTTATTTTTATGTTGCTTCCTAATTCGATAAATTACCTTCTTTCCTATAGAAAGAAATTTACTCATCTCCTCAATCGATCTAGGATCCGTAACAATTAACCGCTCCTGCTCCTCAGTTAATATTGTCTTATTATGCGGTACCCTGCCACAACCCTTTCCCTTTCTATTCTCACTTATCTTCTTCCTCATCTCCTCCGTCACCACCACCGGCTTCTTTGGCAATACCTCTAATATACCATTTCTAAGCAATCTAGATCCATGTAATTTACAATATCTAACATTATCAATAACCCTGTATTTTGCTTTCCCCGCTACCGTGCAGCCATCAGCATGACAATAAATTTCTTCCGTCGCATACCTAATTGCAGCTTTCTTTTCCCAAGTAGCCTTAATCCCAGCTGCCATTTTTTCCAATTGCTCTTTAGGAAATTTTTTTCCTTTATGAGATTCCGACATCTTCTTGCGAACCTCTTCCGTATAAATAGAATCTTTATCCAAAGAAGATCTCCATTTAGAATATCTCTCCTTCTGCTCATCAGTCCATTTATGTCCCTGAGCAGGATGCCCCTTTGTCATAATCTGCTTTTTAGTCGCCTCAGATAACTTTCTACTTAATTCTTGTCGCTGCTCATCAGATAGTGACTCTCTCCAACTTTTTACACCAGCTTTCCAAGCTGCATTTCTAGATGCTGCACTTCCACCTAAAACAATATTATAGCCTTTGCCATTTTGAATTAAAGAATCATATTGAATAATTAAATTTTTTTCTCCTTCATCAGCATCTTGTGGAGATAATGCGCAAGCAATAACTTCAAACTCAAAATTATCTACACCATATTTTTTTATTGCCTCTCCAATTTTTTGATAAGGCTTATCCATATCTCTTTTATGTTGATGCCACCTTTTTCTTGGCTGAAGAGATTGTCCAATATAAACTTTATTATTTACTTTGTTAGTTATCTTATAAAGATAATGAATTTTTCTATCTTTATTTTGCTCTAATTCCTCGAAAGGATCTGCTAAATCTTTACACTCTACAGCGTTTTCGGATTCTATAATTTTATTTTCTTCAGCAATATTTGTTTCTTCAGTCATAGTTACACCTCCGAAACATTATATATCAACAGTTTAGAAAAGTTCTTTTCATAACCACAGAAATTCTAGTGAGGGTGAGAGGGGCGAAGGTGGTGAAGTAACCATAGCTACAGCGGGGTGAATTGCGCTAGGTCTTCTAGTGGTCAAGAATCCATATTCGCTGACATACAAATTAGCTCTTACGGGATATTGCTGATTTGTTTCATATTGATCAGTTTGGGCGAACATTCTATTGAACCAAACTGTCATTCTACCTGAGCCTTGGGTACTATCATCACCTGGAATATTAGCAACTTGGTAGGTATAGTTAACAATAGTACGAATGGCATTAGGTTTACCTGTACCGGTTAAGTCAAAGTTAAGAGGAGTACCGGCTACAAAGGTAACCACACCATTTACAGGATTTAAGACTACATTAACAGTAGAGGTAAAGCTATTAGAAAGAATATTAGGTTTACGCAATTCTGCTTTAATATCTACGGGGGTAACTAAATATCCATCAGGACCTGGTACACCTACAGCGGGTACAATAACAACTTCATTCCAAGAGACGTTGGTGAAGGCACGAGTTTTAATATCGTCAATAATACCTAGCGGGGCAGTGCCGTTGGAAACGGTTGCCATAACTTGATTGCCGATGACGGTAAGTTCGGCTATCATGCCAGGTTGAAATTCTGCCGAAGGGTCACAAATAAAGCTGGCTGGCAAGGCATTAGAAACTTGTACTAAGCGTAACATTCTAGCTCCGGATTTTGCAAGGAAACTTGTGTTATATATGAATTTATGCAGAAAACAAAAAGAAACCAGCAAATTGATCAAGAAATAGTTTCTTTGTACAATAGTGGTTTAACGACATATCAGGTTGCAGAAAAAATAAAATGCTCTCAAACTTGTGTTTTAAATTGTTTAAAAGAGAATAATATTTGTAGAAGACCTACTTCATCTTATAATACCAAATATATAACCAACTTAAATTTTTTTAATAAAATAGATAATGAAGAGAAGGCATATTTTCTTGGATTACTATATGCAGATGGAAATAATTATGTGAGAGGTAGGCATAGTTATGAAGTGTCTATTAAATTAAAAGCAGAAGATAAATATATATTAGAAAAATTAAGAGATTATCTTTGTCCTAGGATGAAGTTAAAAAAAGTAATAGATAAAAGAACAAATAATTTGCATTATTTGTTAAAGATAAATAATAAAGAATTGTCTGATCAATTAACTAAATTAGGATGTGTCCCTAGTAAGAGCTTGTTATTAACATTTCCTGTAATTGAGGAAAGGTTAATTAATCATTTTATTCGTGGATATTTTGATGGAGACGGAAGTTTATATGGCAAAAAGCCTAAAAAGAATGGACATATAGACTATAGCTGGCAGATTACATCTACCAACAATTTTTGTAAGGATGTAAATAAATATTTATGTAATAAGTTACAAGTTCATGGAACCATGAAATTATCTTGTAAGAAGAGCAATCAAATTACCACAACTTTATCAGTGGGTGGAAATAAACAAGTAAAAAAGGTGTTAGATTGGATGTATGGTGGGGCAAATTTATTTTTAAATAGAAAATATAAAAATTTATAATGGATATACTAACAAAATAACATATAATTGTTGGTTTTTACAGATTGGAGAGTTATGAGAAGTGTAGATAAGTTATTAAAACTAGCTGATAGATTTGACAGAGTATTGCGCAAATTTGCTGATGAGCTTCAAACAGAGCAAAAGGGTACCAACGATTTATTCTTTGGTGGCGATGATAATGCTGTAAAATTTGGTAAATTAGCAGGAGAGTTATCTCTTAAAGGTGAATCGGTAGTTGGTTCAGGACCTGTAGCTAAAGTATTAGCAGATCATTATAATAAAACAAAAAAGTCAGCAGGTTACAGCCTCACAGTAACGGCTGATCCTGATACCAAAAAAGTGTCTTTTAATGTTACAGCTAATCCCCCTTCATTAAAGTCTTCTATAGAAAAGGCAATTAATGAAACTTATAAGAAATTAACAGGCAAAGATATGAGCACTGCTACCAAAGAAATACAAGAAAAAGTAAATAAAGGATTTGGTAATGGTACAAAAGAAACTCATTCATTAAATATAGATGAGTGACAATTAATATATAATAAATTAAAAAACCTCTTTATTTTTATAAAGAGGTTTTTTTTTATATCTCTACTGATTCTTCTGAATCATCTTCATCTTCAAAATCTGTATCTGTAATTTCTGCATCTAATAAATCATCAGCCATGTGATAATCTTTACGACTAAACATAGTGCCTGTTTCTTTTAAATTTTTTACTAACTTTTCACTATGTCTTTTTGATACATTGGTTGGGTTTTTGGGTTTATGATGCTTGGCAATTTTATTTAAAATACTTAATAAGTTATTAGCCTCATTCTTAAACCCATGAGTATCTAATACATCAATGGCTGAATCAAGATAATTTACAGCTTGAGTAAGATTAGAAAAATCTTGTTTATTAGCATTTTTTACTAATTCATGCTGCATAAGATTTATTAGATCTAGTTCTGATTTTGTTTTTATCATATGACCTTTATTTTTTTAATAGTTCTAGCAATCTATTTGCTTCTCGTAAATTATAAAGAGCTTTTGAATAAGAAGTTTTTGCTTGTTCTAATTTATTTTTATCTTTAATAATAGTATGAGTAATAGAGTAGCCTACATTTGTAAAAGTATTGCATTCTGCTAATACCCAACCCACTTCTCTTTCAAAATTTGAATATTCTTTTAATGCATTAACATTATCATTGCTGCTTGCAGCCGCAAGAATATCGCTAAAAGCATGATCTGGGTTACCATCAACTCCACTGGCACCCGAAACTCCGTCTTCTATGGCAAGATTATATACATTTTTAACATGATTTAATGCAGCCCATAAACTATCATAAATAGCATTTGCTAATTTTTTCTTATCATCAGCAAGAGCTATTTTTTGATTATGTAATTTTTTAGCAAAGCTGCTTATTACTTGAGTAACTTCATTTGCTTCTTGATGCATGCCTGCTTGATCAAAAATATCTGCCGCTTGTTTTAAATAATCAAGAGTCTTAGCAAATTTATTAAATGCATATTTGTTTTCTAACTGATTGGATACTAACTGCTTTTCCATAGAGCGATACAATTCGTTAGCTATATCATCATCATTAAACATAATAACCTCATTTATATATAAAAATAAACATAGAAAAATAAAAAGTGTTATAAGATTTTACTCCTATAACACTTTTAAGTTAAGTATAATTATTTAGTTCAGGATTTTTTCTTGCTTAATTGTTTTTTAAAATCAACTGAAGTGAGTTTTTTGTCGCTACCTACATCAGCTTCTTCCATTTCTTTAAAATCTTTGGAAGTTAGTTTTTTAGCAGGTTTTTTGCCTTTAGCTTTTGACTTTTCTTTTTTTTCTTCTTTGACTGCTTTTTTAGCTTCTACTACTAGTGATGCTAACTTTAAGCTAACTGTTGAGCTATTTGACATGCCGACTGCATCTAAAGCAGCCGAAGCTGTTAATAGTCCGTCAATTGCTACATCAAAAGCAGCGGTTGCTGACATTTCTTCTTTCATTGAGGCGTCATCAGAGTCATATGACATGTGATCGTCAGCGTCATATGACATGTGATCATCAGCATCATATGATTTATCGTCATCAACATATAATTCATTATCATCTGCCATGCACATACACATATCTTTAGCTTGATGACAGTCTTTACATGTTTTGGCAGAGTGTTTTAGAGCATTGTCATCTGCCATGCACATACACATATCTTTAGCTTGATGACAATCTTTACATGTTTTGGCATGATCTACATCTTCTTTTTCAGAGGCATATTTGTATGTCCCTCTAAATAGAGACTTGTGTTGTTCGCTATTTAATACTGCATCCATAGTTGCAGCAACAAAATCTGATACACTTTTATTTTTCATATTATTCCTCTATTATTTAGATCAGAACATTCTCTTGGTTGTTTTTGAGAATGCAGCCTGTAATTGTGTCCAGTCATCAGATTGTGCTGAAACAGTGTCACCAAAACCAATCATTCCTACTTGTGGCATGCGACCAGCTTCTTTGTGCATAACAGGTGAGTGCTTGGCAACTACTCTCTTTAATGAGTCAAATGAATCATCATTAAACTTCATTATTTCTTCTACTTGATTTGATATCGCGTGTCTATCATTTAAGCAGAGACCACGAGCTACCATGTCATAAGCTAATTCATAAGCTCTAGCTACTTTAACGCGATAACCATTTAATTCATCTTCTACATGGGCTTTGACGTGCTCTTTTACTAATTCGCTAGCAAATTCTGAACCACCGTCTACTTGACCGTAGTATTGCTTGTAGTATTTAACAGCATCGGCATCCAAACCTTCTGCTACAAGAGCGGGAAGATCAGCAGCATCAAGCTTGCCTTCGCTGATGAGTTTGTGAATTGCTTCAGCTTCTTTGCGGACTTTAACTGGAGCTGTGGCAACATCCATCATCTTAGCTTTTTGTTGCTCTAGTGTTTCAACTAAACCAAGTTCGTCGCTGGGCTTGACATCAAGTTTAGTTTGACCATTTACAAGAGCATGTGATTGCTCTAACATATCACTATAATCGGCTTTTGACATATCGCGAAGTTCTCCATCATCCATTTTACCTAATGCATCAGCTGCTAATTTAGCGCGAAGTGCTGCTCTTTGGCTTCTAGAATTAGCTGATGCCATTACTACTTGACCACCATTCATTTTTGAAGCTACTTCAGCAGCTTGTTGTGGGCTCTTGACAACTACAGTGGCGTCAGCATCGTTATCATCTAACATACCATAATCTAAAGTGCTCATTGAATCATCTGATAATAATTCTTCTTCAGGAAGCCCACTCTCTTCACCTAAGTATTCAGAAACTGGTCCCATTGCCATGTGCATATCTGATTTGTGCATAGCTTTTTGCATGTCTGATTTTGCTTTGGCAGCATTCTTTCTTAAAGAAGCTTCCATGCTAGCGCGTTTAACAAGAGCTTGTGTTCCACGAGCATATTTAACGAAAGCGCTCATGAGTTTGACTGCATCAGCTTTTGCAACTTTAGCTTCATTAAATGCATCAGAGATGATAGATGAAGCAAATTCTCTATTAGCTGCTTTAATGCTGCCTTGACGACAAATTTTGGCAATCATATGTAATTCTTGACGATGATCTCTTAATTCTGCAATTGATTCTTTCATTGCACGAATGAGAGCGCCATTAAGCTCTTTGCGAAGAGTATTTAGGCTAGCAGTGCTAAATGAAGCGGTTGCACCCATTTCAGGAGCAGCTTCGCCAGCAGCAGGCATAGCTAATTCTTTAATCTCACCCATTTCACTCTTTTCGCCAACAAGAGCTTCTACAGCCTCAAGAAGATCACTGCTAACTTTTTCATTTTCTTGTGCTAATTCAAGAGCTAATTGACCTGGATCGCCTGATTTCTTTCCTTCACCTTCTAAATCTAGATCCATTTCCTCACCGGCAGCAGGAGCAGCAGGTGCTGCTGGGGCAGGAGGGGCAACAGGTGCAGCAGGAGCAGCGGCTGCTTCAGGAGCGGCAGGAGCAGCGGGGGCAGCGGGAGCGGCACCTGCATCTTGCGCTCTCTTCACTAGGGCGCGTACGCCATCGGCACCATAAACTTTTACTTTTTCAAGTAATTTTGAACCGAAATCTTTTGTAGCAATTGTATCATACATCATGTGTGTATTGCCACCAGAAAGTTCAGCAACAGAGGCAGTTAATAATAGTCTGTCACCAACAAAAACTTGCCAAGCGCTGTTATTTAAGTTAGGTGTACCATCTACATTGGCGGCTTTTACGAATTTAGCTTTGAGTCCTGCACGGCTTAGCATTTGCTTGCGCTTTAATTCATCAGCTTCATCAGCAGAAAGAGGTGAGGGGTGTAAGCTGTTTACATCGCCAACGCCTGGGAATGGTTTTTGACCAACCATTTGCTTATCTTCTTTACGAGCATCCATATTAAGAGAGTCTGGAGCATATTTTACTTTTCCAGGTGTAGGCTCATTAACTCCGCCACCGCCTTGGTAATAAGCTTTTTTGTCTTCTAATGCTTGTCTAGCTAAGTTAACAATCGCAGAACGACGCATAGCTCTTTCTTCTGCTTCAGCGCGAGCTAACATTTTCTTGCGTTGTAACTCGTCAGCCTCGTCAGCAGAAGCTGGTGAAGGATGTAATCCAGTCACATCGCCAACGCCAGGAAATGGTGATTGTCCAACCATTTGCTTATCGCCATTCATTCTCATATCCTCATTAAGAGGATCTTTTGTATACTTTGCTTGACCTGGGGTTGGCTCATTGACGCCACCGCCACCTTGAAAATAACCTCTCTTATCAAAATTTGATCCAGACATATGTTGTTCCTCTTTTATGTTTGATGTATTTGCTAACTTATTTAATTTGTCTTTCATTAAATGCAACTTCGATTCAATAGCAGCGGTAACTTCACGAAGTTCATTAACAGAATTTAAATCGGGGTTTGAATGTGTAGATGCATATCTCGCATTAGCAGGTATGCCCATTCCAATATCATTAGAATCTTGACTTTCTGTTTCTAATGCCGTATCATTAGTAGGATTGTTTTTTAAATTTTCCTGTATTTCAGAAACTTCTTGTAAAATTTTCTTAAACTTTTCTTCAAGCTCTTCAAAACTTTTGGCTTCTACATCAAAATTAACTGATGTTCCGCCTTTATCTCCAGGAGAATTTGTATATCGAATGTTTCCCCCAAAATGCTCTTCTGCTAACTTTGTTAACTCATTATTTTTATTTTCTATATAAGTATTTAATGTGTTAGCTGCCGCAATAATATGCTTAATATGAGCCTTTGGATCTGCCCCATTAACTACGATAGATAATTCAATTGGAGCTAAATCAATATTAATTTCTCCATAACATGATTTTTGTCTCATATGATTACAAAAATCTTGTTCTGCTTTAGCTACTTTACCACAATCACTACAAATGGCTCGACCTACTGCCGTACCCATTGATACGCTGGTTTGCATCATAGATGCAACCTTTTTAGCTAAATCTGGATAATTTGCCTTGTCTAGGGCGCATAAAGCAACAACTCTTTTTAAATTGCGATCATAATAAGTATCTACAATGAACCCACGGGTATGATCAACTGAACTAGATTTATGATCAATGCATAATGGTTTATGTACCCACTTTTTATGTGCTTTTATTAGCTCTTCTTCGGGAAAGATATCGCCATTACAGTTAGAAACTACAATCCAGTTAGCTACATAAGAATTATCTTCTTCTACTTCTAAATTATAAACATCTCCACTATAAAATACTTTTTCTACTCCTAAAATAGAATGAATGCAATATTGATCAATAAATTTATTTAGATTACGATCTTTAGAATTTTTATTAAGAATTAATTTTTCTGAATTTTTAATAATCTTTTGACCATTAGTGGAATTAATTCTTACTCTAAATACATTATGTTTACCATTTATTTCTCTTCCATTAATTTTAGAAGATGAAGGAGGTGTTTCATAAATAGTATTATGAATTCCTAAGCTATATAACATCAATCTAACTTGAGAAGCTAAATTAGGAGAAATAGTAGTACCAGTAATTCTGGCAGTATCTTTTCCTATGCTTCCATCACCTTCTAACCAGCCTAAAATAAATTGTTGTTTAACTTCTTCTGAACCGAATACTAATTCAGGGCTAAGTGTCTTAGTAAGGCTATATTCTCCTACATGATTCAAAAAGAATTTATAAATATCTTTTTGATAAGCAGTTACTGTGCACTTGTGATTTTTTTCATCTACTTTAACAGTAACATTTATGTCATTAAATTCTGACTCTAATAATTGCTTGGTAAGTAAACCAAGCGTACCATATTCATTAGAAGAATATGTAAAACAAACAATATTTCTATATTGATTATGAGTTTTATTTAAGCTACCTTCTGCGGCATACAAACCTAATAATCTAGCTTGATTGGCTGTTAGAGTAGAATCTACTCTTTTATCTAAATTAATAGATAATAAAAAGTCTTTTGAATCTAAATTTTTGGCAGGAACAAATGAAAATTCTTTATTTGTATTTTTTTCATTCCAAATTCTAAATTTAGAAGTGGTGGGTTTCCATTTTTTATTAGAAACCTGTAAACGATAAAATGGATGATTATCAGTAGAAGACAATTTAATATTGTTATTAACATTAAATTGTAGCAAATCATCATGATGAGGAGTGATAAATTTTCTTAATACTTTTCTGGCTCTACCTTTGTGGGTAATAACCATATCTCCCGGCTCTACATCCTCTATATTTTTAACTGCTCCGTTTTCTAAAAGAATTTTGGTCCCTGGAGGAAAACAGTTTTTATATGGTTTAATATTTGGATCATTCGTTTGCCAGCGCCAAGTATTAGCAGATTTATCCCAACCTACTTGAACTACTTCTCCTCTAGCATTTAACTTAGGAGTACCATCTTCGTTCAATGCGGCAGACTCAGCAGCATGCATCATAACAGCTGAGAAATAAAGAAAATCATTTGCCTTAGGTGCAATTTTTTTTAATGCAGATGCAGTTTTTTTAAAACTATCAAGCATTTCTTGATTTACAGCAGGAATACAAGAATCTGTATTCTCGATTCTGCTAATTTCGTGAGTTTCGCCTATTTTGATAAACATTATTCACCTATAACATGAGGTTTCTATTTATAATAGATAAAAATTCTTCTGAGGTCTTAGTACCTTTTTGTAAATTGCAAGAAGCGCAAGACGGCACTAAATTACTAATACAATGATTTCCGCCTCGACTTAATGGAACTTTATGATCTAAATGCAGATTTATTCCTCGTTTAACAAAAATTTTACAATAAAAACATTGATTATTGTTAATATCTAATAAATTATTAATTTCTATTTGACTAATATTTTCTGCATTAATTAACTTTTTTCTTTTATTATTTTTTAATAAAATATATTCTTTATTATCTTCTC
>JACCDP011146661.1_pt1 | contig 18973 bp, 20 predicted proteins | sample 7445841 | NCBI WGS metagenome assembly JACCDP01 (sample SAMN15323441, study PRJNA562643) | freshwater metagenome | isolation source: river surface water | place: USA:Blue River Watershed | collected 2017-08-17
ACAAAGAAAAAGCAGATGAAATTCGCAAGACCATCAAAAAATTGCAGTCTAAGTTAAAGCGATTGGCTGCAGACTGATACAGAGAAAGCGATCCTCATACAAGCCGATTCATGACTAGAATTGGCACGTTCGGTGTTGCAATGGTGCGGCCAAGTTCCCTCGAATGTCATGTCAATTTACTGGGTCATCGCTTATTTCTTGGTGCTCGCCCTCACCTTGATTTACAAGACCCCCATTGTTCGGGGGCCTTGGCTTTTTTTACTCCGTTCATTTTTCCCCAACTGGAAGTTCTTTCATACGGTGGGGTATGTGCCCCATCTTTATGCGCGCGCCTCGCAAGTGAGCGCAAATGGTGAACACACCTGGACCGCCTGGGAGCATCTTTACCCGCGTACCTCGCCCAGTTTTTGGCAACTTTTTCACAACCCCCATACCAATTTGGGCTTGGCGCAGCAAAATTTGATTGACCACTTCTGGGCCGACTTGAACGATTCACCAGATGGCTCCGATCCTCGCAGCTTGGTCACTTACCAAATGGTGGCGCACTTTGTCCAAGGCGTTTTGAAAGATAAATACCCTCAGCATTCGCACAGCCAATTTGAGTTGCGCATGCTGCTGGATGACACCACAGGAACTGTTCACACCCACGTCATGATGACTTCGCCGATCGAGGTGCTGTCGTGACACCCGACTGGACAATCCCATTTGTTCTAAGTACACCGTGGGCCATTCGTGCCATAGAGCTTCTGTTTGCTTTGTCTGCCGGCATTCAAACCCTGGAATATTGGCGCATGCAAACCGCCATGCAAGGCAAGGGACTCTGGGTTTGGTCAATTCAGCGGCAAGATATCCCCACGGCTTGGGTACGTGAGGTCTTAGACAAGCTGTTCACACCCAGCATGTTCAGAGTTTTGCTGCTGACCAGGCTGCTGGCTTTGATGAGTTTGCTTGTGCAGGGTGGCCATTTGTTGAACATTGGATTTTTGTTTGTGAGCAATTTGGCAGTGCTCATTCGATGGCGTGGCGCTTTCAATGGCGGCAGCGATTTCATGAGCTTGGTGGTGATCACGGGTCTCTTGATAGCCCAAGTGGCCAGTTGCTTCACGGACACTGAAATGGCTTGGCGCGCTGGTTTTTGGTACATCACCATCCAGTCCATGACGTCTTATTTCATGTCAGGCTCGGTCAAATTGCTGCAACCCGAATGGCGCAATGGCCGTGCCATGACCATCTTTTTAAATGCCGCCATTCATGGGCCTCTACCTTCAGGACATTGGCTGCGCAAGCCTTGGCTGGCCAGCTTGGGATCTTGGGCGTTTATAGTGTGGGAGTGTGCAGCGCCGCTTGCCTTGCTCGACGCCCGTTTGGCCTTGATTTTTTGCTTGATTGCGGCGCTGTTTCATTTTTTGGTCTTTTGGTTTTTTGGTTTGAACCGTTTTTTCTGGGCATGGGTGGCCACATTCCCCGCCATCGTTTGGTGCTCCGGTCAAATTTAACAAGGCCATCCCTTTTCCAAGCTTTTCAAAATGACAAACAACTCTCATCCACTCGATCAGGCCATGCACCTAGAGCACGTCAGTGAGGACCTTTGGCAAGGCCACACGCACCCAGCTTATGGCAACATGGTGGGGCCCTTCGGCGGCGCCACTGCGGCTGTGTTGTTGAATGCAGTGTTAAAGCATGACAAGCGTCTGGGCGACCCCGTATCAATCACTGTGAATTTTGCAGGACCCATCGAAGACGGCCCTTTCACCATTGCAGCCAAACCCACTCGAACCAATCGCTCGACACAGCATTGGTCCATGACGCTGTTTCAACACGATGGCCAAATAGCCACCACAGCCAGCGCGGTGTTTGCCATTCGCCGTGAAACCTGGCAATCAACAGAATTGAGTTTTCCCGACAAAAAACCAGCCTTGACCTTGGCAAGGGCTGACACATCCAAGGCCCCCGAATGGACTCGGCGTTATGACATGCGCCCCCTCAAAGGCCTCATGATTGATGGCCAACAGCCTGACCATGCGCCCGATGCCGTCACAGAGTTTTGGATACAAGACGATCCTCCGCGGCCACTCGATTTTTTATCACTCACTGCCATCTGCGACTCATTTGTACCCCGAATCTTTGTGCGCAAAATGGGCAGGTACCCAGCCGGTACCATTTCGCTCACCACGTACTTTCATGCAGACACCGCCTTGCTCAGCACCCAAGGTACCCATCACGTTTTGGGATTGGCGCGCGCTACCCGATTTGGCTTGGGCTACCACGACCAGTCGGCTGAAATATGGAGCGACCAGCAACAGCTGCTGGCCACCAGCCACCAAGTGGTTTATTTCAAGGCTTGAAAAAACCCAAGCGATACGGCCAATTGACCGCCCGCCTGGACCGAAATAGCGCAGTATTTGAATTCCGGTATTTTTCCAAACGGATCGAGTGCGGCATTGGTCAACAAGTTGGCGGCCGCTTCGTAATAGGCAAAAGGCAAAAACACCGCGCCTTGAGGTGTGCCATCATCGCGCCTCACCGCCAAACACACTTCGCCTCGGCGCGATTTGAGGGTAATGACATCGCCCGCACTGACACCCAAGGCCAATAAATCGGCACCACACATCGATGCTGTTGCTTCGGGTTCAATGGCATCCAGCACCTTGGCGCGCCTGGTCATGCTGCCGGTGTGCCAATGCTCTAGCTGCCTGCCAGTGATCAGCACAAAGGGGAACTGAGCATCAGGTCGCTCGTTGGCTGGAATGATGTCTGCAGGAACCAAATTGACACGGCCATCGGCTGTTGCAAAGTGTTCTTTGAATACTGTGGGCTCTCCAGGGTCCTCTTCTGTGAGGCATGGATACGTGACGCTAGACTCGCGCACCAAGCGATCCCATGAGATACCGCTGATCACCTCGTGCATGGCTTGGCGCATTTCTTCGTAAACCGCGGCCACCCCGTGGTGCTCGCCTGCATACTGCCAATTCAAACCCATGCCTTTGGCAATTTGCTGAATGATCCACAAGTCGGCTTTGGCTTGTCCGGGTGCTTCTACAGCCTGCCGCCCCATTTGCACCATGCGGTCGGTATTGGTCACAGTGCCTGTTTTTTCAGGCCATGCTGTGGCTGGCAAAACCACATCGGCCAACCACGCCGTTTCTGTCATGAAGATATCTTGCACCACCAAATGCTCAAGTGAAGCCAGTGCATGGCGTGCATGGTTCAAATCGGGATCGCTCATGGCGGGGTTCTCGCCCATGATGTACATCCCGCGCACTTTGTGCGGATCGGCGTCATCGGCCAAGGCCTTGTGCATGATTTCAACCACGGTGTACCCGGGCTGTTTGTCGAGCGGTGTGTTCCAAAACTTTTCAAACCAATCATGCGCGTCTGGGTTGCTAACGCGTTGATAGTTGGGGTACATCATGGGAATGAGACCCGCATCGCTAGCGCCCTGCACATTGTTTTGGCCCCGCAGTGGATGCAGACCAGAGCCAGGCTTTCCAATTTGTCCGGTGACCGTCACCAAGGCAATGAGACAACGCGCATTGTCTGTGCCATGCACATGCTGGCTGATGCCCATGCCCCAAAGAACCATGGCCGATTTGCTGCGCGCAAATTCGCGAGCCACTTCCCGCAGGGTTTCAGAAGGGATGCCGCAAATAGGCGCCATGGCTTCAGGGCTGTAGCCTTGAATGTTTTGCTTCAGTGCTTCGTAGTTGTTGGCGCGCGTTTGAATAAATTCTTGATCGGCCAAGCCCTCTTCAATCACGGTATAGATGAGGGCATTGAGCATGGCCACATCGGTATCGGGCTTGAATTGCAAGGTGCGCCAAGCATGCTTGCCAATGTCAGTGATGCGAGGATCGGCCAACACTATTTTGGCGCCGCGCTTGGCAGCGTTTTTCATCCACGTGGCCGCTACGGGGTGATTGGCCGTAGGGTTGGAGCCAATGATAAAAATCAGGTCTGCGTGTTCAACATCGTTCACCTGATTGCTCACAGCCGCCGAGCCCACACCCTCGAGTAGCGCAGACACACTGGAGGCATGGCACAGGCGAGTGCAATGATCGACATTGTTGGATCCAAATCCGGTGCGCACCAACTTTTGAAACAGGTAGGCTTCTTCGTTGCTGCCTTTGGCAGAGCCAAAGCCTGCTAAGGATTTAGGGCCATGCGTGTCACGCAGTTGCTTTAACTTGCCCGCGCCTAGGGCCAATGCTTCGTCCCAAGTGGCTTCTCTGAACACAGACGACCAATCTGCTGCATGGCGATTCAATGCGCCAATTAACGCTGGATCTTTGGCCATGCCCGCTTTGCGAATGAGCGGCACCGTGAGACGTTGTGGGTGCTGAATGTAGTCAAAGCCAAACCGACCCTTGACACACAAACGCTGGTGATTGGCCGGACCATCGCGTCCTTCCACGCTCAGTATTTTGTTGTCTTTCACGTTGTAGGTGAGCAAACAACCCACACCACAAAATGGACACACAGAATCGACCTTTTTGTCGACTACTTGCGACCCCATTTGCGTCTTGGGCATGAGAGCGCCTGTTGGGCAGGCCTGCACGCATTCGCCGCAGGCCACACAACTGCTGCTGCCCATGCTGTCTTCAAGGTCAAAAACAATTTGGCTGCTGGCACCGCGGTGCGCATACCCAATGACGTCGTTTACCTGCTCTTCGCGACAAGCCCGAACACATCGGTTGCACTGAATACAGGCATCGAGATTGACTGCCATGGCCGGATGCGACACATCACACGCAGGCTGCTCTCTGCGCAAACTCTTTAACGCTGGGCGAACTGTCACACTCAATTTGTGAGCCCAGTCACTCAGCTCGCCATGCTGCCCCTGCTCTGTCCATTTGTAGCCCTCTTCGGGCATGTCAGACAACAACAACTCAAGCACCATCTCTTGGCTTTTCTGAGCGCGCAAACTTTGGCTCAAAACTTCTATCCCTGTCGCAACGTTGCGACAGCAACTGGGAGCCAGCGATCTCTCGCCTTTGATTTCCACCACACACGCACGGCAGTTGCCATCTGCGCGCATGCCTTCCTTGTAGCAAAGGTGCGGAATGTCAACGCCATGGCGCTTGGCCGCATTGAGGATGGACTCACCTTCAAAGCCCATCACAGTTTGATCGTTGAGCTTGAACTCAATTTTTTGGGGGGGCATTAATTTTGGCGACAAAGGGGCATTCATTCAAATGACCTCTTGTGGAAAATACTTTTGAACACAACGCACTGGGTTGGGCGCTGCTTGACCCAAGCCACAAATGGAAGCGTCTATCATCACTTGGTTGAGATCTTCTAGGGTGCCAAGGTCCCACACCGGTGCTTGCATCAATTGCACCGCTTTGGCCGTACCCACACGACACGGGGTGCACTGCCCGCAGCTTTCGTGCTCAAAGAACTTCATCATGTTGAGTGCGGCATGGCGCGCTGAATCTTGCTGACCCAACACAATCACAGCAGCCGAGCCAATGAAACAGCCATAGGGCTGAAGGGTGTCAAAGTCGAGTGGAATGTCTTGGAGAGATGCTGGCAAAATGCCGCCTGACGCACCGCCGGGCAAGTATGCATAAAGGGTGTGGCCGTCTTGCATACCACCACAATACTCGTCAATGAGCTCAGCCACGGTAATGCCCGCAGGTGCCAATTTGACACCTGGTTTTTTGACCCGACCACTCACACTGAAACTCCGCAAACCCTGGCGATTGTGACGACCAAAGCCAGAGAACCATTGGGGCCCCTTGGTCACAATATCGCGCACCCAATAAAGCGTTTCAAAGTTGTGCTCCAAAGTGGGCCGGCCAAACAAACCCACTTGGGCAATGTAAGGTGGGCGCATGCGCGGCTCACCCCGCTTGCCCTCAATGCTTTCAATCATGGCCGATTCTTCGCCGCAAATGTAGGCGCCTGCGCCGCGCCGAAGTTCAATGAGCGGCAAGCCCACCGGAGGATTGGCCTGGAGCTTTTCAAGTTCTTGGCTTAAAACTTGACGGCAACCATGGTATTCATCGCGCAAGTAGATGTAGATAGCCTCAATGCCCACCACATGGGCGGCCACCAACATGCCTTCTAAAAAGCGGTGAGGATCGCGCTCCAAATACGTTCTGTCTTTGAAGGTACCGGGCTCGCCTTCGTCAATGTTGACGGCCATGAGCCTAGGCGCCGCTTGTTCACGCACAATGCGCCACTTGCGTCCTGCTGGAAAACCAGCGCCACCCAAGCCACGCAAACCAGAATCTTCCATGGCCTTGAGAACGGCTTGCGCGTCAAGCTTGCCACCAACCATGTCCTTCAGAGTGGCATAACCGCCATCGGCCACATAGGCCGCCAAGTCGATGTAGTCAGGCACCACGGGTTGAAAGCTTTGCGACTGCACAGCTTGCATGACTTTTTCTGAAGTGGCATGCCCAATTTCATGTTGGTGAACCACCGCCACAGGCGCTTGCTCGCATCGACCCACGCAAGGCGCGGCAACCACGTTGATATTGTCTGTACCTAGCGATGCTTTGAGCTGCCCCAGCAGAGTCGATGCGCCAGCCATGTCACAACTGAGGCCATCGCACACGCGCAGGGTGAAACGAGGCGATTCTTGTCCTTCGCCAATGATTTCAAAGTGGTGATAAAAAGTAGCCACCTCATACACTTCCGCCATGGCCAGATTCATGTGTTTGGCCAAGGCTACCAAGTGGCGCTCGTGCAAACCTCTGAATTTGTCGTTGATTTTGTGAAGATGCTCTATGAGCAAATCGCGGCGTTGTGGCAAAACTTTGTCATCCATTTGCAACAAGGCAAGCACTTCACGCAGCGAAGCATCATCTGCTTGACGCCCTTTGAGTTGGCTCTTTTGACGGATCTTCAAGCTCATGTCTTCGACACTGGCAAAAGCGACCACAGAAGGTGAATGAGATTTTTGATTGGACATGCGGCTGAGATTTTAGAATGCCTTTGTCGATTTGCTCATTCGGTGTCCTTTTTTGAAGCCCCACTTCGTTTAAATTCCACAATAGGACTACAGTTTGTCCTTTACCTCGGAGTTGAAGTATGCAAAACCTTCGAAATGCCCTTTTTGTGCCGCATGGCTCCCCCACTTTTGCCTTAGAGCCCGGTGCTGCAGGCGAATCCATGAGCCAATTGGCTTCATCTTTAGCCAGGCCGCGCGCCATTGTGGTCATTAGCCCGCACTGGGATACCGCCGTGCCCACCGTTAGCACGGCCACACAACTCGAAACCATTCACGACTTCTATGGCTTTCCCGATGCGCTCTATCAAATTCAGTATCCCGCAAAGGGTTCACCGGAAGGTGCACAAGAAGTGGTCAAAGCACTCCAAAAACGCTTCAAGCAGGTGGACACGGCTCCCTCACGCGGTTTAGACCATGGCGCATGGACGCCATTGCGCCAAATGTTTCCGGATGCCAGCATTCCCGTCATTGCCGTTTCTATTCAAAGCCATGCTGGTCCGTCCCACGCACTGGCCATGGGTGAGGCGCTTGAGGAATTGACTCACCAAGGCTTCTTGGTCATTGGCTCGGGCAACATCACTCACAACTTGGGTGACTTGCGCAGGGCGGCCATGTCAGGCGGCCAAACACCCCCGTATGTGCAAGTTTTTGCCGACTGGGTGGAGGATCAATTGCGTACAAAGAACATTCAGCAATTGCTTGACTATCGTCAACACTCGCGCGAAGGCGTTCAATCGCACCCCTCCGAAGATCACCTGTTGCCATTGTTTGTGGCCATAGGCGCCGCGGGCGCAGACGCCACCGCCAACGCTTTTTTCCGAGGCATCAGCAGCTACGTCATTGCAATGGATGGTTACACCTTCAGCTAAAAGCATAAGATGAGGGCAGTCTCGTTTGAAGCTACCTTAAAAGGCTTTTTGCCATACAGTTTTCAATGATTCAACGCGTTTTCCATGTTTGAAGTGGCCCTAATCTCGTGTAGGCTAGCGGAGTTGTTTTAAGAGGTAATTTCATGTCAGACACAGCTTACATCCCCCCCAAAGTTTGGACTTGGACCAAAGCCAATGGCGGTCGATTTGCCAACATCAATCGACCTGTTTCAGGACCCACCCACGAGCTAGAACTGCCGCGCGGCAAACACCCTCTTCAGCTTTATTCCTTGGGCACACCCAATGGCATTAAAGTGACGGTCATGCTTGAAGAATTGTTGGCGTTGGGCCATCAAGGCGCCGAATACGACGCATGGCTCATTCGCATCAATGAAGGCATGCAATTTAGCAGCGGCTTTGTGGGCGTCAACCCCAACTCCAAAATTCCAGCCTTGATGGACTACAGCACGCCACAACCCCAACGTGTGTTTGAATCTGGATCCATCTTGTTCTATTTGGCAGAAAAATTCAAAGCCTTTTTGCCCACCGACATTGCCAAACGCACCGAGTGCATGTCTTGGCTCATGTGGCAAATGGGCAGCGCCCCTTATTTGGGCGGTGGCTTTGGCCACTTTTACGCTTATGCGCCTACCAAAATTGAATACGCCATTGACCGCTTTGCCATGGAAGTGAAGCGCGAGCTCGATGTCTTGAATCAAAGATTGGCCCAAAACCGATTTGTAGGCGGTGATGAGTACACCATTGCAGACATGGCCATTTGGCCTTGGTATGGCAGCTTGGCCAAAGGCGAACGCTATGAATCAGGCGAGTTTTTGCAAGTTCACGAATACACCCATGTGATTCGCTGGGCCGACGAAATTGAGGCGCGTCCCGCTGTACAACGAGGCCGTATGGTCAATCGGGTGATGGGGCCCTTGAGCATGCAGCTGCACGAGCGCCATGATGCCAGCGACTTTGACTTGCGCACGCAAGACAAACTTCAGAAAAAAGATTGAGTTGTAAACCAGTGAAGCACTCACTCAGTGCTTCACTACTGATTCATCCTCGGTGTAAATTTTGCCGCCGATCTTCAACGCAGAATACTCGCGCTTAGACCGCAGCACCGGAAAAAACATTTGGTGGTACCAGTGTTCTTGTCCAAACAGCTGATCGTCTTTCAAACCCACTTGCTTGGGATACTTGCGCGTGATGTGGGCTGAGCCAAAAATAATGTCCCAAATGAACAAGAGGTTGCCAAAGTTGCCCTTGTAATGTCCCACCCCATCTTTTTGCGTAATGGCATGGTGCGCCCAGTGGGTGGCGGGGGTTGAGATGGTTCGTTCCAGAACCCACATGAGCGGACGCAGCGCGGGAATTTTGTACAGCGGCTCGTCCCAACGCCAAGCGCAGTGGGCACCCATGATCACGCTGAGTTTGACTACGACGTACAAGGCATACACCATGCCACTGACACCCATGTAAAGCAAAGCGCCTGCAAACCACAGGCCGGGCATCATGAGGTAGTAAAAGAAATTATTGCGGTAAGTAATGCGAATGCTCATGTAAGCCGCGGAGTGATGCGCGCGGTGCAAAGGCCAAAGCAGCGGCGAGTGCGACAAGCGATGCCACCAGTATTGTGTGAGGTCGTCGCACAACAGCAATATGCCCACCATGGCCCACCACGGCCAATCCGTGAGTACATCCTTGTACTCTGGCGCCAACCAAGCGCCTAATTTGGCCGTCGTGAGCATGGCCAAGGGCTGGGTGATGGCCACCAAGCTCAAAAACATGAACAGTTCTAACTTGGTATCGTTGGCATTGGCCGTAACGGTGTTTTGATAGCGGCGGCTGATCAGTTCCATGGCCGCAAATCCCAGAATCATGCTGAGCACCAGGATGTTCTGAATTTGCGTGGCGTTCATTTGAAATTAACCCAGTTGAGCCAAAGCAGCCTGCAGACCAGCCAGACCCCCTACTCGCTGATCGTTGATGAAAACTTGCGGCATTTGACGCACAGCTGGCCCACACTTTTCATAAAAAGCCATGCGCTCTGCTTCATCGTCAATTTTGATTTCTTCGTAAGCCAAAGATTTGGATTTGAGAATCATTTTGACTGACTCGCATTGGGGGCAAGCCGACTTGGAATAGACAACAATTTTGAGGCTCATAGACTTGGCTGGGTATGACAAAGAATGGGGTGCACTGTGAAATTCTAAGTGAGCAAGCTACTTTTCTTCAAAAAATGGCTTTTCTTACATTTTTGCCCTAGCACAGCCCTTGATTTAAATCATATGATAACCATTTGAACAGGTAGATACTGACCCTAGACCGCCCTGATATTCTTTTGGCGGCTACTCAAAAGGAGCTCAAAATGACACAGGTTTTTCAAGTAGAAGTAGAGAACATCAAGTGCGGTGGCTGCGAAAACTCCATCGTGAAGGGCATCCAGAGCGTTGCCAAAGTGACCGACTTGGTCATTGACCGCGAAAAGCAGCTGGTGAGCTTTTCTGGTGAAGAGTCCATCAAGCAACTTGTCATCGACAAGCTCAAATCGATGGGCTACCCCGAAAAAGGGTCCGTTTCGGGGCTTGAAGCGGGCATTACCAATGCCAAGTCTTTTGTCAGTTGCGCAATTGGCCGGATCACTTAAGGCCAAGCACACTAGAATCCACTGCAAATGAGTGGCTTTCTAGATCGACCCGCACCCAGCCCTGAAATTTTTTTCAGGGCTGTTGACCGTTTACAACTCGAAAGCTACTTAAGCGCACTGAAGCAAAATAACCGAAGCCTGGTCTTGGTCAGCGACCACAAAGCGCTGCTCGATTACTACGGCGAGTTGGTTGTCAAAAGAATCCATCAAGAATTTCCAGAGACAAAGCTGGAAGTTTTCTTTTCACAAGACACAGAAGGCTTGCTTGAGCGGTTCAATGCCATCTTGAACAACTTGTCTTTTTCGGTTGCCACCAGCCCTCCCCCTGCTGGCAGACCGGATACGATTTGGTTCATTCAAAACGCCCATGCAATGGCAGAAAAAGATCTTCAAATTTTATTGAAGCTCATTGAGAATTTTCCAGGCGCAGGCATCAGCACCTTGCTCATTTTTGATTCCAGCAGCCACGGAAATTCATCTTTTTTCAGCAACTCCCGAATCAATACTTGGGCACTGACCATGCCCACGCCAGAGCAAAAGGCCAGCGCTCTAAAGCAAGCTCGCCAAAATGGCTTTGAAGACATCGCGAGTGAATTGTTGAACCAATTGGCTTCATCGGAAAAGAAAAGTACACCGCCACCCGCACCGAGTCAGACTCCCAGCCCAAAAGCTGGAATGGCACCAAGAGCTGAAAAATCCAAAAAAATACTCCCATGGCTCATCATTTGTGGTGGCTTGCTGGCCATCTCTATTGGCGTGTCTGCTGTACTTCACCCCGAATTTGGTGAAAAGATATTGAGTCTGTTCACACCTAGCAAGAGCAAGAACCTCACACTTGTTCAAGCTGAAGACTTAAGCTCCAAGTCTGAAAATTCTGAAAAGAGTGAAAGTGAAAGTGCAAACGCAACTGCAAGTGCCATGCCTTCACTGGCGTTAAAAGGTTTGCAATGGCTGACCGAATTGCCTGACGAGCAGTACGTCATCGAGTTTCAGACATTTGAAACCGTAGAGGATGCACAAAAAGAAATCGAAAGCAAAGATTGGCTCAAGCGAAGCTACGTGGTGCCAGTTCGGTCGGAAGGCTCTACTGACATCAAATACTTGATTGTGGACGGCCCATTTCGCACAGCGGACATGGCCAAGAAAGCTGCTTCGCGCATGCCCAATGCCAACGACATCGTAATTGAAAACATTGCGGGGCTGCGGGGCTATGCGGGACCCGCAAAAACAAAACCGTGAATAATTTGAAGGCTTCAAGAGCCTTCAAATTACTTTTTGTCGTTCATCATCAAGTCACCCTTTGGTTTCAAAGGTGGCAAGATGGTGATAGAAATTCTTCGGTTCACCGCATTGGTAGGGTCGTCGGGCAAGGTGGGTACGCTGTCGCCGTAGCCAATGACTTGTGCAATGCGATCCACCGAAACCTTTTGCGCAATCAACTCTCGGCGCGCAGCATTGGCACGCTCACCTGAAAGCTCCCAGTTGCCATATCCGGTTGCGCCACCTGCGTAAGGTGTGGAATCTGTATAACCTTCGATCTTCAACTTGTGAGTGGGACACATGTCAACCACAGAGGCGATTTTTTGAAATTGTTTTTTTGCAAAATCAGACAAAGAAGTTCCACCCCGTTGGAACATCGGCTCTCGCGTATCGAGCAAAGTGACTTTCAAGCCTTCTTCAGAATATTCAATTTGAAGCGGATTGGTACCTGACTGCAACACGAGATCTTCATTGATCTGCTTTTGAAGGGCCGCATTGAGAGGGGTCAGGCATGTTTTGTCAAACCTTTCACGCTCTGAAACCAAATCAAACAGCAAAATCCAAACCACAATGAAAAAAGCCATGAGCACAGTCACGAAGTCGGCATACACCAACTTCCAATTGCCATGCGCAGCGCTGCGACGCGACCTTTTTGGGGGTCGCCCTCGCCTGACAACTGGCTCAATTTTGGTCGTGGCCATTTTTTAATCAACCACGCAGATTGGTTCCGGAGGTGGACAGCACACCAGCCTCAAGTTCTGTCATGCTTGGGCGTTGGTCGGTGAACAACACCTTGCGACCATATTCAACCGCAACGATGGGAGAAAAGTTGCTGTAGTAGGCAATCAGAATTTCTTTGACAGCCTCGAAAGGCTTGACATCCGATGCCGCATTTTGCTCAAGAATTCGCGCAATAGGTGCAAAAAATGCATAAGCACTGAACACACCAAACAAAGTACCCGTGAGAGCGGCAGCAATGCTTGCGCCAATTTCGCCTGGCGACTTGCCCAACTTGATGGACGCCAATGTGTGGATCACACCCACAATGGCAGCCACAATACCAAAAGCTGGCATGCTATCTGCCAGTGTCACCATAGAGTCCGAGGGCTCCAAGGACTCTTGATTCATCACTTCAATTTCTTGAGCCATCACAGTTTCAAGCTGACTCAAGGTCACTGTGCCATCCATCATCATTCGGAAATAATCGGTGATGAACTCCAGCAAACGATTGTGTTTTAAGACAGCTGGGTATTTGGCAAACAATGAACTGGCGGCAGGTGAAGTGATGTCCGCCTCAATCGAGAGTGAACCATCTCGTTTGATTTTTTGCAGCAATTCAAACATGAGGCACAAAAGTGCCAAGTTGGCAGCTTTATTGGTTTCTGCGCGCACAAAAATGCGGCCAATGGCTTTGAACAAGTTTTTCAAATTGCGCCATTTGTTGGACGCAACCAATGCACCAAAGGCAGCACCAAAAATAATCAAGTACTCCTCGGGCACCCAGAGTTGCTTGAATTCTCCGCCTAGCCAGTAAAAACCAGTAAACGCTGTTACGAGGGCTATGAGCCAACCAATTGGAATATTCATAATTTTTGGAACAGTGTGTTGACGTCAAGTTTAGTCATGACAGATTGAGCGGCCTGCAACAAAGCATTTGACTTTACCAAACTGGCTGTGGCCGTGGCCAAATCCGTGTCCAGCAAATTGCTTCTTTGCAACTCTACATTGGTTTTCTGCACTTCGGCAGCTTCAGTGGCTGCGTCCAGTTGGTTTTGAAGTAAACCAGTTTTAACTTGAGCACGAGTGACTTGTGTCAAGGCAGCCTGAAAGTTCAGCATATCCTCATCCGAAGGAGAATTAGTGGCAACCAGCTTGTCTTTGATGGACGTCATGATTGCCAACACATCTTTACCAGTACCCACCGGCCCCACCATGACTTCGTCGAAGGTGAGTGCAGACTCCAGACTCACACTGGGTGCTATAAGTACTGAAGATACTGGTGCTGTGCGAAGAATGTTTTGACCATTTGCATCTTTCGCGTTTGCAAATTTAGTTACTGCTGCAATGAGTGATTCAGCCTGTTGTCCCAAAATTTTTCGCCCTTCAGCGCCAATTGGATCGTTACGACCTTGAACCATCATTTGCTGAAACTTGGTCAGTGCAATATTGATGCTATTGAGTTGTGAATCTGTGGATGTTAGGGATGCATTGATGTGGTCTTGATTGACCTTGAACATCGCAAACTGCGATTTATCCCATGCAATTTGAACACCCAAACCAGCAGCCAAAGCATCATCCGAGGCCAAACGATATTTTTGTCCTGAAGAAATTTGACGTTGCGCCTCCACTACATCAGAAGTGTGTTTTTGCATCGACTGAACGCTGCTGTCAAATACCTGCTGGCTGCTAATTCTCATGATTCACGATCTCGCTTTTTAATTGGACAACATGCCCAACAAGGTATCAAACATTTGGCGGCCTGTTTGCATCAATTTACTGGATGCGTTGTACAGCTGCTGGTACTTGACCAAATTGGCTGCTTCTTCATCTAAATTAACTCCTGAGATAGAAGACTTTTGTTCATTCAAAGTCTTTTGCAAAGCTTCGTTGGCTTTGTTGTCGTTTTTCCAAGTGGCTATGGTGGTGGCAATGCTGCTGGTTATGAAAGTCAAAGGCGATGAAAACTTTTCTCGCAAACTTTCAAGATAGGCCGATGCAGTTGCATCTACATTGGCAAATTGAGAAACATCAAAAGTCCCCACCACTGTCAGCAAGCGGGCATCTATTTCTGGCTTGGTCAAATTAGTTTCGACCGATGTTTTGTAATGACTGCTGAGTGGGTTGGAGGCCTCAATGATGTTGGCATAACTGGAATCGGTGCCCGACGAAGTCGGATCAAACAGATTATTCAGCAAGGCGCCACTGGTGAGAGCTGGCCCACCAGCAACTGTTGATTTAAATCCAAAAATAGGGGCAATGGCGCCACCGTTAGCACTCACAGCCTTGTTAACCTGCCTGACCAATTGAGCCGCTAGTAAATCGATGCTTTTTTGAACAGTTGGTACAAAGGTTTGGATCAGATGAACATAGGCACCAGCTTTGCCATCTTGCAAAACGCTCTGACCTGGCAACATCATGGAATTGCCATTGATATCCAATAGAGGCGTCCCATTGCTGGCCAACTGGGGAATGGCATCCATCAACAAAGGCGTTAAGACAGGGTTGTTTGAATCTCTTGAAGTAAGTTTGAGTCGGAGGCTTGTGAGTGGCAAGTCACTCCGAACCGGCGCTGTTCCAGTGTTGTTGGTAAAAACATTGGCAATCTCTCGATCAACCAAATGTTGGCCGTTGACTGTATAACTTGCTGTGCCATCTTCATTGATCAAGGTCGTACCGCCCACCAACTCTTGAAGCTTTTGAACAATTCGATCGCGTTCGTCTAGCAGGTCTGCTGAAGGGTAAGCCAAACCTGGCGTAGCAGAGGCTCTAATTTTGGCATTCACTGAAGCCAATTGCGGCGTCAAAGTGTTGGCTTGATTGAGAACATCGGCCAAAGCCTTTGAAGCATTGGTAGAAATGCCGTTCACCACATCAGCCATACCTCTAACGCGATCTGCCACTTGCCTGGCAGTCCCGATGAGACTTTGCTGGTAGGCAAAGTTTTGCGGTTCGTTGGCAATCGATCCTGCCGCATTGAAAAAATTACCCAAAGCGCTGGCCAAGGATGTGGCCGGATCGGTCAGCATGGCATCGAGGGGCGTTGCAGCTTGAACCAGAGTTTGGCTGTAGGTTGTTTTACTTTGCTGCGAAAGAACTTGACCTTGAAGCAAATTATCAAAGTAACGGCTAAATCCTTCAACGGCAAAAGAAGTACCCGTCAGATCAATGGAGGTCGGCGCCATGCCATTGATGCGTGGCTGTGAAGCACGCCTCACATACCCATCTATAGATGAACCCGTTACGTTTTGCGACGTCACCATCATACCGGCCTGCGCAGATTGCAGGCCAGCCATAGCGCTATCGAAAAGGGCAGCTGATCTCACTTTAGGGGTCCGTTATGTCAATAAATGGGAGCGAATAGATTTTTGGCAGATTGTCTTAAGGTTTTACGGCATTTGCGCCAGGAGTGATTAACTTGGCAGCCTGAACCTGTTTCAGCATTTGTTCAGCCATCGACTTGCCAAACCCAAAGCCACCTTGCGCAGCCAGCTGATTGGCCAATTGCTCATCGGCCATCTGCAAATAGGTGGAATTGCTGCTTTTACTGCTATCGGTCAATGAGGAAGAACGGACTTCGCGCAACAATTGGCGCAAAAGAACAGCCTCAAAGTCTTGAGCACTTTGCTTGATTTTCTTAACTTGATCCGAGTCAGCAACAGGTGCCGCCAGCGGTTTGGCTGAAATAAGGCCAGAAATCACAAGATCAGACATGTCAGATCACTTCCAACTCTGCACGCAAAGCACCGGCAGATTTCATGGCTTGTAATATAGACATCAAGTCTTGAGGCGTGGCACCCAACATGTTGATAGCACGCACAACCTGCTCCAAAGAGGCGCCTTCATCGACTTGGATCATTTGACCAGCAGGACCTTGATCGATACTCACACGGTCGTTGCGCTGATACAGGGGCCGGCTGCGTGAAAATGGCGCAGGCTGAACCACTTGGTTCGTCGCTTGAACTCGAATGGTGAGATTGCCATGTGTGACTGCAAAGGGTGCAAGGCGCACAGCCTGATTGACCACAACTGAACCGGTACGGGCATTCACCACCACTTTGGCTAAGTCCATGGTAGATTGAACTTCCAGCTCAAGCAATTGGGCCATGATATTCATGCGCTGCGTGCTATCGACTGGCACACGAACAGCGACGGTGCGAGCATCGATGGGTTGCACTGCCCCCGCACCTACAACTCGCTCCATGGCTTCAACGGCCCGTTTCGTTTGCACGTAATCTGCCTTGTGAAAATTGAATTCAATCAAAGGATTCCATTAAGCTTCAGGCGCAGCTTGCTCGACAATCGCGCCACCAGGTATGCGACCTGAAGACATCTGATTGACAGTGGTTCTAGCGAAATTGGTTGAGACTGAAGCGCCCGTAATCACGAGTGAACCTTGCGCTTGACCATAAATTTGACCATTGGCTGCGCGCAGGGGTGTCATGATCAATGTGCCGCCGCTCAAGCTTCTGGCGTTGGCCAAAGAAGAGACCGTGACATCCATCGCCTGGCCAGGGCGGGCCAATGCACCCAATTCTGCAGTCACCATAACGGCAGCTGCATTGCGAGCTTGCAAATTAACACCAGGGGGAATTGAAACTCCCAGAGAATTCAACATCGTCACAATGGTTTGCCCGGTCACAGGATTGGGGCCTGCGCTATCTCCAGTTCCATCCAGACCAACGACCAAGCCATATCCAACGAGCTGGTTGGGACGCTGACCAGAAACCACTGCCATGTCTTTCAGGCGCTCAGCCCAGCCTGTGCTGGCACTCAGCCAGAGCGAGGACAGGACCAAACATTGAATGATTCGAGTGATTTTCATGATGTAGACCTCAGTTTGGCGAATAGCGAACAAAGAGTTTTGTCAACCAACCAGGATTTTTAACTTCATCGGTGATACCCGCACCGCGATATTCAATGCGCGCATCTGCAACTTGGGACGACAAAATGGTATTGCCTTGCAAATTGACGGGCGATACAACACCGCCAAATCGAATGACTTCTTCTTCATTGCCCACGGCCAGACGCTTTTCACCACCCACGCTCAAATTCCCATTGGGCAGGACTTCCAAAACAGTCACTGTGATGGTGCCGCTGAATTGATTGGATGCCGTTGAGCCACCTTTACTGTCAAAGTTGGTTGAGCCCAGACTGTTAACGCCAGCATTGTTCGCGCGGCTTGTCGACAAGTTGTTGGCACCTGTTTGATTCCTGACTGTATTCAGGCCAGCATTCAAGCTGTTTACAGAATTGCGACTTGCCACCGTGCCACCATCTTTGCTTGCACGTGTTGTTTCGTTCAGCAACACAGTAAGTGTGTCACCTACACGCGCAGCACGACGATCTTCAAATAAACCGCGGTACGCTCTAGGGTTGACTTGAGCCGCTGGGACTAATGATCCCCGACTTGTGACTATCAAATCCTGGGCCTGAGGGCGAATGGTGGTTTCTGTATTGAGCAAAGACTGCTTACCCGCCGAGGGCAATTCAGCGCAACCCACCATGGTCAGTAGTGGTGCGATCAGAAATAGGATTTTGATCATCACAATTGTCCTAACTTTTGAAGAATTTGATCTGAAGCTGAAACAGACTTGGCTGTAATTTCATAGGCGCGTTGTGCCGCAATCAAAGACACCAGTTCTTCAGCCACATTCACATTCGACTGTTCGGTGTAGTACTGACTAATGGAGCCAAATCCGTCATAGCTAGCCACACCAATTTGGGGCTCACCAGAAGAGGCTGTCTCATAATACAAACCACCACCACCTGTTGAAAGTCCGGTAGGATTGACAAAGTTCACCATGGCAATATGGCCAGCCACAATGGGCTCAGTCGTGCTGGCCAAGTAGTAGCTCACTGTGCCGTCGGTACCAATCACGACGGCAGTGGCGTTGCTCGGAATCACGATACCTGCTGCGTTAATGGGGCCAGGTGTTCTACCCGAGCTGTTTTCACCCATCACGACATTGCCGCCAGAGGTGACAATTTGACCTTTGTCGTTGCGCATGAAGTTGCCAGCTCGCGTATAGGCAGTACCACCACCCGTTGCAACTGCAAAAAAACCATTGCCATTGATGGCCATGTCCAAAGGATTTTGACTTTGAATCAGTGACCCCGCGCTGTTAATGCGCTGTGTAGCCGAAATTCTTGAACCGTTACCAGCCTGTAAGCCTGCTGGCAAATAGCCGCCACTCGATTCCTCGACCAAACCTGGACTACGCAAATTTTGATACAGCAGATCTTCAAAGATCGGGCGGACTTTTTTGTAGGCAGTGGTCGAAACGTTGGCCAAATTATTGGAAATGGTGTCCAGACTTGTCTGCTGGGCATCCAAGCCTGTTTTAGCGGTCCAAAGTGATCTCAACATTTTCTAACTCCTTAATGACTCGAGTCTTTAAACTCTAGACAGAGACATCAAAGTCCCTGCGGTTTTTGAATTCTGCTCAGCTGCCTGAACCAAGCGGATATTCAAATCAAACAAACGGTTTTGGGCAATCATTTGCACCATGGCTTGAG
>JACCDP010344372.1_pt1 | contig 18962 bp, 13 predicted proteins | sample 7445841 | NCBI WGS metagenome assembly JACCDP01 (sample SAMN15323441, study PRJNA562643) | freshwater metagenome | isolation source: river surface water | place: USA:Blue River Watershed | collected 2017-08-17
CCTGGTCGTCCCCGATACGCCCCACATTGAAGTAGCGGCTGGATGGATGGCCGATGTAAAAACCGCTGACGCTGGAGGCCGGCGTCATCGCCAGGCTGTCGGTCAGCCCCATCGCAATCTCGTCGCACTGCAGCAACTCGAACATCTCGCGCTTGATGCTGTGGTCGGGGCAGGCCGGATAGCCGGGTGCAGGGCGAATGCCTTCATAGGTCTCGGCCACCAGCGCCGCGTTGTCCAGTGACTCATGCGGGGCATAGCCCCAGAGGTCTTTGCGCACGCGCTCATGCAGGCACTCGGCAAACGCCTCGGCGAGTCGATCGGCCAGGGCCTTGAGCATGATGGCGCTGTAGTCGTCGTGGTCGTCGACAAAGGCTTGTGCCTTGGCGTCCACACCCAGCCCCGCCGTCACCGCAAACACGCCCACGTAATCGGCCTGACCCACGGGCGCCACAAAGTCCGAGAGGCATCGGTTCGGAGAGTCTGCGGGCTTCTCGGTTTGCTGGCGCACGCCATGCCAGGTCAACACGGGCTCGACGCGAGACTCGTCACGCCACAACACAATGTCGTCTCCCACGCTGTTGGCCGGGTACAAGCCCACCACCGCGTGCGCGGTCAGCCACCGTCCCTCGATCAGGCGCCGCAACATGCGCCGCCCGTCGCTCATCACCCGCACCGCCTCGGCACCCACCACCGGGTCTTGCAGGATGGCCGGGTAGGGGCCCGCCAGATCCCAGGTCTGAAAAAAGGGCCCCCAGTCGATGTAACGCTCGAGTTCGGCCAGATCAAAGTTGCGAAACACCCGGCGGCCGATGAATTTGGGCGCCTTGGCGCGGTAGCCAGCCCAGTCCAGCCGCGCCGCGCGTGCTCGCGCCTGCTCCAGTGACACCAACGGCGTTTGCTTTTTTTGTGCATGCAGTTCGCGCACACGCTCGTAATCGGCCCGCAGGTCGGCGATGTATTGCGCCGCCTGGTCCGACAGCAACCCCTGCGCCACGCTCACACTGCGCGAGGCGTCGGGCACATAGACCACCGGGCCTTCGTAATGCGGCGCGATCTTCACCGCCGTGTGCACACGGCTGGTGGTGGCGCCACCAATCAGCAACGGTATCTTGCGCAGGCGGAAGTGGTCGTCCTTTTGCATCTCTGCCGCCACAACCTGCATCTCCTCCAGGCTGGGCGTGATCAGCCCGGACAAGCCAATGATGTCCGCGCCCTCGACCTTGGCACGCGCCAGGATCTCGTGGCAGGGCACCATCACCCCCATGTTGACCACTTCAAAGTTGTTGCATTGCAAGACCACGGTCACGATGTTTTTGCCGATGTCGTGCACATCGCCCTTGACGGTGGCGATCACGATCTTGCCCTTGCTGCGCACCGCCTCGCCGGCCGCTTCCTGCTGGCGTTTTTCTTCCTCGATGTAAGGGATGAGGTGGGCCACCGCCTGCTTCATCACGCGTGCGCTCTTGACCACCTGCGGCAGGAACATCTTGCCCTGACCAAACAGATCGCCCACGATGTTCATGCCGTCCATCAACGGGCCTTCAATCACGTGCAGAGGACGACCGCCGCGAGCCAACACCGCTTGATACGCCTCTTCGGTGTCCTCGGTGATGAAGTCGGTGATGCCGTGCACCAGCGCGTGGCTCAGGCGCTGCGCCACCGACACCGGCGCCTCGGGGGTGCCGCGCCAGGCGTTTTGCTGGGCACCTTCGCGCGCCGCCCCTTTGGCGGATTCGGCAATCTCAATGAGGCGTTCGCCCGCGTCGGGGCGGCGGTTGAGCACCACGTCTTCCACCCGCTCACGCAGGGTGGGCTCGACATCGTCGTACACGCCCACCATGCCCGCGTTGACGATCCCCATGTCCATGCCGGCTTGAATGGCGTGGTACAGAAACACGGTGTGAATGGCCTCGCGCACCGGGTCATTGCCACGGAACGAAAAACTCACATTCGACACCCCACCCGACACCTTGGCGCCGGGCAGATGCTGCTTGATCCAGCGCGTGGCCTCAATGAAGTCCACCGCGTAGTTGTCGTGCTCCTCGATGCCGGTGGCGATGGCAAAGATATTGGGGTCGAAGATGATGTCCTCAGGCGGGAAGTCCACCTCATCCACCAGCACGCGATAGGCGCGCTCGCAAATCTCGATCTTGCGGGCAAAGGTGTCGGCCTGGCCTTTTTCATCAAAAGCCATCACCACGGCCGCCGCGCCATACCGGCGCACCAACCGGGCTTGCCGCCTGAACTCCTCCACGCCTTCCTTCATGGAAATGGAGTTGACGATGCCCTTGCCCTGCACGCAGCGCAAGCCCGCCTCGATCACGCTCCACTTGGAACTGTCGATCATGATGGGCACGCGAGCAATGTCCGGCTCGGATGCAATCAGGTTGAGAAAACGCACCATGGCCGCCTGGCTGTCGAGCATCGCCTCGTCCATGTTGATGTCGATGATCTGCGCCCCGTTTTCCACTTGCTGCCGCGCCACCGCCAGGGCCTGCTCGAAATCCCCGTTGAGGATCATGCGCGCGAAGGCCTTGGAGCCGGTGACGTTGGTGCGCTCGCCGATGTTGACAAACAAAGCGCCCTCGGCGATGGTCACCGGCTCCAGGCCAGAGAGTTTGAGGGGCGGCGGTGTGGAAGTCATGGTCTCACCTGGGGTTCAGCAGGTGAGCGTCGTTGCAAAAAAAGACCCAAGCCTGACCCGCGAGTGGGGTTGTCAAAACAACCTGCGGGCTGCAACGCTCCTTGGGAAGTTCGTATTTTAACGGCAGTCAGGCCACCCGCCGGGACAAGCCCAACGGGCGGGCACGCTCGGTGCTCACGGCATCACGAATGGCCCCGATATGCTCCGGCGTGGTGCCACAACAACCGCCCACGATGTTGACCAGGCCTTCGGCCGCAAATTCGTGCAGCAGACGGCTGGTGACCTCGGGGGTTTCGTCAAAGCCGGTCTCGCTCATCGGGTTGGGCAAGCCGGCGTTGGGGTAGCAACTGATGAAGGTGTCCTCAGCCACGCGCGCGAGTTCCTGGATGTAGGGTCGCATGAGGGCTGCGCCCAGCGCGCAATTCAGGCCGATGGCCAGGGGGCGCGCATGCCGCACACTGTGCCAGAAGGCGCTCACGGTTTGACCGCTCAGGATGCGCCCCGAGGCGTCGGTGACGGTGCCGCTGATGATGAGGGGCAGGCGTTCGCCGGTTTGCTCGAACACCTCATCGATGGCAAAGAGCGCGGCCTTGGCATTCAACGTGTCGAAAATGGTCTCGACCAGCAAGACATCCACGCCCCCTTGGATCAATGCCAGGGTTTGCGCGTGATACGCCGCACGCAGGGTTTCAAAGTCGATGTTGCGAGCCCCGGGGTCGTTCACATCCGGGCTGATGCTGGCCGTGCGCGGGGTGGGTCCCAGGGCGCCCACCGCAAAGCGTGGTTTGTCCGGGGTGCTGTAATGGTCGCAGGCCTCGCGTGCCACGCGGGCCGAGGCCAGGTTCATCTCGTCGGCCAGTTCGGCCATGTCGTAGTCCGACTGCGCAATGGTGGTGGCGCCAAAGGTGTTGGTTTCCACCATGTCCGCACCGGCCGCCAGGTAGCCTTCATGAATATCCCGAATGACGTCAGGGCGCGTCAGGCTCAGCAGTTCGTTGTTGCCCTTCACATCACGGTGAAAGTCGGCGAAACGCTCGCCGCGGTACTGCGCCTCGCTCAGTCGCAGGCGCTGGATCATGGTGCCCATGGCGCCATCCAGAATGGCAATGCGTTGCGTCAGCAGTTGCGGCAAGTTGGCGGCACGGGTGTAAGCGATCGTCATGGGTGAATTGTAAGAACATGGACAATAGCCCCCTATGCGCAACCTGCTCCCGCGAGAAACCTGGGCCCTGATGCAAGCCCAACCCGAGGCCGTTTTGATCGATATCCGCATGGAAATCGAGTCGATGTACGTGGGTCGTCCCCCTGGGGCCATCAACATCCCCTGGTACGAATACCCCGAGTTCACGACCGATGTGGCCGCCTTCTGTCGACAAGTCGAGGAGCAAGCCGGCGGCAAGTCGCAGACCGTGATTGTGTTGTGCCGCAGTGGTCAGCGGTCGCTGGAGGCCGCGCAGGTCCTGGACGACGCGGGCTTTTCGGATGTCGTCAATGTGGTGCACGGGTTTGAAGGCGACTTGGATGAGCAGTTTCATCGCTCTACCCTGAACGGTTGGCGCTTTGATCAGCTGCCGTGGGAGCAACTGTAGGTGGGTGAAGCCATCACCCCTCTCGACCCCCTTGAGTTCGTGACAGCGTTTGCCAGACGTGGAAAGCTCTGAGCATGTCCGTCGCACTGTCCATTTTGCGCGAGGTGTTTGGCTACCAGGCCCTGCGTGGTCCGCAAGCCGAGATCATCGACCACGTCATCAGCGGGGGCGATGCCCTGGTGCTCATGCCCACGGGCGGGGGCAAATCGCTGTGTTACCAAATTCCAGCCATTGCCAGGCATCGCGCCGGCCAAGGCGTCACAGTGGTCATCTCACCGCTCATCGCCTTGATGCAAGACCAAGTGGGGGCGTTGCACGAGGTGGGGGTGGAAGCGGCCTTTCTGAATTCGACCTTGAGTGGTGAGGCCGCCTACGAGGTTGAACAGCGGCTTCGTCGGGCCGAATTCACCCTGCTGTATGCCGCCCCAGAGCGAGTCAACACCCCGCGATTTTTGGCCTTGCTCGACAGCCTGCAGGCGCGGGGGCTGCTGAGCCTCTTTGCCATCGATGAGGCCCACTGCGTGAGTCAATGGGGTCATGATTTCAGGCCGGAGTACCGCGCCCTCACCCTGCTGCACGAACGTTATGCCGAGGTGCCTCGACTGGCGCTCACCGCCACCGCCGATGCACTCACCCGCACCGACATGGTGGAGCGACTTCAGCTGATGGGTGCGCGACTCTTTGTGAGCAGCTTTGATCGGCCCAATCTGCGCTACACCATCGTGGAGAAGAAAGACCCGTTCCAGCAATTGCTGCGCTTTGTTCAACACGAGCATGCAGGTTCGCAAGGGTGTGACAGTGGCATTGTCTATTGCCAGTCCCGCAAGCGGGTCGAAGATGTGGCCTCTCGATTGAGCGAGGCAGGGCTGCCGGCCTTGCCGTACCACGCGGGCCTCGACATCGACACCCGCCAGCGTCACCAGGACCGTTTTTTGCGCGAGGACGGTCTCATCATGGTGGCCACCATCGCCTTTGGCATGGGCATCGACAAGCCCGATGTGCGCTTCGTGGCGCACCTGGACATGCCCAAGAACATCGAGGGCTATTACCAGGAAACCGGGCGCGCCGGTCGAGACGGACTGCCGGCCAACGCCTGGATGTGCTTCGGTCTTCAGGACGTGGTGCAACAGCGCCGCATGATCGACGAGAGCCCGGCGAGCGAAGCATTTCGTCATGTGATGCGCGGCAAGCTGGAGGCCTTGCTGACGCTCGCCGAGTCCATCCACTGTCGTCGCGAACGGCTGCTGGCTTACTTTGGCGAAACGGCAGCCCCGCCCGGTGCGCAGCCCGCATCGCCCGAGGACTCGGCCACCGGCGCTCGCTGGCGCTGCATGAACTGCGACAACTGCCTCACCCCGGCGCAGGTCTGGGATGGCACCGACGCTGCCTTGAAGTTGCTGTCCACGGTCTACCGGGTGCAACAGCACTCGGGCTTTGGTTTTGGCGCCGGGCACATCATGGACATCGTACGTGGCAAATCGAGCGACAAGGTGGTGCAGTTCGGCCATGCCACCTTGAGCACCTTTGGCGTCGGCGCCAATTACAGCGAGTCTCAACTGCGCGGGGTGCTGCGACAACTGCTGGCCCTGGGTGCGCTCGCGGTGGATGCACAGGCCTACCAGACCTTGCAACTGACCGAAGGCTCGCGGCGCATCTTGAAAGGGCAGCAGCCGGTGGTGCTTCGGCTGCCCGCCAAGACAGCGGTATCGGTGGGCGCGGCACGCACGCGTCGCTCGGCGCAGGCAGCGCTTGCACTCGACGGCATTGCGCTGGCGCGCTACGACGCGCTCAAGGCCTGGCGTGGTGAAGTTGCGCGCGCGCACAATCTGCCCGCCTATGTGATTTTTCATGACGCCACCTTGCAGGCCATCGCCCAGACGGGCCCCACCTGCGAAGCCGAACTGCTTGATATCAGTGGCATCGGCCAGCAAAAACGCCAAGCCTATGGTGCTGAGGTGTTGCGGGTGGTGTCGAGTGTGGCTTGACGCAGCGCTGAAAACCACCGTGGTGGGTGGAGGCTTTTGGCGGCCCTTTTGAGCCAGTTGCCGTCCCTGACGTCAACCGCGTTAAAATGCACGCATTGCCTAAAGAGGACACCTCATGTCGAACCATCCCACCCCATCGCACGGCGAGTCCACTGACGTGGTCGAATCCATTGTTCCCCTCATGCCCATCGTGCTGCCCGTGGGCGGAGCCATCCTGATCTTTCTGCTCGCGTTCATTGCGGTCTTCATGTCCTGAGTGAGACACACGCCATCCCCCAACACCGCTGTGGCGGTGTTTTTTTACGCCTTTTGGGTGCATTTTCATGATGACTCATCAAACTATGCAGGTTTTGCATGGGCCATCTCAGCAAAGATTCCGCTGAATTCATAAAATTGCCATCCACATCGAGTCGGGTCTGGTCCCGCACTTCGGGAGAGGTTGTTTGAGGTCAGTTTCCGACACGGTCCGGTGCGCGAGGGCGCACTTGGCCGGCATGGGGAGCTGACCTCAACCAATTTTGAATAGGAGCTCTCGATGAACGCACCCACCATGCAGGGTCTCGCACTGAATGTGCCCGCCCATGTCAAACATGCCCGCCTGATTGCCTGGGTGGCCGACATGGCTGCCCTGTGCAAGCCGGACGCCATTTATTGGTGCGATGGCAGCGAAGCCGAATACAACCGCCTGTGCCAGCAACTGGTTGACGGCGGCACCTTCAAGAGGCTCGACCCCGTCAAGCGCCCCAACTCCTACCTCGCCTGCTCGGATCCGAGCGACGTGGCGCGCGTGGAAGACCGCACCTATATCTGCTCCGAGCTTAAAGAAGAAGCCGGCCCCACCAACAACTGGATGGCCCCGGCCGAGATGCGCGCCACGCTGCAACCGCTGTTTGACGGCTGTATGAAGGGCCGCACGATGTACGTGGTGCCGTTCTCCATGGGCCCGTTGGGTAGCCCGATTGCGCACATCGGCATCGAGTTGTCCGACAGCCCGTATGTGGCGGTCAATATGCGCATCATGACCCGCATGGGTCGCGCCGTCTATGACATCCTGGGCAGCGACGGCGAGTATGTGCCTTGCGTGCATACCGTGGGGGCTCCGTTGCAAGCAGGCCAGAAGGACGTGAGTTGGCCTTGCAACCCCACCAAGTACATCGTTCACTACCCCGAAACGCGCGAGATCTGGTCCTTCGGTTCGGGCTACGGTGGCAACGCACTGCTGGGCAAGAAGTGCTTCGCCTTGCGCATCGCCTCCATCATGGGCCGTGACCAGGGCTGGCTGGCCGAGCACATGCTCATCCTCGGTGTGACCAACCCGCAGGGCAAGAAATACCATGTCGCGGCGGCTTTCCCCAGCGCCTGCGGCAAGACCAACTTTGCCATGCTGATCCCGCCCAAGGGTTTCGACGGCTGGCAAGTCACCACCATCGGTGACGACATCGCCTGGATCAAGCCGGGCGCTGACGGCCGCCTCTACGCCATCAACCCCGAAGCCGGTTACTTCGGCGTGGCCCCGGGAACCAACACCCTGACCAATCCCAACTGCATGGCCAGCCTGAACAAGGACGTCATCTTCACCAATGTCGCGCTCACCGATGACGGCGACGTGTGGTGGGAGGGCATGGGCAACCCGCCGGCCCACTGCATCGACTGGCAAGGCAAGGACTGGACCCCCGAGATCGCCAAGGCCACGGGCGCCAAGGCAGCACACCCCAACGCCCGCTTCACCGTGGCGGCCGTCAACAACCCCGCCCTTGACAGCGCCTGGGATGACCCCGAGGGCGTGGCGATCGATGCTTTCATCTTTGGTGGCCGCCGCTCCACCACCGTGCCACTGGTCACCGAAGCCCGCAACTGGGTCGAGGGTGTGTACATGGCCGCGACCATGGGCTCTGAAACCACCGCTGCTGCCACCGGTGCGCAAGGTGTGGTGCGCCGCGACCCCTTCGCCATGCTGCCCTTCACCGGCTACAACATGAGCGACTATTTCCAGCACTGGCTGGACCTGGGCAAGAAGCTCGAAGCCGCCGGCGCCAAACTGCCGCGCTTCTACACCACCAACTGGTTCCGCAAGGACGCCAATGGCAAGTTCGTGTGGCCGGGGTACGGTGAGAACATGCGTGTGCTCAAGTGGATGATCGACCGACTCGAGGGCGGCGTCGCTGGTCAGGACAACGTGTTTGGCGTGAGCCCGCAGTACCGCGAGCTCAACTGGAATGGACTGGACTTCACCGAGCAGCAGTTCCAGCAAGTCACCAGCGTGGACAAGTCTGCCTGGCAAGCCGAACTCCAGCTGCACACCGAACTCTTTGAGCAGTTGCACCACCACTTGCCCACGGCGCTGTCGGACACCAAGGCGGCGCTGGCGAAGCGACTCGCGGCTTGATTCACCGCGCGCAGCCTCATGGCCCATTGAGGCCATGAGAGGCGATGAAAAAAACCCAGGCCACGCTCATGCGTGCCTGGGTTTTTTGTTGTGCGCGAGGCTGGCGTGACCCCGCACCTTGCGTCAGATCACTCGGCGCGGCCCTTGGCGCACAGGATGTCGGCCATGATGCGCGAATCGTATTGAGCCACGTTCCACAGCCGTGCGTCCTCTGCGGATTCACGGCGTGCGGCACGCCAGTTGCGCCAGGCCAGCGGTCCACGCACGGTCAAGGCGCGCATGGGCTTGGCCAGCAATGCGATCGCGGCGAACCCAACCAGCCACAGTGCAATCCAGGCGGCCAACAGGTGGCCATCACTCCAGGTTTCGATCACTTCGTTGGCCACGACCAACAAAGCCGAGACCAGGGCGGCCAGCAGCAACGTGGCCACACCCCGGGCGCCGTCAAAGGCGGCGGTGGCCCGTTCGAAGCGTTCGATCACCTGCTCGGCGCGCTCCACGCCGGGATGCTGGCTCGGAAATTCAACGTTCACAAATGCGGTCATGGCGTACTCCAGACAACTGCGAATGCAGTAGATACCATGAATACTAGGGTTTTCTCTAGTGTGATTCAAATTTATTATGATGATGCTAATCATTCACGATATTTATGTATTCGCCCCAACCCCTCAATTTCCGAAACTTGGATCTGAACCTGTTGCGGGTCTTCGATGTGGTCATGGCCGAGCGCAGCCTCACACGGGCAGGCCGGCGTCTGGCCTTGACACAACCCGCCATCAGCAATGCCTTGCGCCGCTTGCGTGACACGCTGCACGATGAGTTGTTGACCCGACAAGGTCAGGTGTTGGTGCCCACTCCCAGGGCGGAGTCCTTGTGGCCGGTGATACGCACGGCACTTCAACAGCTGGAGCAATCGCTCGCCCCGAGCGGGTTCGAGCCCTCCACCGATCAATCCACCTTCATCCTGACCATGGCGGATGCCACAGCGTCTGAACTCATGCCGGGTTTGTCCTCCTGGCTGGAGACACAGGCCCCCGGGGTGTCGTTGCGGGTGGTGCCCTTGACCACGCGGGACCCGCGCCGGCTGCTACGCGCCGAAACAGCGGATCTGGCCGTGGGGCATTTTCCAGCCGTGCTGGCCGACCTCACCGCCCGCGCTCAAAGTGGAGAGGGGGTCGATTTCCGTCACCAACGGCTGTTTGATGGCGAGTATGTGTGCGTGATGCGTCGCAACCACCCGCTGGCCCGTGAGCCGCTCACACTTGACGCCTTTTGTGAAGCCCGTCATCTGCTGGTGAGTTTTTCGGGTCGGCCCTATGGTTTCGTGGATGAGGCCCTGGCGTCACGGGGCTTGCAGCGGCGAGTCGTGATGACGGTGAACCAGTTTGCCACCGCCGGTCGGGTGGTGGCGCAATCCAATATGCTGACGGTGTTACCCCGTCACTTCGTTCGGGTGGCGGGCATGGGGGACGCCCTGGCCCTGCGCGAGCTGCCCCTGGATGTGCCGCTGGTACACATCGACATGCTGTGGTCGGCTCATCGCCCCCCTTCGGACGCGTTGACCTGGTTGCGCGATGCGATTGCGCGCGCAGCCCAGGAGGCCCAGGATCGTCACGGGCCACGTGTGCAACCCGAGGGGGTCAACGCGTCCCGCAGCGCGGATCCGCGCTGACCCGCACGCACCCTCCGTGACCCTGAGGCGCGTCAGGCAGGGACAGGACCGGGGCGTCCGGCCAGCACCTGAAACGCGGCTTGGACGCTCAGGCTGTCTTGCGTGCCCGCGGGATGTGGCGTGGTGCGAAACTCGGCTCTCACCACATCGGGCCTGACGTCCACCACGGTGTAGCCGCGCTCGTCCGAACGGGCGTGCAGCAAGTCCGGGTTGCTGCTGCGGATCAGTGACAGGATGTTCTCGCTCAGGCCTCGCGACGTGATGGAGGTGGTGACCAACTCGCTGGCCACCACGGGCGACGACAAGTCGCCAGGCCGCAGGCGCAAGGGTGCGGCCACGTTCATATGAACATCGCCACCGAGGGTCACCACGTTGCGCTCGGGCAGATCAGCGATGGTTTGCAACAGGCGAAGACGGGCTTGGGGATACCCATCCCAGGCATCGTTGAAGGCGGTCCGCCCCAAGGGCGTGGCAATCGACGTCGAACTGATCTGGGTGCTTTGGGCAATCAGCCGCCAGCGCGCGCGCGATGCGCGCAAGCCCTCGCCCAGCCAGGCCTCTTGTTCACGCCCCAACATGCTGCGCGCAGGCTCATCCAGTTCGGCACAGTTCATGACGGTGCGCGCCCCGCCTTTGAGAGGGTCCGGGCAGGCCTGGTAATCGCGGTACTGACGGCAGTCGAGCGTCCACACATCGGCCAATGTGCCCCAGCTCAGTCGGTCATACAGCCGCATCGACGCGCGCGCCGGGCTGGTCAAGTCCGGACCGATCCACAGCGGCTGGTGCTCGAAATACGCTTGATACGCTGCCGCGCGACGAGCCAAAAACACCTCGCGGGACGAATACCGGTTGTCGCGGTCATTGGCGTAGTCGTTCACCACCTCGTGGTCGTCCCACATCAGCACCCAGGGGCGTGCGGCGTGCGACGCCTGCAGCCAGGGGTCACGCTTGTACTGCGCGTAGCGTTGTCGGTACGCCTCGAGCGTCATGGGCTCCGGGCCTTCGTGCTGACGAACCAGAAAGCGCGGATTGGAACTCTCGTAGATGTAGTCACCGACAAAGAGCACGAAGTCCAATGATTGCTCGGCCATGTCTCGGTGGGCAATGTACTGTCCCTGTTCAAAGTGCTGGCATGAGGCCAGGGCCAGGCGCAAGCGCTGCACGGGCGCGTCGGCGGCCGGGGCTGTGCGGGTGCGGCCCACCGCGCTGGTCGCGTCCCCACAGGTAAAGCGGTACCAGTAATCGCGGCCCGCGGGTAAGTCGCGCAGCGGGACGTGCACACTGTGTCCACGCGTGGCGTCGGTCACCACCTGTCCCTGACGGACCAACTGACGCATCGCGTCATCGGCGAACAACTCCCATCGCACGGTCACAGGGTCCGCCACCGAGCCATTCGCCGCGCCCGAATTTGCCCCCGTGCGTCGGTCAGCCTCGTCGATGAGCAGGCGTGTCCACAGCACCACCCCATCGGCTCGGGGAGAACCACTGGCCACCCCCAAGGCAAAGGGGGAGGTTTTCCAGTGTCGCGCAACGTCTTGCGGTTGGGCGATCGGCAGACACCAGGGCGCGAGCGCCAACGCAATCGCTTGGCGCTGCCATTGACGACGGGTGGTGTTCAACATGGTCGGTGCTCCAGCGAATGTGCGTTGAGGGTGTGGGCCTGCAAGATGACGCCACCACCCAGGCACACATCTCCGTCGTAAAGAACCGCCGATTGTCCGGGCGTGACAGCCCATTGCGCCTGCGAAAAATCCAGCGCAAAGCCCTCTGGTGCGGCTGCATGGAAGCGGCAGGGCGCATCGGATTGTCGATAGCGGGTCTTGGCCGCCAGCACGCGTTCATCCCCCAGGCTTGCCGGCGGGTGCCCCGCCACCCAACGGATGTCGCCCACCTCCACATGATGCGCGAGCAACCAGGGATGGTCGTGCCCCTGCACCACCACCAGCACATTGCGCGTCACGTCCTTGCGCGCCACGAACCACGGCGCGTGCTCACCGGCCCCGCGCTGCGCGCCGGGCGTTTTGAGCCCCCCAATGCCCAGGCCTTGCCGCTGTCCGAGGGTATAAAAACTCAGGCCCACATGCCGGCCAATCTGGCGGCCCTGGTCGTCTTCGATCGGGCCCGGCGTGTTGGCGATGTAGCGGTTGAGAAATTCGCGAAACGGGCGTTCGCCAATGAAACAAATACCAGTCGAGTCTTTTTTCTTGGCGTTGGGCAAGCCGATTTGCAAGGCCAGTTCACGCACCCGCGTCTTGTGCAACTCGCCCACGGGAAACCAGCTGCGTGACAGCTGTGCCTGTGAGAGGCGATGCAAAAAATAGCTTTGGTCTTTGGCGGGGTCCAGCCCTTTGAGCAGCTCAAACAAGCCGGTGCTCGGGTTGTGGCGCACGCGCGCATAGTGACCGGTGGCTATGTTGTCCGCACCCAGCCGCATGGCGTGGTCCAGGAACGCCTTGAACTTGATCTCGGCGTTGCACAGCACATCCGGGTTGGGCGTGCGTCCGGCCTGGTACTCGCGCAAAAACTCGGCGAAAACGCGGTCTTTGTAGTCGGCCGCAAAGTTGACGTGCTCGAGCTCGATGCCGATCACGTCGGCCACAGCCGCCGCATCGACAAAGTCGACGTTGGAGGAGCAGTACTCGCTGTCGTCGTCATCTTCCCAGTTCTTCATGAAGATGCCGACCACCTCATGGCCTTGCTGCTTGAGCAGCCATGCGGTGACCGCGGAGTCCACCCCGCCGCTCAAGCCCACCACGATGCGCCGAGGTTTCATGTCAGAAATCCCAAGCGCTGCCGCACACGTGACCGACCGATCGCCGCGCGGGGCAATCAGTTGGCAAACGCCGCGATGCCGGTCTGGGCACGGCCCAGGATCAGGGCGTGGATGTCGTGCGTGCCCTCATAGGTGTTGACCACCTCGAGGTTGACGAGATGCCGCGCCACGCCATACTCGTCGCTGATGCCGTTGCCGCCCATCATGTCGCGCGCCAGACGAGCGATATCAAGCGACTTGCCGCAGGAGTTGCGCTTGAGAATGGAGGTGATCTCCACCGAGGCAGTGCCCTCGTCCTTCATGCGACCCAGACGCAAGCAGCCTTGCAGGCCCAGCGAAATCTCGGTTTGCATGTCGGCGAGTTTTTTCTGGATCAGCTGGTTGGCCGCGAGCGGGCGACCAAACTGCTTGCGGTCCATCGTGTACTGACGGGCCGCGTGCCAGCAGGATTCGGCCGCCCCGAGCGCCCCCCAGGCAATTCCATAGCGCGCGCTGTTGAGGCAGGTGAACGGCCCCTTGAGGCCTTGCACCGTGGGGAAGGCGTTTTCTTCTGGCACAAACACCCCGTCCATGACGATTTCGCCGGTGATGGAGGCACGCAGACCCACCTTGCCATGAATGGCCGGGGCGCTCAGGCCCTTCATGCCTTTTTCCAGCACAAAGCCGCGGATTGGGCCCACCTGGCCGCCCTCGGACACCTCCTTGGCCCAGACGACAAACACGTCGGCGATGGGGCTGTTGGAGATCCACATCTTGCTGCCCTTGAGGCGGTAACCACCCTCCACCTTCTGGGCGCGCGTGGCCATGCTGCCGGGGTCGGAGCCGTGGTCGGGTTCAGTCAGACCGAAGCAGCCGATCCACTCACCCGTGGCAAGCTTGGGCAGGTATTTCTGTTTTTGCGCTTCGGTGCCGAAATCATGGATGGGCAACATGACCAGCGAGGACTGCACACTCATCATGGAGCGGTAGCCCGAGTCCACGCGCTCGACCTCGCGCGCGATCAGGCCGTAGGCCACGTAGTTCAGCCCGGGGCCGCCGTATTCGGTGGGGATGGTGGGGCCCAGCAAACCGAGTTCGCCCATCTCGCGGAAGATGGAGGGGTCGGTCTTTTCATGCCGGAAGGCCTCGAGTACACGCGGCTGCAAGCGCTCCTGACAATAGGCGGCGGCGGCTTCGCGCACCATGCGCTCGTCTTCGGTCAACTGCTGGTCCAGCAGGAAAGGGTCATCCCATTGAAAGCTGGCGTGTGCCATGTGGTTCTCCGCGTCGAATTCGTGCGAGGGCGGTACACACCGCTCCTGAACAGATCATTCTAGTGTGCAATACATCCCTGCACTGTTTCAGGCATTGGCGCGAGCGTTGGCAAAGTTCACATACCAGTCAAGGCATCCCGGGTTGGCCATGGCATCGCGGTTAAGCACTTTGTCCACCGGTTGGCCCAGCAGCAGCTTCTTGATCGGCAACTCCTGTTTCTTGCCTGAGAGGGTGCGCGGAACCTCGGCCACCTGAAAAATCTCGTTGGGGATGAAGCGGGGGCTGAGCGCGGTCTTGATGGCGTCGTTGAGCCGCCCGCGCAAGGTCTCGTCGAGTGCGACCCCCTCGCGCAACACAACGAAGAGCGGCATGTAACTCTCGCGCCCCAGGTACTCCAGGTCCACCACCATGGAGTCCAGCACCTCGGGCAAGGCCTCCACCGCGCGGTACAGCTCGCTCGTGCCCATGCGCAACCCATGCCGGTTGATGGTGGCGTCGCTGCGGCCGTAAATGACGCAGCGGCCCTCGGGCGTGATGCGCAGCCAGTCGCCATGCCGCCACACCCCGCCGGCCGATGCATCCGCATCACCCCCGCCCACACGTCGCCCTTTGCCAGGCGGGTACATGTCGAAGTAGCTGCCCAGGTAGCGCTGGTGATCGGTGTCGCCCCAGAAAAAGGGAGGCATGGAGGGCACAGGCTGGGTCACCACGAGTTCACCCACCTGGTCCACCACCGGATCGCCCTGTTCGTTCCAGGCCTCGACCGCCACGCCCAGAAAGAGGCATTGCATTTCGCCGGCCACCATGGGCAATTCACGGTGTCCCCCCACAAAGGCGCCCGCATCGGTGCCGCCGGAGATGTTGCACCACCAGATGTCGCGCGCCGAGCCCTCGGCTTGCGCCGTGAGTTGTCGGAATTGATCCGTCCCCCAGTTCTGCACCTCGGCACTCAGGGGTGACCCGGTGGTGCCCAGCGCCCGTACGCGCGCCAACCCCGGCCAGAGACTCAGATCCACCTGCGCCTTCATGCAGTTAGTGAAAAAAGCCGCGCCGCCCCCCATGAAGGTCACGCGCTCCTGATCGGCATAGCGCCACAGCGTGGCCCAGTCGGGCCGCTCCTTGGTGCCGCCCGGGTTGCCGTCAAAAATGACGCAGGTGGTGCCGCCGAGCAGGCCGCTGATCTGCGAATTCCACATCACCCAGCCCGTCGAGCTGTACCACATGAACCGCTCGCCCCAGGAGTTGGGGTCGTAGCTGCAGGCCACGTCGTAGTGCAGCGTCTTGTGCGCCATGCCATTGACGAGCGTGCCCCCGTGGGTGTGCACGATGGGTTTGGGCATGCCAGTGGTGCCACTGGAATACACAATCCACAGCGGATGATCAAACGGCAGCCAGCGCGGTTCGAAGCGGAGTTGCTCGGGCGCTTCACGCGAGACGATGGTGTCAAAGTCGGCGCTGTGGGCCACGGCGGGCTGCCCCCCCAGGTTGCGCAGCAGCACCAGGTGCTCAACGCTGGGCAGGGCGGCGCGCAACTCTTCCACCACCGCCGTGCGGGGGTGGTCACGGCCGCCATAGGTCACGCCATCACAGGCAATGAGCGCCTTGGGGGTGATCTGGCGGAAGCGATCGAGCACCGCGTGGGTCCCCATGTCGGGGGCGCACACACTCCAGATGGCGCCCAGGCTCACCACCGCCAGAAAGGCCACGATGGTTTGCGGAATATTGGGCAGATAGGCCGCCACGCGGTCCCCTTGGCCCACGCCTTGCGACTGCAGGTGCAAGGCCATCGCCGCCACCTGACGGCGCAACTCAGGCCAGCTCAGTTCTCGGCGCTGTCCCTTTTCGTTGCTGCCAATGACCGCCGCAAAGCCCGCCGCCTGCGCCGGCTGCACGTGGCGAAAGACCTGCTGCGCATAGTTCACCTGCGCGCCGGGAAACCACACCGCGCCGGGCATGGCATTGCGGGCCAGCACCGCCGTGTGGGGCGTGGGCGACTGGATGTCGAAATAGTCCCAGATCGACTGCCAGAACGCATCCAGGTCGGTCACCGACCATTTCCACATCTCCTGATAGGACGCGAAGTGCAGGCCGCGCTCGCGCGCCAGCCACTGCGCATACAGTCGAATCTGCGGAACAAAGGGAGCGGGCGGGGTCGGGCGGGCAGTGGGGGCATTCATGGGCGGGATTATGAAGCCGTGCCCGCGCACCGACCAGAGCGGATATACGAGGGGTTCGGGGCGCTGTGCTACCCAGGCGACAAGCGCTCGTTCCCGACCACTCAATCGCCCCGCAGCAAACGGTCGCTCTTCCAGTACACGTCGTCCCCGCCGTGCCAGCGGTTCAGGGTGCGCGCGAGCACGAACATCAGATCACTCAACCGGTTGAGGTACTGACGCGGCAGCTCCTGCAAGGTTTCGACCGCGCCCAGGGCCACCACCGCGCGCTCGGCCCGCCGCGCCACGGTGCGGCACACGTGGGCCTGCGATGAAGCGCGCGAACCGGCGGGCAGGATGAATTCCTGCAAGCGAGGCAGGGATTCGTTGAACTGCTCCAAGGCCTGGTCTAGCGACAGGACTGCGTCGGCCTTCAACAGCTGAAAGCCGGGGATGGACAGCTCGCCACCGAGGTTGAACAACTGGTGCTGCACGTCGATCAGCAATTCGCGCACCTCGCGCGGCATGTCCTCGCACAGCAAGAGGCCGATGTGAGAGTTGAGCTCGTCCACATCACCCATGGCCTGCACACGCAGGCTGCTTTTGGAGACGCGTTGGTTGTCTCCCAGCCCGGTGGTGCCGTCGTCGCCGGTGCGGGTAGCTATTTGTGTGAGTCGGTTTCCCATGGGGTGTCCTTGCGGTGGTCTGGCGCTATTGTCCCTGCAAAGCGGGCCGCGTCCGGCGGTGGACTGCACAACGTGGACAGGATTCGTAGAATCCGCTTCATTACCCACCCCAGCGGAGCCCGCCATGAATGCGCCCACGACCCCGAACCACCTGATGCCGGCCGTCGCCCAACGCGAGGTGCCTGCGGTCCTGATCGAAAAGCTCAAGGCCTTGTTTGGCGAGCGCTGCTCCACCGCCATGGCCGTGCGTGAACAACATGGGCGAGACGAATCGTCTTTCGAGGTGCCGCCACCGGCCGCGGTGGTCTTTGCCGAAAGTACCCAGGACGTCGCTGCCGCCGTCAAACTGGCCAACGAATTCAGCGTGCCGGTGATTCCCTTTGGCGTGGGCTCTTCCCTCGAAGGCCACTTGCTGGCGGTGCAGGGGGGCATCAGCATCGACCTGGGTCGCATGAACCGGGTCCTGGCCATCAACGCCGAGGACCTGACGGTGACGGTTCAGCCGGGCGTGACCCGCAAGCAACTCAATGAAGAGATCAAGAGCACCGGCTTGTTTTTCCCGATCGACCCGGGCGCGGACGCCACCATCGGCGGCATGAGCGCCACACGCGCCAGCGGCACCAACGCCGTGCGCTACGGCACCATGCGCGACAACGTGCTGGCCCTGGAAGTGGTGACGGCATCGGGCGAGATCATCCGCACCGGCACGCGCGCCAAAAAGTCCAGCGCCGGCTACGACCTCACGCGCCTGTTTGTGGGCAGTGAGGGGACACTCGGCGTGTTGACCGAGGTCACCGTCAAGTTGTACCCCTTGCCCGAGGCGGTGTCGGCCGCGGTCTGCTCATTTCCATCGCTGGAAGCGGCCGTCCTCACCACCATCCAGACCATCCAGCTGGGCGTGCCCATTGCACGGGTGGAGTTGATCGACCACAACGCGGTGCGCATGGTCAACGCCTATTCCAAACTGAGTCTGCGCGAGGAGCCTCTGTTGCTGATGGAGTTTCATGGCTCGCCCGCCGGCGGGAAAGAGCAGGCGGAAACCGTGCAGGACATCGCCCGCGACAACGGCGGCAACAACTTTGAATGGGCGTCGACACCGGAGGAGCGCACGCGTTTGTGGACCGCCCGACACAACTCGTATTTCGCCGCCGTCTCTTCACGCCCAGGCTGCCGCGCCATCAGCACCGACGCCTGCGTGCCCATCAGCCGCCTGGCAGAAGCCTTGCTGGAGTCGGTGGACGAGGCGGACAGCAGCGGCATCCCTTACTTCCTGGTCGGTCATGTGGGGGATGGCAACTTCCACTTCGGCTACCTGATCGACCCCAACAACCCAGACGAGCGCGCCAAGGCCGAGGTGTTGAACCAGACCATGGTGGAGCGTGCCTTGCGCCTGGGGGGAACCTGCACGGGCGAGCACGGCATTGGCCTGCACAAGATGGACTTCCTGGTGACGGAAACCGGGGCGGCCACAGTGGATGTGATGCGCACCCTCAAGCGCGCACTCGACCCCAAGAACATCATGAACCCGGGCAAGATTTTTGCCCTTTGACCTCGGGCATGCTGCGCCCGAGGCCTGCGGCTTTCAGGACGGCAAGCGCCCATACGGCTGGCCCGCGCTGCTGACACGCCAGGGCCACTCATCCCCGAGACGGGGCGCCCTGGTGCTCGAGCCCTGAGCGCTCAGTCGTCCCCACGCAGGCGCTCGATCAAGCCATTGAGTTCATCCAGCGAGCCAAACTGAATGGAGATATCGCCCATCTCCTCCACGCGGCCGTTGCGTTTGACGCGTTTCTTGACCCGCACCTCCACTTCGGCGGTCA
>JACCDP010121546.1_pt1 | contig 18960 bp, 16 predicted proteins | sample 7445841 | NCBI WGS metagenome assembly JACCDP01 (sample SAMN15323441, study PRJNA562643) | freshwater metagenome | isolation source: river surface water | place: USA:Blue River Watershed | collected 2017-08-17
ATGTGCATGAAGGTTATTTCTACATTTCAACAGAAGTAGGAGTAGAGGTGTGCCAGCAAACACTGAAGGAAATTTATAAAGAAATAAAATTATTAAGGGAAGAGTTAATTACTGAGAACGAATTAAAAGTGATTAGAAATTATATGCTCGGACAGTTTTTGAGAAGTGTTGAGGGGCCCTTTTCCCTTGCCGATAAATTTAAAGCTGTTTGGGAGTTTGGTATGGATTACGATTATTTTGAAAAATATGTGGATGTGGTAAAACATGTAAGCGCACAGCAACTTAGAGATATTGCCAATACCTATTTACAAGAAGGAGACCTGATTGAATTAGTGGCCGGTAAACTTAATTCTTAATGACAGAAAAGAAAAAGATATTTATCATTGGCCCGGCTTTTCCTCTGCGTGGTGGCCTGGCCACCTTCGATGAGCTTTTCTGTAAAGCCATTATAGAGGCAGGTCATGAGGCTTCTATTATTTCTTACTCCTTACAATATCCCAACTTTCTTTTTCCTGGTTCTACTCAGTTCGATACTAGCGGCAAGGCCCCGGGTATTCCAATTTATACGCTCATCAACTCCATTAACCCTTTCAGCTGGTTTAAAACAGCCCGGTTTATCAGGAAAGAAAAGCCCGATGCTGTGGTAATTCGTTATTGGATTCCGTTTATGGGGCCGGCTCTGGGTACTATAGCCCGTTTAATTAAAAGGAAGGGCATAAAAGTAATTGCTATTACTGATAATGTTATTCCTCATGAAAAAAGGCCCGGCGATGAATTATTCACCAAGTACTTTGTGCGTTCTTGCGATGGCTTTGTTACCATGAGTAAAGCGGTAATGGAAGATTTAAATCAATTCACTAAGAGTCCTTATAAACAATTTCTATTACATCCGCTTTATACTTCATTTGGCGAGAAATTACCCATTCAGGAAGCCCGTCAACAACTAAACCTGATGCCTGCAGATAAGGTGGTATTATTTTTTGGTTTAATCAGGCAATATAAAGGACTGGATTTATTGCTCAAAGCTATGGGAGATAAGCGTATACAGGAGCTTGGGGTGAAATTGCTTGTTGCCGGTGAATTTTATGAAGATCGTTCCTATTATGATACGCTGATTAAAGAGCTGGGAATAGAAAAACAAGTGGTACTTCATGCCCGCTTTATTCCTACCGAAGAGGTAAGGCTTTTCTTTTCGGCGGCAAACCTGATTACGCTTCCCTACAAACATGCCACACAAAGCGGTGTTACCCAGGTTGCCTTTCATTTTGAAAAACCGGTTATGGTCACCAATGTAGGAGGCTTAAGTGAAATTATTCCGAATGGCAAAGCAGGTTATGTGGTAGAACCAGATGGTACTGCCATTGCTACTGCCATACACGATTTTTTTATCAATGAACGGGAAGAAACTTATACCAGGGGAATGATAGAAGAAAAACAAAAATATAAATGGAGTATATTTGTAGATAAAATTATTGAACTGTACCAGCAAATCCCTGCAAAAAAATGATCAATCTTTAAAACAATACTGATATGATTATACGGAGCAAAGCACCCCTGCGTATTGGCCTTGCAGGAGGCGGAACAGATGTTTCTCCTTATTCAGATATATATGGCGGTGCCATATTAAATGCCACCATAGATTTATACGCTTATTCTTCATTAGAACCATTAGATACAGGCAAGATAGAGTTTTGCATAGATGGAACAGATAAATGCCTGGTATTGGAATCGGCAAAGGAATTGCCCATGTATGATGGCTTCGAACTTTTTATTGGTATTTATAATAGAATTATCCGTCAGTTTAAATTAGAGCCGCTTTCATTCAGGCTTACTTCTTACATAGAAGCACCTCAGGGTTCAGGACTCGGAACCTCCTCAACCATAGTAGTATCATTGCTTGGTGCATTTGTAGAATGGCTTAAACTCCCGCTTGGGAAATATGACATTGCCCATCTGGCTTATGAGATTGAACGCATTGACCTGGCTATGTCTGGTGGTAAACAAGACCAGTATGCCGCTACATTTGGTGGAGTAAATTTTATTGAATTTCTTTCCAATGACAGAGTTATTGTAAATCCGCTGACCCTGAAAACAGATGTTATTAATGAGCTGGAATTTAATTTGCTCCTTTACTTTACGGCTACCCAAAGATTATCGGCTAAAATTATTGACGACCAGGTTAAAAATGTTAAATCCAACAATAACCAGGCTATAGATGCCATGCATAATTTAAAAGAACAGGCATTTCAAATGAAAGATTCTTTGCTGCGTAATAACCTGAACCGCATTGGAGAAATTTTACACTTTGGCTGGCAGAATAAAAAAAACATGTCCAAATCCATATCCAATAACCTCATAGATGAAATTTATGAAACAGCTTTAAAAAACGGTGCTACGGGCGGAAAAATTTCAGGTGCAGGTGGTGGTGGATTTATGTTTTTCTATTGCCCGGCCATTACCAAAATAAAAGTAGCCAGAGCCCTTGAGCCTTTTGGCGGAAAAGTGCAGCCCTTTAAAATTACGCAACAAGGCCTGAGTACCTGGGTTATATAAGTTTTTAATCAATTCAATTACGTATTTTATGCTATCATTTATTCAATCGAAACTCTCTTCATCCATTCAACTAAAAACGGAAGTGTTAAATAATACCGTCTTGCTTACACAATTGGCAAAGGTAGCAGAAGAAATTATTAACAGTTACAAAGCCGATGGGAAAGTGCTCTGGTGCGGTAACGGAGGCAGTGCGGCAGATGCCCAACACCTGAGTGCTGAGCTAAGCGGTCGTTTTTACTATGATCGTTCCCCGTTATTTTCAGAAGCCCTGCATGTAAATACCAGCTATGTAACTGCGGTTGCTAATGATTACAGTTATGAGGAAATATACAGCAGATTAGTAAAGGCTATGGGCAGAAAAGGCGATGTTCTCATTGGCTTATCTACCAGCGGTAATTCAGGCAACGTTGTAAAAGCCTTGCAACAAGCCAGGGAGGCGGGTATGATTACCGTTGGATTTACAGGAGAGGGTGGAGGAAAAATGAAAGAACATTGCCAGTACCTTATCAGCATTCCTTCTAAAGACACCCCACGTATTCAGGAATGTCACATGCTGCTTGGACATACCCTTTGTGAAATAGTAGAAATGAATTTATTTCCCAAAAAAAATCCTTAAAACTGTAAAACAAACTAAAAGTAGATTACAGTGGAATTTACTGCACTTGTTGGTGAAATGGTATGTCAGTAGTGTTCGGCTCATAACCCCCTTTATCAGGCTTACCACACATAACAGAGCTGGTTTTAGTTCATGTTTAATGATTATATCTTCCTGGTAATTTTTCATTTAAATTGAAACTTATACAATTACTGCTTCCCTATCTTTAAACCCTGTTGATCGCAAAATCTATAGTAATCTTAGCTAAATTTTATATGCGTATTATTTAGATTTAGTATATCAGCAGCCATTTTTCTCTAACTAACAAAATAAACAACAGATTAACAGCATGAAATATCATCTGTACTTTATTGCATTTTTATTGCTATATGTGACCCATTCAAAAGCCCAACTTTGTAACGGCACATTGGGTGCCCCAATTTTTACAGAAACTTTTGGTGCAGGAACCGGCTCTGGACAGGCACTACCGGCTGGTGTTACAACCTATAATTACACGAATAGCTGGCCGTCTGATGGACAGTATACCATTGCCAATACAGCTAATCCTGCACCAGGAAATGCACATTGGTACAATGGTCCTGACCATACCGGTAATACCAATGGTTATATGCTGGTGGTGAATGCTTCATACACTGCAGGTGAGTTTTATAGTTATAAAGTTAGCGGATTATGCCCTAATACTTTTTATGTTTTTTCGGCCTGGATAGCCAATGTTAATAAGCAAACTACCATTAATTTCTGTAACAGTAACGGTAGTCCTTATGTTTATGCTAATGTTTTATTTAAAGTTACCAATACCATAACCTCAAAAATTGATTCTGTTTCAACAGGCAATATACCACCCGGTAATACGGGTATAGAATGGAAACAGTTCGGATTTGGCTTTTCAACCGGAGCAAATCAAACATCGGTAATTTTATCGATGGTGAATAATAGTAATGGAGGATGTGGAAATGATCTGATTATTGATGATATTACCTTTAGTCCTTGTGGCCCAACTACTGCTGTTGCAACCGTTCCGGCTAAGGCGGTTTATTGTCCAGGCGATTCCTTGCTTTTAGATGCAACTATTGGCCCGGGTTACAGCAATGCTGTTTACCAATGGCAATACAGTAGTAATAATGGATTAACCTGGCAGGATATATCCGGTGCTAATGCTCAGGATCTGAATTTAACTCCGGTTACATCAAATACTGCAGGGATGTATAGATTAATTCTGGCTGAGAATGGAAACATTAGCCTTGATAAATGCAGAATTATTACCGATACCATTTTCATTAAAACTGCCGCTGCACCTAACCTAAGCCTGATTGCTGCACCAGATACCATTTGTGCCGGACAAAGCAGCTTACTCACTGCAACCGGAGCAGGCACTTATGTGTGGAATACCGGAACTAATGGTAGCAACATCCAGGTAAGCCCTACTACAACAACAAGCTATCAGGTAACCGGAACAGATCTGGCAAGTGGTTGCAGTAAAAAGGAAAATATTACCGTGAACGTAATTCCCCTCCCTGCCTCACCTGTTGTAGCTCTGCCAGATTCCATTTGTACCGGAAACAATGCTATATTAAATGCCATAGCTCCCGGAGGGAATTATATTTGGTACACAGTTTACACCGGAGGAACACCAATTTATTCAGGTAATCCTTTTACAAGCCCCCCATTAAATACTTCAATAACTTATTATGTAGAAACGGTTTCAGGAGGCCTTTGTACTTCAGCTACCAGAACAGCGGTACAAGTATATGTCATTCCCATTCCTGCACCACCACTGGTGGCACAACCAGATACCATTTGCAGCGGTGCCCAGGCTAAACTAAATGTGATAGCAACCGCAGGCACTTATAACTGGTACACTGTTGTTACAGGAGGAACACCGGTTTACACAGGTAATTCATTTACCAGCCCACCCTTATCCAATTCAACAACCTATTACGTAGAGGCTACTGCAGGAGCAAACTGTATGCCCAGCACCAGAACTGCTGTTAAGGTAAATGTATTGGAGGTACAATCACTTTTCTCAGCTAATCCTTTAAGCGGTGTTGCGCCTTTACAGGTTAATTTTACCAATCAAAGCATAGGAGCAAACAGTTACCATTGGTACTTAGAAAAACAGGTTGAATCTTATCTTAAAAACCCTTCTCATATTTACTCAACAGATGGGCATGGAGGTATTTTTGAAGTAATGTTAATTGCCTCAAGTCATTTAGGTTGTGCAGATACATCTAAGCTAACCATTGTGGTAGATCCTTACTTTCAGCTAATTATTCCAAATATATTTACTCCCAATAATGACGGGGTTAACGATGTTTTTAAAGTGGAATCCATTGGAGCATTTTCTGTGTATACAGAACTTTTTAACCGATGGGGAACAAAATTATTTGAGTGGAACGGCCCAAATGGAAGCTGGGATGGCACTTATTCTGGAGAGGCTGTAACGGCTGGCACCTATTTTTACCTCATTAAAGCGCGTGGACTCAATGCAAAAGAATATACATTTAAAGGTCACTTTATGCTGATGAGATAGGTTTTATAGGGGAGTCTAATTTATGTTAATAGCATTCTACCTCCTGTTTACCCAACGTTAACAACTCTATACAACTTATTTACTCAATTCTGATTTTTCTACTAATTTTGCTGACTCAAAATGAAATTCTGGTTGGGTAATATAACCTGATCCGACTATAATTAAAGTTGCACCGTACAATGAAAAAATACACATACACGGAGAAAAAAGACACCCGTTCCGGGTTTGGGGCTGGTTTATCTGCTTTAGGAAAAATGAATGAACAGGTGGTTGCACTTTGTGCTGATTTAACCGGATCTTTAAAGATGGATGCTTTTCAGAAAGAACACCCGGATCGCTTTTTTCAGGTGGGCATTGCTGAAGCCAATATGATGGGAATAGCAGCTGGATTAACTATTGGTGGTAAAATTCCGTTTACCGGTACCTTTGCAAATTTCAGTACCGGAAGGGTGTATGATCAGATCCGTCAGTCTATTGCTTATAGTGGTAAAAACGTTAAAATCTGTGCTTCACATGCAGGCTTAACCCTGGGAGAAGATGGAGCTACACATCAGATTCTGGAAGATATTGGCCTCATGAAAATGCTTCCGCACATGGTTGTAATTAATCCCTGTGATTATAATCAAACAAAAGCGGCAACCATTGCTATTGCTAATTACCATGGCCCTGTTTACCTGCGCTTTGGAAGACCAGCAGTACCTGTTTTCACTCCTGCTGATCAGCCATTTGAAATTGGTAAAGGAATAATGTTATATGAAGGTACTGATGTAACCATTGTTGCTACCGGCCACCTCGTTTGGAAGGCTATTGAAGCCGTTGAACAATTGGCAGAAAAAGGAATAAGTGCTGAACTTATAAACATCCATACCATAAAACCCCTGGATACTGCCATGATATTAAAATCCGTACACAAAACTGGTTGTATTGTAAGTGCAGAGGAGCATCAGATGAATGGCGGACTGGGAGATAGTATTGCACAGTTTTTATCCCGTAACCACCCTGTTCCTCAGGAGTTTGTGGCTGTTAACGATAGCTTTGGTGAAAGTGGGACTCCCGATGAATTAATGAAAAAATACGGACTGGAAGCGATAAATATTACGAACGCTGTAGACCAGGTTATCAAAAGAAAAAATAAACTCATCATTTCCTGATAAAATTTATTTATGGTTGAGGCCTCCTGCTTCACCAGATTTACCCTAAGCCCAGAAGGTGGGATAGGAGATTAACTATCCCCCTTTTTCAATAGTAAGGAGGGGGTAGCTTGCCTTGTTTGACTCATCATAACTGCAATCACATTTACTTTTATAGTTTATTCGTGAGGTCGCTTCCTAATACTGGACAGTTTTTAACTTTTACTATTAAGGGTTTCTTCTTATATTGCTTTAACTTGGTATACAACAATTAAACAAAATGTACCCGATTTTTATAAAAAATAGATTATTTTTTTAAACGGGCAATGAATAGATGGAACTTTAATCCGGGATGCACGCCGGAATTATGCAATTGAGGTAATATTTTATCTTAAGTTACATGAGTTTATAGAAAACAGTAGCATTACTTTTAATTCAACTATAATAAAAATTATCTATTTTATTTATGTTTAAATGAGGCAATATCGTAATAGTGGTTTTTTAATTTTAACTTTTTTCTTAGGCTTCTATTTAAGAACCATAGCGCATTCAGATAAAGAACCTTCGAAACTGTTAATTGAGGAAAACAAAAACCAATGGCCCGCTCAGGTATTATATAAAACAGATTTTCCGGGTGGTTCACTCTTTTTTGAAAGAAATACCCTAACCTACCTGCTTACTAAAAAAACAGACTTACATCACCTGTTTAGAAGAAGAGAAGAAACACATACACTTTACCACCACGCCTGGAAAGTCAATTTTGTAAATGCCCATCGCGAAACAACTGTGCAAGGATTAAACCCCCTCAATTATCAACGTAATTACTACAGAGGCAATGATCCTGCTCAATGGGCAGAGCAGGTTAAGGTGTCGCAGGAACTGCTGTATAAAGGAATTTATGCCCATATTGACCTTCATTTTTACTCCAGCGAAGACCATTTAAAATATGATTTTATTCTTCATCCCGGAGCTCAGGTAAAAGAAATAAAAATGAGTTATGAAGGTTTAGACCGGGTGATGTTGAAAAATGGAAATATTATTTTAAGCACCAGTTTAGGTGAAGTAATAGAACAAAAACCCTTTGCTTACCAGGTGATTGGAGGGCTTAGAAAAGAAATCCCCTGCCGGTATGAACTAAATGGAAATGAAGTAACTTTTACGTTTACTGAAGTTCCGGATCCAACTACAGCAGTGATTATTGATCCTACGCTTATCGCTTCAACCTACACAGGCTCTACTGCTGATAACTGGGGATTTACTGCTACTTATGATCTTCAGGGAAATATTTATACAGCAGGAATAGCTGCAGCTAATGGTTATCCGGTTACCACAGGGGCCTTTCAAACAACATTTGGAGGTGGAGGCAACGGAGGAAATCCTTATCCATTTGATATATCATTGTCTAAATTAAATCCTACCGGTACAAGCCCTGTTTATTCCACCTATTATGGTGGAATTGATAATGAGCAGCCGCATAGCCTCATTGTAAATACAGCAGGTGAACTGTTTATGGTTGGTCGTACCTATTCATCCAACTTCCCGATAATACCGGGTGCGTATGATGCAAGTCATAATGGGGGAGCTGACATGATTCTTGGAAAATTTAGTCCAACAGGCACCTTACTGGCCTCTACTTTTATAGGCGGTAGCGGTGATGACGGGGTAAACGGAAATGCCAATGAGACTATGTTCACCACCCTTAAATTTAATTATGCCGATGATGGAAGAAGTGAAATTATGCTGGATAATGCAGGAAATGTATATGTTGCTGCAAGCACCATGTCTCCCGATTTCCCTGTCAGCAATGGTGCCTACGATGTTAACTTTAACGGCGGGCAGGATGGTTGTGTAATAAAATTAAACCCAGCATTAAACACCTTACTGTTTTCAACGTTTCTGGGTGGCAGTAATGTAGATGCCGCTTATGGAATTAAAGTCAGGGGAACAGAAGTATATGTTACCGGAGGAACAGCCAGCTCAGATTTTCCAGCTACTACGGGTACGCTTCACCCCACTTATCAGGGGGGTGTTACCGATGGCTACATTACTGTATTAGATAATGCAGGAACAGCTCTTTTACGTTCTACCTTTATTGGAACATCGGAATACGATCAATCCTATTTTATTGAACATGATAATAAAGGAAATGTATACATACTTGGGCAAACTATGGGAGCTTATCCAGTTACTCAAGGGGTTTATTCAAATGCCAATAGCGCCCAGTTTATCCATAAACTGAATAATGCTTTAAGCGCTTCCGTTTTTTCTACAGTAATAGGTACAGGTTCCAGGGATCCGAATATTTCGCCTACTGCATTTTTAATTGACAGCTGTGAAAGTATTTATTTATCGGGTTGGGGAAGATGCGATCAGCTGGGAGCTCCTAATGCTAATACGGTAAGCGGAATGCCCGTTACTGCTAATGCACAGCAAGGTGCCACTGATGGTTGCGATTTTTACTTTATGGTACTTACTCCAAACGCTCAAAGCCTTTGGTACGGTAGCTTTTTTGGCGAATTAAACGGCGCCATGGCTGATCACGTGGATGGTGGCACCAGCCGATTCGACAGGAGGGGCTTTATTTATCAGTCTGTTTGTGCCAGTTGTGGCGGCGGACAAAATTTTCCTACCACACCAACGGCCTGGTCAACAACTAACAAAAGTGCAAATTGCAATAATGCGGTATTAAAAATGGATATGGCCCTGGGGCCCAATGCACAGGCAAATGTAATTGGTAGCCCGGCAGGATGTGCTCCACTTACCGTTCAATTCAGTAATCAGGGAAGCACCGGGTTAAGCTTTACCTGGAATTTTGGAGATGGAAGCCCAGCTTCTACAGTTGCCAACCCTACTCATATATTCAATAACCCCGGAACCTATGTTGTTTACCTTGCCGTAAAAGACAGTATAGGCTTTTGTAACAGTACCGATACGGCTTTTGTAGTAATTAAAGTAGGATCACCTCCCAAATTAATCATGCAGCACAGCAATGAATTGTGTTCTGGAATAAATAATGGATCAGCTTCAGTTGCAATTAGCGGAGGATTTCCACCTTATACCATCAGCTGGCTGCCTGGCGGGCAAACTACCAACTCCATCTCCGGGCTAGGGGCAGGAACATACGTAGTAAGCGTTAAAGACTCTTTAGGCTGCAGTTCAAAAGATAGTGTGAAAGTATTACAATCTATTGGTATAAGTGTAAGCATCAAAGACTCTGTAAATGTTAGTTGTTACGGTTTAAGTGATGGATCTGCCACGGCATTGGTTGCAGGAGGAACTCCGCCAATAAGGTATTCCTGGTCTACGAATCCGGTTCAAACAGGCCCTCAGGCCAGCTCCCTTGCAGCGGGAACTTATACAGTTACAGTAAAAGACACTCTTGGTTGCACTGTTAAAAGATCTGTAACCATTACACAGCCTCCTCAAATAAAAATTATGAGTATCATGAGCCCGGCAGATTGCGGCGTCAACAATGGATCTATCACTGTTAAAATTACCGGTGGCAAACCACCTTACACATTTGCCTGGTCTACCGTTCCACCTCAGTTCACCGCTACAGCAATGGTTTTGCCTCCCGGAAAATATACCGTTGTGGTTAAAGACAGTAAAGGCTGTCAGGAAACATTTACAGACTCTGTATACAGCAATTCACCGCCAAAAGCAGATTTTAACTATACCCCACAACCTGTAAGTGATGAAGACCCAACCGTAAATTTTATTGATTTATCCATTGGTAACATTAATAAGTGGACCTGGAATTTTGGTGATCCCTTATCCGGCTCATTAAACTTTTCTACTACACAATACCCAACTCATACCTACCCTGATACCGGGAAATATTGCATACAACTAAAAATAATAGAAAAGGGTGGAATATGTAAAGATTCCATTACCAAATGCCTGGACATTATCCCTTACTTTACCTTCTATGTGCCCAATGCGTTTACGCCGAATAAAGATGGTAAAAACGACTTTTTTACTGGATATGGGGTATATGTAAAAGACTTTAATATGATGATATTTGATCGATGGGGCACCTTAATTTTTGAGACCAACGACATCCACAGTGGCTGGGACGGTAAAGTACAAAATGGCCCCAGCGGACAAGTGGCGCAGCAAGATGTGTATATCTATAAAATAAAAGTGAGTAGCATTTTTAACAAACAATACAAATATACAGGCAAAGTAACGTTGGTGAGATAGGAGTAAGGATAATCACAGGTATGAACTCCGGGGGAAGTCCTGCACCCGAATTTCAGCCCTTAGGGTGGGTATTAAATTTCTTTTCCCGGAATGTATAGATAAAAGATTGTTGAATGGATTAGCGTAAGCTGTCAGCAATGTATACTTGTGTAAAATACTACTGGCGTGCGGGGATGCTATTTATGCCCTATAGCATTTTGTTAATATCCCTGGAAAATATTAACAAACTACCATTATGTATTAAGAATATGGTAAATTTGTTTTTCTATGGCATTGATAGTTAAAACTTCCTTATTACCTAATGCAGGTAAGGGATTATTTACCACAAAACCTATTAAAAAAGGTACCAGGGTTATTGAATACAAAGGTGAAATTATAGACTGGAAGGAGTATGAGCGAAGAGTAGAGCGGGATGAAGACGGCTATTTGTTTCATATTACCAATAAACGCTGTATTGATGCCTTCAGAACACCTCAGTACAAAGCCCGTTATGCCAATGATGCAGCTGGCTTAAGCCGGATAAAGGATTTAAAAAACAACTGCAAATATGAAGTGATAGATAACCGTTGTTATATTATGGCTACACGTGATATTATGGCGGGAGAAGAAATTTTTGTTAGTTACACCAAAGAGTATTGGGATTGTATCAGGTACAATATGCGATTGAAGCGCAAAACCAAATCAGCAGCCAAAAAGGTGGAAGTGAAATAACTGAATTGATCAAAAAGTTAAATTATCTCTGCCAGCACCAATGTTTATTTGTGAGACTTTTCGCGTAAGCGGAATTAGTCCCCGCCTGCCTATGTAACATTACTGTGGGCGGCGGGCAGGGAACAATCCAGACCACCGAAGGTGCCTCTTTGGTCAAGTACAACCCAACCTTTTGTCCGGCCATGTTTAACTGGAACTCGGGTCGGATAATTTTTGGAATTACTTGTCATTGGTGCTATAACAATTGTTTGCAAGTATCCCTTTCCCTCTATTAGTAAGCCTTTTCCATCATCAGACCTTCGAAGTTTTCCTAAATCTATTTCTATCGTTTGCTCATTTAGTTCTGAAAGATTTTTAATTACGTTTTTAATGCCTGTTAGTTCATCATCTCTTAGCAATGTGATATGACCTCCAATTAAGTTGTATTGTTCAGGATTATATTTTCTTCTGATTTTTTCAATGCTTTCCTTAAATGGTTCATCAATGAAAAGAGTTGCCTGTATTCTTTGAGTTTCATTATTATTTGCTATCCTGACTTTTTTCATATTGCTCAATTTCTTTGTAAAATTCAATAGAGTTAATAATCGGAGTCCATTCCTTGCCTTCAAAAAGCATTTTGAACCATTTTTTACCTCTGTTTGAATATTTGATATTCGTAAATAACCAAATAGCCCAATAAGCAAATAATAAAGTAAAGAAGCCGTTTACAAGAATGTAGGCAATGTTTCCACTAACAATCATTTCTTTTGACAAATAAAAGGTTGTCCAAAATGGCAACTGTAAAAAAAGAATTTTTGTAGACCATAGCGTTGAACCTTTTAAATAAGATAATTTTTTTTGAGCAGTAACAACACTGTCAGAGATATTTACATTAGAAATCATTATTAGCTGATAAAGGTATATGCCTATTGCAACAGCAGTAAGTAAAAGCTGTGCCGCAGCAGAATAAAGGAAAAACAGGCTTACTTTATCATAAGCATAAACAAAAAGATTTGTAACAATAATACCTCCAAAGAGTACCCAAATAATACCAACAAAAAGGGTAAATATTTTTATCGGTTTCATTTCAGACAATACTGATTTTGTTTTTATCCGCAATATTTCCTGTGTATTTTTTTTGTTGAGCGACAATGCCTGTTCTACTTTGTCGTCATACATTTTCCATAGGTTTAAAACTTCTGTATGTTTCATTTTTATTTTATTTTTTAAATTTTTGAGATAATAATAATTTAATTCTGCTGACCTTAGTGCCAACGTTACTTTCACTTATGCCTATAATTTCCGCTATTTCTTTATGAGATTTTTGCTCCAAATACAGTAGCATTATAGCTTTGTCCATTTCTTTTAATTCGTATATAAACTGTTGAAGCAAGTTTAAATTATCCTCCATTTCCTGATTAAATAAAATATCGGATACAACAAGTAAGCTACCGTCTATATCAACTTTGTTTTTGGTAATAGTCCGTTCTTTCCGATAGAATGAAATAGCGACATTTAAAGAAATTCGATATATCCAAGTAGAATATTGAAACTGTGGATTGTAATTGTCAAATGCTTTCCAAAGCTGATAGATTATTTCCTGTATCAAGTCCTTTCTATCTTCGCCATTCTTGCAGTAGTTATTGGCAATCTTATATAGAATACCCTTATGATTATCTATTACCGAAAGGAATTTATCTTCCTTTTTCATAGTCAATTGGATTTATATGTACAAGTTCTATGAGAAAGGTTTTTGTTTCGGCAGTTTCTGCACTACATGCAGAGATGTTATTTACAGTTTGTGTAACCTTTATTTTAAAGGAGCAAATGATAAAAAGCACAATTGCTACGCCACAAAAAAGAGGATAAATTTTCTTAAAGTTCATTGTCAGTATATTTTTAATTGAATACTATTTTCCTAATTATTCGTAATGGTCATTCAAAAATCACAGAAATAAACTTTTATTTTTTTGTTAGGTGGTGGCTGTGCTTTTGTCTATTTTAAATATGTTAATTGTCCGCATGGAACAACTGTATAAGGTTTTAAAGAGTCTTTAGTTTGGTCAAAGTTATAATGCCTTACTCCCAGGTAAATTTGAAGATTATTGTCTTGCGAATTTGAATTATGTATTGCAGAATAGGGAATTGATAAAATGCTATCAGAAAGGTCGGCTGGATGTAGCTTTGCTTTTCGAGGCCATGGGTGCGGTTTATGTCCAGCTGAAAAAATTGAAAAGTATGGGTTAAGGTCATATTTATTATTCATTAGTATTGCCAAATTTACCACACAACTTTCTTTGGGATTAATTGTTTTTATAATTGAAATGGGCTTTGTCAATAGGCTGTCAATTAACAGTTTTAATTCATCGCTGATTTGGCCGTTTTCCCCTCTCTGTTTTCTGTTTGTCATACTCTCAGGTAGAATGAGAGCAATAAATTTTGGTTCATGTAGAGGAATAACTACTAAACTGTCCTTCGGCAAATTTATGTTAACATTCAGCGGAATGGTGCTGTCATTGGTTATTAATGCTCTCACATTAAAGAAAAAGCAATCTTCGTTCAATGAGTTTTTAAAGCCGGACCCTGTCCGCATACTATGGTCAAAATAAACACCATAATGCCTTTCAAATAGGTGATGTTCTATACTGTCCTGATTGTCTGAGCAGGATAGCAAAATGCAAATGAGCAAAAATATTGTTATGGAATTATATCTCATGTCTTTGTCGTTAAGCATTGCCACTAACGGTTTCGGGCTTTGCGTTCGGGCGGGTTTCGGAGCACAAAGTTTCAATTCATTACTAAAGTTTATTAGAAGCACTAAGCTCTAAGTTTGCACGTCAGCCCGCCTGACGCAAAACCCGTGTTGAACCCAAGCTTCGCTAGCCGTTACAGGTGCTAAAATACTTAAAAAGGCGTTAAATAAGCTCATCAAAACCATAAAAAATGAGTTTAGTTCCAAAATCGTACACCACCATTGTAGCCCAGGCAAAAATTAATGTACCGGGCTTTTCAACAGCCTATTCAAAGTTTTTAGAGCGGGTAACAATAGATCAATGCAGTAAAAGCATGATAACGAATTATAGCCGGAGTATTGCAGCAATAGCCTTGCATTTTAACCGTGTTCCACATGATGTAAGTGTAGAAGAAATTAATGGTTATTTGTACCGGATGACGGTACATGAGAAGCAGTCAATCAGTTATTTTAAACAAGCGGTATTTGGCCTTCGCCATTGGTTCAGGTTGTTTGGCATGGAAGAAAAGGCTATACAAATGCCCAGCATAAAAAAGGAATTCAAGTTGCCGGTGGTATTATCTAAACAAGAGTGCAAAGAATTATTTAAAGCCCCACGCTTACTTAAACACCGCTACTTGCTTTGTTTTGCTTACGGTGGAGGATTAAGAATGAATGAACTACGGATGTTAAAAATAAGTGATGTTGATTTAGATCGGATGTTGGTACACATTAAACAAGGCAAAGGTAAAAAAGACCGATATGTTGTATTATCAAAATTATTAGCCAATAAATTCAAAGATTACTTACAAGAAGTAAAGCCCCATATTTATCTGTTTGAGGGGCAAACACCGGGGCAGCCTATGGGTGAGCGCAGCATACAATACATCATCAATGAAGCGTTGATGAAAACAAACATAAAAAAAGAAGTTAGTATGCACACCCTCAGGCATAGCTTTGCAACGCATTTGTTAGAAGATGGTATAGATATTCATTCCATTCAGCGGCTATTGGGACACAGCGATATAAGAACGACGATCATTTACCTACATGTAGCTCAAATAAAACCACGCTTAGCACATAGCCCATTCGATAGTTTATACAACCAACACCATGGCTAAACCAACTTACGAGTTGGCAGATGTATTACGGGAAAATAAGCAGGCATTTATAACAACATACAAATTGCATAGCCACCAATTGCGAGTGCTAAATGCAATTGAACAATGCCGAACACCGGCCTTGGGAGGCCATATAGATAAATGCGACACCTGTAATCATATACGCATCAGTTACAACTCATGCAGAAACCGTCATTGCCCCAAATGCCAGGGGGTACAAAGAGAGCGTTGGATAGTTGAGCGTGAAAAGGATTTACTCCCTGTAAATTACTACCATGTTGTCTTTACCCTCCCCGAGGAGTTAAACCATTATTGCCTTCAAACTCCCGAAAAGTTGTACAATATGCTTTTTTCGGCAAGCAAAGAAACAATAGAAGTATTTTCCAGAGACCCCAAACACCTCGGTGCAGAGCCAGGTATGATAAGTATTTTACATACCTGGGGTCAAAACCTGAGTCTTCATCCTCATGTTCACATGATTGTTCCGGGAGGTGGCATTGGTAAATTTGGGGAATGGGTACAAAGTAAAAATGCGGGTAATTATTTGTTTCCGGGCATGGCCATGGCTGTAGTGTTTAAAAACAAAATACTTGAAAAATTGCTTTTTTATTTAAAAGGTAAGGGGCAGGTTATGCCGGAAGCCATGCGGAAAAGCTTGTACAAAAAAAACTGGGTGGTGTATTGCAAACAGCCCTTTATGGGCGTAAAGCAAGTACTGGAGTATTTGGGCAGGTACACGCATAAAATAGCCATAAGTAATCACCGCTTAAAGTCAATAAACAATGGGTATGTTAGTTTTTTATACAAGGATTACAAACATAAGGGCCAACAAAAAATAATGCAGCTTGAAGCAACAGAGTTTCTCCGTCGCTTTTGTTTGCATATTTTACCGCCCGGTTTTAGAAAAATTCGTCATTATGGAATACTTGCCAATCGAAACAAGCAGGAAATACGATGTTTGCAGGAGCAATTTGAAGTTCCGCAAACCCTACCAGGTAAACAGGATTGGAAAAGTATTTGCAGAGAGCGAATAAATTTTGATGTAGAGGCTTGCCCTTGTTGTAAGAATGGGCGCATGCAACGAATAATGAGTTTTGATGCGAATGCACCACCGCTTAGTTTCTATAATGATTTAATCAAAAATAAAAAAATGACAATAAATTAATTTGCTAAAAAAAGCGAAGCAGGAATGTAATTGATATAAATTAAAAAAATGGCAAAATAAAATGCAGAAGGATTAGTTAAATGTTGAATTTGCAAAATTAAGCGATTAAAATTACAAAATTACAGTAGCTCTATAAAAAAAGAGCATGGAAAAATACTCACCATCCTTATTGAATACCCATAATAAAAATTATTAAAGAGGCTAGCGAATTGCTCTGTTCAACACAGGCTTAAATCGAAGCAAAGCTTCGTTTAAGCCTTATTTGTTAAGCGCTGTTGCTTTTCTGCGATTAGTTTACTTTGTCCGCTTAGTAACTGTCACCCAAGATTTGTCAAAGCCTAATGCTTTTAATATTTGGTCTTTGTTAAGTGTCTTAGGTTGTTTTATTTTGATTACTAAACTCTTCTCAGGAACTTCTTCAGTAATTGTAAATTGTGAACCGTGAGGTTGCCATGTGAAAGTATGCTCTCCTGTTTTTTTGTGAGTGCCAACAAGGTTGTTGTTTTTGTTCCATTCCCAATTGTAAAGTTCATAGTCGTAACGAACAGTTTCAAATTCAAAAACAACAACCTCAGAAAGGTCATTGGATTTTAGTAAAACAACCGTGCGAACGTGTTTATGTTTTTCACGAATTGCTGAAACTCTTTCATTCCAAATTTCGAGAACAAGTTTGCCAATTAATGTCGGGTCGGCTTTTTGGTCGCTACGTTCGCCAAATGAATAGTTCGGAGAATTGCGACCAGAAATTAATCGAACCTTTTTTTGTGTCGAAGGTTTTGTTGCTTTTACTGTTTTTGCGCCCCAAGCCGTATTGCCCATTAGAACATCGTCAAGCCCAACATTTGACGGCTTCCATTCAGCACCAATGCAGTTTGCAAAAATATTTTCCCATTCCGAACCTTCAAGTTCGGGCTTGCCTTTTGATGCAAGTAGATAAATTAATTCTTTTCCGAGTTTAAACGGAAATTCTTTTGGGAACTCGTTTAAAGGAAATGCTGAAACAGATTTGTTTACCGTTCTTAGTTTCGGTGATTTATCGTTCGCCATATTTTACTTCATATTCGCGTAATACCGAAGTCATATCCATCGTGGTCGCAACATACGGTAACAATTTTAAAATAACTGCTTTTACTAAATTAACGGGAACGGCATTACCTGCTTGTTTTCTTGCTTGTCCGTCTGCTACTACAATTTTGTATTTGTCAGGGAAGCCTTGTAAACGAAACATTTCTCTCGGAGTTAAACGTCTTTCGCCATTTACAAGCAAATAGTTGTAAGAAGCACCGGCACGTAATGCACAAGAATATGGATAAGAACAAATATTTCCAGATTTGTTTTCGTGCCAAATAGATAATTTAAATGCTGATTTGTGTTTGTCTTTACGCTTTTTATAGATGTAGTCAGACACATAATGTTTATCATCAACTTTCTTTTCTAAAATTTGAGAAAGCGGTTTGAATGGCTTAACTGGCGACGGAAAACTAAACATGATTGGTTCTCTATGCCCTACAATAATTACTCGTTCTCTTTTTTGTGGCAAACCGTAGTCGAGGGCATTTAAAACAGCGTATTGAACATGATAACCTAAATCCTTTTGAAGTGTTTTGATAATTGTCTTAAGAGTTTTACCGCCATTATGTCCAACGAGTTGTTTCACGTTTTCTAAAACAAATGCTTTTGGTTTTTTATGTTTAATAATTCTGGCGATGTCAAAAAACAATGTGCCACGAATGTCATTGAAGCCTTGCATTTGTCCAATAATGCTGAATGGTTGGCAAGGAAAACCAGCAAATAAAATGTCGTGATTTGGAATGTCCTTTTCGTTAACCTTAGTTATATCGCCAGTTGGTCTATGTCCGAAGTTGGCCTCGTAGCTGTCTTGGCAATACGGGTCAATGTCTGAGGAAAAAACGCATTCAGGAATTAGGTCATTTTCAAGACAGGCTTCGTCTATGGCTGTCCGAAAGCCACCGATGCCGCAAAAAAGGTCGATAAATTTTATTTTTTCCATAGGCGAAAGATAATATTAAAATTAATATTTAGGTCGATTTGTTAATCGTTTTTTGGTCTAAAGTTATCCAATCTGTCTGTTGAAATGTAAGCCTCCACTATACCCCGTATTGCGGGGTTAATTGAGTTGGCTTACTTTTGTGTTATTGAAGTTCTTTGATATTTTGACTAATAGGTAATAGGGTATGCAACTGAGAGGTTTTGGTGTCTG
>JACCDP010259473.1_pt1 | contig 18958 bp, 20 predicted proteins | sample 7445841 | NCBI WGS metagenome assembly JACCDP01 (sample SAMN15323441, study PRJNA562643) | freshwater metagenome | isolation source: river surface water | place: USA:Blue River Watershed | collected 2017-08-17
AAGCAGCATTAGCCACAACATAACCAGAGTTTGCAGTATTATAAGCCGCACTAGCCACCAAGTTTGCTGCATTAGCAACACCGTAGATACCAGATATATCAGGTGAAAGTGTAGCGTCTACCCACTGATTAGATGTGCCGTCGTTATAGTAGATAAAGAGACGACCATAATCCTGATTCCACCACAACTGACCGACAACAGGTGATCCTGGCTGTGAGGATGATACCGTGATTGTCTGTGTAAATGTTGATGTGGCTTTCCAAGCAGTATTAGCAGAATCCCACACCCAGCGATTGCCAGAATTGGTATCTGTGTAAACCTGACCGTCAGTTGGCGTGTTAGGAAAGTTTAGTGCCATTAAATGTTATTCTTCTCTAACTGTTCCTGGAACGCTGCAATAACTTCTGGTGTCCATGCAACATTGGCAATAGCAACTACTCTTGGATCTTGATCTGTTAAATCTGATCCAGGATTTAACGTCCAACGATTATATAATGTTGATAGTTGATTACCATCTTCCAATATTCTTGTAGTTTCTCTTACTTGAACAACACCATTCTCCAATACTTCGATCTTGTCAATGACTACTTGCTTTTCTAATGACATGTTAAATCCTATTAGGTTGTTGTTTCATAGTGTCCAGACCAAATCATAGCTGATCCGCCTGACGCAAAACTAGATCCTGATGCTTGAGTAAATGCGTTTGTGCCCATATAACCGACTCGAATTGTTGATAATCCTGACTCAATAATACCCATCGCCGCATAAGCGGCGCTCCATCCACCAGGCGCAATGTTATATCCACAATTAACAGCAGGATACACACCACCAACTCCTGTTGATGAACTTTCCACAAAAGGAAGTCCTGCAATCCATACAGATGTCGTACCTCCATATCCGTTAGCCCAACTGAAAGTGCCTGCCATTACAAGATAAAAGTTGAAATAAACCCTTCTTCCTATTTTGGTATATTTTCCATTAGTTCCTGGATTCGCCAATCCATATGCATTTGTACCAGAGAACATAGCAGTTCCTGAGTTGTTACCTGCAAAGTAAGCTGTAAATGTGCCTTCTTCATAATCATCAAGGGTGTTGGCATCAGAACTTGAAACCTGAGTAGCTGGAAAGCCGATGCCATCGACAATCTGTAGTCTGGTGTTGTTTCTTGATGTTGGTGTAACTCCAATGCCTAACTGACCAGAAGTATCAAGACGCATACGTTCGATCTGATCAATACCAAATATGATATTTTTAATCGATGAATTGGTACCGACATATGTATTGCTTGTACCACTATGATTTGACTTTAATAAAAGACCTCTACCAGAATCCGAGTCGTCGGTGATTTGGATTTGACCAGCACCAGTTGATGATGTGACAGCAAAGTTTCCATTGGCGACATGCATCAAATATGATGGTGATCTAGTACCTACACCAAGATAACCGGTAATATCATTTAGAACTACCATATCTGTAAGCACACCACCTGAGGTCTTTTTACTTAGAGCAAATGAATATCCTGTTCCGTCGCCGACATATTGACGAACATAAGGATATTCATATGAATATATACCAGGCGATGCTCCTGTGGCTGGCGCAACATTACCTGATATTTGCAAACCACTTGCCGTTAGTTTACCTGATGTTGTTAATAATCCATTAAATACAACTCCAGATGCATTGGCAAGCGCATTGTTGGCTTTACCGAAAGCAGCATTGGCAACACCAAATGCAGGTGTGACCGCTGGCAATACCGCAGCATTAGCATAACCAGCTACGGTAGAACTATCAAATGAACCAACCGCAGGAACGTTTTCTACCCACTGTCTGGAATCACCATCGTCATATAGTATGAATGTTCTGCCAGTATTGGTGTTGTACCACATAGCACCAGGAGCGACGGAGGCAGATGGCGGTGGTGCGGTACCAACAGTCATACCAACGTTGTTAGACGCATACTTCCACAACCCCTTACCGGAGTCATAGATGTATCGATTACCTGTTACGGTATCAACGTATAACTGACCGTCAACTGGTGACGATGGAAATGTTAATGCCATTTTATCCCTTTAGATAGTCAGGCCAAACTGCTTCAATCTCTTCCACGGTAGTTGCATTAAGTAATTCAGGTAGTTTGGTAACGTCTCTTAGTAGTTGTTTTTTGGTAGCAATCTCGGTAGCCTTAGCTGTGTCCTGTGTTTCCAAGGCTCTAAAGTAATCAGCATCCAGCTTGGTCATGAGAGGTGATCTTGCTTCTCTCATACGACGCTTCCAGACCTCTTTGGCCTTTTCAACATCGATGACAACAATCTGGTTATGGTTCTCGTCCTCTGACAAGGCCCATGCGTCACTGAAATAACGGTTCTGTGGGAATGAATACTGTGCGGTATCAAGGGTCTGACCGTCAACAACCACATATGTTTTAACTTCTGACATTATGCTAATCTCCAGCAATCTCTATAAGTATTGTCTTGTGGTAACTGATCCCTCTTGACAATACGGAACATTTGTCTATTGTATTTATATTTAGGATGCCATACTCGGGCTGGCACGTCCTTCATGATTAGGTACTCAATAGCCTCTTCTTCGGTCATTGGACCAATAGGCTTTGACATTAGATATTCTTTGTAGTCAAGAACCTTCTCCGAAACGATCCGCTTCTCCAGTCTGATTTGCTGGGACTCTAAGAAGGTGGTTTCGATCTTCTCACCATCTTCGGTTTCCAGTTCTAATTTCATATTGTGGTGATCTTCGATTGACGGAAGAATACCACCGTTAAGAGCGCAAGCCATCCATTCTGGTGATGCTACCATTTCCTTGACTGGTGCATCTGGCTCGGCAGGATCTTCGAACACAACCACATAGTTTGGTTGCTTTGGTTCGAGGTTCTCTGCTGCCCATTGCAGTCTTGTGAACATATCTACATTACTAAGATCAATCATTGTCACCTCTTTTTATTGATAATAACAAGTTAATGTTCCTGCATCAAAGGTGTCTGTACCGTTTGATGATGTTATGCGAACACGATCAAGAACACCGGATAATGCGATATTTCCACCACCATTCATCATATAATATGTGCCAGAAGCATTTACTGCCGTTATATGAGAATGTACCCATGTATTGCCGGTAGAAAGAGTGAAATAAAATTCACCATACATAAGTGCGGCAGCGTTACCCATAGAAGTTCCAAAACCGTTAGAGTATGTGACACCGCCTGTACCTGAGCCTGCGTATGTGGAATAAGACAAATAACCCGAAGTCGTCACCGAACCTGAGCCCAATTGTGCTAATGGTGATGACGTTGATGCCATACTGATACCATTAAACACAACTATAATTCTTCTTGCCCATGATGGAATACCAACAAAGTCTACGGCAGTGCCGCTGGCTGTAACAGGAGCAAAACTAACCAACGGTGACATTCTCGCAATACCATTCGCAGGTGTTTGAGGATCCACAATCGTCGCTGTGTTAGATGCTGTAAGTGTGCCGAGTCCGGCTGCTCTAATGGTTGACATGATTAAACCTTAAATCGTTACAGTAAACTGATATGATGTAGCATTAACAGGAACACTTGTGTTATAAGTGTAAACTCGCAAACTTGTCACCAAACTGTTGGCTGCATATCCATAGTTGCCAATAAACCAAATCGAACCAGAATCAACACCATAAGTTGCTGAATAAGCCGAACTTCTCATAGCAGTCGTGAACGATGATGTTGCGTCACCTGTGCCATTAAAAGTTGTGCTTGAAATATTATAACTCAATCTCACAGTAGATGCCGAAATACTACCGTTGAGCCATGCCTTAGCTACACCATAGACAACCTGAGGTCCAGTAACAGTTGTTCCTGACTGTCCTGTAGATTCTCCAGTTTTCCATGTAAAGTTGTCTGCTTTGATGTTTGACATAAGTTATCTTGAAACCTTGATAAAGTTAGTTGGAAAATTTGTATATGATGATGTAGAACTGGTGTTAAATGCCGTCTGCCATGACAATGTTGATGAAGTCTGTGCAGAAATATCCAATGCTCTTGGCCATGGGTTTACGGCTGCTAACTGGTCTGGTGTATATGCCATTGTTGAACAATAGTTACCATCGGCCATTGAAACAGAAAAGTTAAAACTGTTTAGACCTGTTGATGCTCTTGTTGCAGATGAAACATTAAAACTGGAAACGGTGGCGGGCGTCACGCCATTGAAATTTATCCATGCTTTGACCAGCTGACCAATCTCCGTACCGTTACTGTTTCTGAATACGGTAGGAGTGGTTAGTTCCGATTGAATAACATCTGTTTTAATCGTACCTGCCATTATAGAACCGTCCAAGTAGCGCCATTGGCGACTGTCACAGTTCTGTTATTAGCAACTGTGATAGGACCAGGCGTCATAAAGTTATATGTATTGCTAACAGTAACATCAACATTGATAGTTGGCGTACCACCAAAGAATGGTAAAGTTGTTAGTTCAAGATCCGATGAAATACCGGCAGCATCTAACGAGATAGCTGCATTAGGATTAGATGGGTGCTGTAGATTTACGAGTTTCAGTGTGGACATTATGCAGACCTCGCCAAGTATCCGTTCCACCAAGTATCTGCGGTGCCGCTGGCGACAATTGTTGAAATCGATGTAGCAGAATAATAGTAAATTTCAAGGTAATCCGTAGTGCCATTACAATATACCAATGTGCTAAGTGGTGCACCAAACATATAACTTGATGCAATTGTCCAACGATACGCTGCACCATTTTTCCACAACGCAGTATATTGATTATAGTTATTATTAGGACGAATGTTACAATTTATCTGATAGTAACCAGCGACATTAGGTGTAAAGCGATAGTTGGTAGTAGAGTCAAAACAGTTAGCAGTATCCCATTCTTCGACATTGAATTGCACTTTTGCCCAAGAAGCACCAATGGTCTGCGATATAGATTGATAAACAGCGAACGAAGGTCCATTACCGGCAAAGCCAGTCTGCACCATAGCCTGTGTAACGGTATTAGCATCCGCACTGGTGATGATTGTGCCGCTTCTGGCAGGAGCCGTCAGTGTGTATGTTGATGCTGTTGAAGGAACATCAATTGATACTGAACCACCACCTGTAGAGTTTAGCTTAATTGGCATATTCTATCTCTCAAATCTCTTTGTATTTAGTCTTATTCGTAGAGAACGTTGATAGTACCTGCGTCGAAAGTGTCGGTACCGTTTGTTGTGGTGATGCGAACACGATCAAGCGTTGAACTAAGAGTCTTAGTCCCTTGAATGAACCAACAATTCGTGTAAGCGGCTGATTGATATGCACAAACACAAATCCATGTGTTTGCCGATACAAGCGTAAATACAGCGGATCCATTTCGTGAATTTGCCGCATTACCATCTCCGTAACTATCAAAACCAGAAGTAGCTGCTACCGATGCGCTAGATGCGCCCGTGTATGACCCCATTGCGACATATCCAGATGTGTCTATGCCGCTCGAAGTACCTAATTGAAATCTAATATATGCAGTTCCAGTAGTGCTAAGTGCGCTAAACGAAACGGTTACACGTTTCACACCAGCAGGAATACCAGTAAAATCTACAGAAGTTCCACTGGCTGATTGCGCTGTCATGCTATTCAACACACCAGTTGTAAGTAGATTGTTGCCGTCTAATACGATTGCCATTGTCTATTCCTTAGTTACCGAAAAACATTGCGGATAAAACATATGGATTAAAAAGTGTAGCGCCAGATAATGTTGTCACTTGAACAGAAGCCGCTGTTTTTAATGTGGGAGCAGACGATCCAGAACCAGACAAACAAAAAATATTAGTACCTGTTGATGTTCCAACTGAACCTGACAATGCATAATTAGCATCGGATTGATTGCTTGAAAAATTTATGTTAAAAACTCCTGTAGAAACTAATGTAACAGAACTTATAAAATATGATGATGTTATTGATGGAACTGTAGCATTATAATTCAACCAAGCAATAGTATTAGTCGTTTTACCATCGCTCTGTAACTTCACAATACCACTACCATCTGCGGTAGTGAGTAGGCCTGTTGTTGCTTGTGCGTTAATTGTTACTGCCATTGTTATCTCTTATCTGTGAACCGACACATGTAAATAGTTGCTGTCTGTGGCTGCGTTATTACTATCTCTTGTTTCCAAACTTGCTCTTCCTGATGTTTGTGTTCCTGCGGCTGTATCGCCACATCCAGGATAGGCACCGCCATAATTGTTTGGCTGTGCGTTAGCGTTTGTTGCATGTTGTGAATCGGTCATTGAAGTTGTAAAAGCGATAAGATAGTAACCAGCAGTTCCTCCACGAGTAACACTGGATACATTGAAACTCACTCTTACCGCAACAGAACCTGATACACCATTAAAGTTTACCCACGACTTACAGATTTGACCAATCTCTACACTGTTACCATCTCTAAAAACAGGTGCAGTAGCCGCTACTGAACCTTGTACCGTATCGCTATAGATCGTTCCGTATGGCATAATCTCTCCTTATAGAACCACAAATTTACTGTTAGCTGACACAGTAATAGACACACCGTTAGGTAGTGTTAAAGGACCTACTGCCAATGCGCTGGTGCTGGCAGGAATTGTATATGATACTGCCAATGTCTGACCATTAGTTCTAATAGGAAAGTCACTTGACCATTGTGCGCCATTATAAGTTTCCAGCGTCTCTAATGTAGTATTAAAGCCTGTTTGTCCCTCAACTGGCGATGCTGGTCTGGTTGCTGTAGACCAAGTCGGAAATGTCGCACCAGTAGTTCCGTTTAATACGATTGGCATTATCTCTCCTTACACCACTGTCCAGGTTGAACCAGTTGGAATTGTAATTGTAACACCAGCACCAAGTGTTACAGGACCAGCAGTCATGGCGTTCTTACCACTTGTGATAGCATAATCTGAGGTGATGTTTGCTGTGTTCTCATAGAAAGCATCGTCAGAACCACCACCAGTTGCACCACCACCGATAGCACCCCAAGTACCAGCTTTATAACCTTCGAAGGTATTTAGAGTTGTGTTATAACGGATCATACCGTTAGCAGCAGAACCAGGTCTTGCTGCGGTAGGTCCTGTTGGAACTGTTAGACTGTTATTGACAGTGAACAGAACGTTACCAGAAACAGTAAGTGTTCCGTAGTATGTGGTTGTGCTATTTGCCAGTAGTGTGTTAGCATATGAGTAACCAGCATTAGCAGCATCATAAGCGGCATTAGCCGTTGCATAACCGGCATTAGCAGTATTTGATACTGGATTGATATAGCCAGTAATGATAGCAGCTTCAATAACTGATGATGATGGATTAGTTTCAACCCATGAACTGGTGTTAGCTGGATCGGTATAGTAGATGAACAGCTTACCAAGATCAGAGTTCCACCATAGACGACCAGAATTTGATCCAGTTGGAGCCGTTTGACCAATATTAGCACCACCAGCGTTAGCTTTGTCAAATGCAAGATTAGCAGTTAGATAAGCATTGTTAGCAGTTCTAAATGCTGGCTCAACCTGAGGTGCTACGTTATTAGCAACAGCAAAGGCAGCATTGGCAGTATTGAATGCCATGTTTGCTGTATTATAGCTTGGTGTTACCTGTGGGGCCACATTGTTAGCGGAATCAAAGGCAGCATTAGCGTGAATGAAGGCAGCATTACTGTTAAAGTATGCCAAGTTAGCTGTGTTATAACTTGGAGCAACCTGTGGTGCTACGTTATTGGCTGAATCAAATGCTGCGTTGGCAATGTCATAGACTGTATTGGTTACAACCCAGTTAGAATTTGCTGATGCATATACAGCGTTGGCAACTCTAAAGGCAGCGTTAGCTGTCTCACTGGTTGGAATCATAAAGCTGGTATCAATTCCTACCTCTGATGGGAAAGCCTCTACCCACTGTGCGGTATCTTCATCAATGTAGTAAATGTATAGCTTACCACTCTCGGTATCCCACCACATATTACCACCAGCTGGTAGTGAAGGAGCGGTGTTGCTTACCTTGACAGAAGCGGTACCAAGTGGAATGCCATTGATAAGAATGTTAGAGGCGTTGATAGAACCAACAACGTCAATCTTATAGTTTGGATCAGTTCTACCGATACCAATGTTAGCACCACCAGCACCGTCCTGAATACGGAGAACTTCATTACCAGCTAATGTGCCACCAGTAAAGAATGATAGTGACTTATAAGCGGTAGTGTTAGCAGTACCAATTGCAAGATTGCCGTTTGAGGTATAGAGATAGCCATCATGGGCGCCAGCAATTGTAAAGCCAGGATGTGCATATTGAGATGAATTGATACCAAGATCGATATAGTTGCTTGTATCATCACCATCATCGGCTGTAGCAACAAAGTCGGATGATGCGTCTGAACCGTTGTTAGCGTTACGAATGTTTAGCTGTAGATAAGCGTTCTCTGAACCTTCGGCACTAAAGACCGCACCAGCCAGAGTGGTGGTTGTAGCACCGTTAGCGATAACGGTAACAGGGTATAGAGGATTAGTTGTTCCGATACCAACAAAGCCATACTCGGTAATTGTTAGAATTGGAATGTTACCAACACCATGATTGAATAGTGTTAGACTATCGTTAGCACCAACTGAAATACGACCAACACCCTCAACGTAGTCAACTACGATACCATCAGTGAATGGTCCTCTATAATCCCATATAGAATAGAAACCATTGTTACTGGTTGTTGAACCAGAAATCTTAAGATTGCCCTCGAAGGTAACGCCGCTTGTATTAGCAAGGGCGGCATTAGCCTTATCAAAGGCAGAGTTGGCTACTGTGTATAGAGCGTTCTGGACAGTCCAGTTAGAGTTGATGGAATCAAATGCAGCATTAACTGTACCATAAGCGGCATTGGCTGTATCATAGGCATTGTTAGCTGTGCGATAGCTTGGAGCAATCTGCGGAGCAACATTGTTTGCCGAAGCGAAGGCAGCGTTAGCGGTGTCAAATGCTACGTTTGCTGTGTTATAGACAATAGAAACATTTGAACGTGTAGCATATGTCTCGGCAGAATATGCATTAGCCGAAGCACCAACAAAATTAGTATAGCTGTTACCAGCTACTCCAACTTCCTGTGCATAGGAGTTGCCAGAAGCGGCGTATAGTTCTACTAATGTATTAGATGCAATGAATGTTGAAATGGTCTGTGCATTGTTGCCAGTGAAGCCCCACTTTTCAGCAGACTCAATCCAAAGCAATGCAGCATTAGAACTCTTAGAACCACGATTGACCTCAAGACCAGCATCATCAACTGGCATGACTGACATTGGAAGGTCAGCATTGAGTGTAAGGATATTATCGCCAATCTGGAGTTGCTGTGTATTAGCAAATGTGGTTGTACCAGAAATCGTTAGATTGCCAGTGATTCCAACATCACCAGAGATTAGACCGCCAGTTTTCTTATAGTAAGTAGCATCAGCAAATGTATTAGCGGATGCACCAACAGTCTCGGCATATGAGTTGCCAGAAGCACCGACAAAGTTCGTGTAGTTGTTTCCTGCTACACCAACCGAATCGGTATAGTTATTACCAGCAGTTCCTACAGTGTTAGCCCAAGCATTAGCACCAACTGCATTGTTAGCAGCCAATACGGAAGCATAGTTATTACCAGCGGTGGTAACTGATAGCATGTAAGCATTGCCAGCAGCACCTACGGAATCGGTGTAATTATTACCAGCAACACCAACTGTATTAGCCCAATTATTGGCACCTACAGCATTGTTAGCGGCCAGAATTGATGTGTAATTATTTACTGAAAGACCAACAGCGTCAGTGTAGTTATTACCAGCAACGCCTACTGTATTCGCCCATGCATTAGCGCCAGCAGCGTTATTGGCTGATAGAATGGAAGCGTATGTGTTAACACTTAGACCAACGTGATCGGTATAGTTGTTACCAGCAATACCAACAGTGTTAGCCCAGGTATTTGCTCCTACTGCATTGTTAGTGGCAAGGATTGATGTATAGGTGTTAACCGATAGACCGACATGATCTGTATAGCTATTTCCTGAAACGCCTACGCTATTAGCCCAAGCATTGACAGAATTTGCCATAATGCCAGCATATGTATTACCAGCAAGGGCGGCAGCATTTGTCCATGCATTAGCAGAGTTTGCCATAAAGCCAGCATAGGAGTTAGCAGACAAGCCAACAAGATTGGACCATGTGTTAGATGCTGCACCAACTGAAACTGTGTAGTTGTTACCAGCAACAGCCACGGTAAGCATAAAGTTGTTACCGGCGGCACCAACTTGTTCTGAATAGGAGTTACCAGCAGCACCTACAGCGTATGTTACGGCATTAGCGCCGGCGCCAACATCATAAGCATATGAGTTGGCAGAGTTAGCCATATAACCAGCATATGTGTTACCAGAGGTAGCCACATAGATCATATAGTTATTGCCGGCGGCACCTACGGAATCAGTATAGTTATTGCCCGCAATACCAACAGTATTTGCCCATGCATTAGCACCAACTGAAACGTTGTTTACTGAATAGAAAGCAGCGTTAGCGGTATCATAAGCACCTGAAATGGTGTGAATAGCATTAGCGCCACCAAGGAATAGATTATTGGTGATTAGATCAGCATTAAGGACTGCTAACGTAAAGTTGTTACCAGCATAGTCAATGTAGTTGCCATGAGGTTCTTCACTATACTCTTGGAATAGATAGTATTCCTTGCTGATATGAGAACGATATAGACCGGTGTGAACGTTAATACTTGATGCATTAACATAGTTAGCAATAAAGCCGATATCGACAAGATCGGTAGCATAGTTATTAGCAGCAAGATAGATTAGTGAGTCGCCAACTCTTAGTGTCTGGGAATCATTAAAGAAAACGTTACCAGCAACATAGAGATTTTGATTGATGTTAACATTACCGGTGACAGTGATTTCACCTGTAATAGTTTGATCAGGATCGTTTAGCTTAACATAAGTTGCATCGGCATATGAGTTAGATGAGTTGACCATGAAGCCAGCATAGCTATTAGCTGACATGCCAACTGTGTTAGTCCAATTGTTTCCTGCAACACCAACTGTGTTTGACCAAGCGTTAGCAGCGATAGCAACAGAATTTGAATGATCAAAGGCTGCAACGGCATTGATAGCTGGACCAGTTGAGTTCTCATTAAAGTTCTCGAAGCGACCGTTAGCGGAGTTAAATCTAATAAAGTCACCGTTAGCCAGTGCATTTAGTTCTACCAGTTCGTCATCGGCGAGATTAGAACTAAGAACTGGTCTAATCTGCAATACGCCTTGAATAGTATCTTTATTGATAACAATAGCAACAGAAACTTTATTGTTAGGTGCAGATGGTTGTGTATTCTGTAATCCACCAGGTGTAGTGGTTGACAGATATAATATATCACCTTCGCTGAACCCATTGGTATTCATCTGACGAAGTTTACCAAATGACTGGACGAAACCATCACCGCCATTTAGAATGTCAGATGCAACCATACCCATGATTTGATCAGACGGACCGCTATTGTTAGCAGTTGCTTTGGAGACCAGTAGTCTACCGGAAGCACCAACTGTGCCAGCAAACTTAACAATGGTACCCTTGGTGATCGTCTCACCGGTTTGGTTCTTGACAAGATAGTATTGATCCTGACCAATCTTCTGAATAACATTGGTAGGCGTATTCATATCAAGACGAAGTGTTAGATCGTCTTGTGACCATGTAAGAGCACCAGGAACAGTTGGATTGATGTTTGTTCCTGTATTGAAGATTACCTGCTGAACATTGGTGATGTTTCTATTGATATAGAGGTCTTCGGCAATGTTAAGAGAACCGGCAGTCCATACATTGTTAGTATTGGATAGCTTGGTGTTTGCCCAAGTGTTGGCACCAATAGCCAGTGAGTTGGCATTAGCATATGCAGCATTAGCCAATGTGTAAGAAGCATTGACAGTTGCATAGACAAGGTTCTGGACTTCCCAATTAGAGTTAGCTGAACCGTAAACAGCATTAACAGTGTCGTAAGCTGCGTTTAGTGTTTCATATCCAGCATTGGCCATCGTATAGGCTGTGTTAACTGTATCGTAACCAGCATTGCCCATTGTGTAGGAAGCGTTAACGGTAGCGTAAACTAAGTTCTGGACTTCCCAGTTAGAGTTTGCAGAGGCATAAGCTGTGTTTACGGTATCATAGGCAGCATTAAGAGTTTCGTAGCCAGCGTTAGCCATAACGTAGTTGGCATTAACGGTAGCGTAAACGAGATTTTGAACTTCCCAGTTGGAATTAGATGCTGCGTAAACTGCATTAGTTGTATCATAAGCGGCATTCAAGGCTTCATAAGAAGCATTGCTCATTGTGTAGGAAGCGTTAACGGTAGCATAAACTAGATTTTGAACTGTCCAGTTAGAGTTGATTGATGCATATGCAGAGTTGGTGAAAGCATAATCTGCATTAACAGTATCGTAGGCTGCATTAAGTGTAGCATAAGCGGCATTACCCATAATATATGCAGCATTGGTTGTTGCATAAAGTGTATTCTGTACCGTCCAATTAGAGTTTGCGGAAGCATATACAGTATTGACAGTATCGTAAGCTGCGTTTAGAGTTGTATAGCCGGCGTTCGCCATAACATAGTTGGCATTGACTGTAGCATATACAAGATTTTGAACAGTCCAATTGCTATTGGCTGATGCATATACATTATTGGTTGTATCGTAGACTTTGCCTAGATCAGTGTTAGAAGCGATATAGGTAGAGATAGTCTGTGCTACGTTACCAGAGATTGACCACTTTTCAGCGGATTCATCCCATAGTAGTGCTGCGTTAGCCTTTAGACCACGATTGACTTCAATACCAGCGTCTTCCAGTGGAACAGCGTCAAGAGGAAGATCGGCATTAAGGGTGATGATGTTATCACCAACCTGTAGCTGTCTTGTGTTAGCGTAAGTGACTTCACCGACAATGAATAGATTGCCAGTGATTCCAATATCACTTGAAATAAGCTGGAGTGATGGTGATGATAGCTTAACATATGTGGCATCGGTGTAAGCATTGGCAGAGTTTGCCATATAGCCAGCATAGCTATTAGCTGACATACCTACAAGATTAGACCAGTTGTTTGCTCCGATTGCAAGTGAGTTAGCATTGGCATAAGCCGCATTAGCTAAGGTATAGGAAGCATTAACAGTTGCATAAACTAAGTTTTGAACAACCCAGTTAGAGTTTGCAGAAGCGTAAACGGCATTAGTTGTATCAAAGGCAGTGTTTAGAGCCTCGTATGAGGCATTGCCCATGACATAGCTGCTATTGACAGTTGCATAAACAAGGTTCTGGACTGTCCAATTGCTGTTAGATGATGCGTAAACTGTATTGGTTAGATCGTAAAGGGCGTTCTGAACCTGCCAGTTAGAATTAGATGATGCGTAGGCTGCGTTGATTGTATGATAGGCAGCGTTGCCCATAACATAGGCAGCATTAGTGGTTGCATATAGGGTATTCTGGACTGCCCAGTTAGAATTAGCGGAATCATATGATGCATTGGCTGTATTGAAAGCAGAGTTCAATGCCGTGTAAGAAGCATTGGACATGGTGTAATCTGCGTTTACAGTAGCATAGATTACATTCTGTATATCCCAGTTAGAATTGGCCGAGGCGTAAACAGCATTTACGGTGTCATATGCAGCATTAAGAGCAACATAACCAGCGTTGCCCATGACATAGTTGCTATTGACTGTGGCATATACTAAGTTCTGGACTTCCCAATTGGAATTTGCAGAAGCATAGATTGTATTGGCTAATTGATAGACAGCGTTCTGGACTTCCCAGTTAGAGTTTGAGGAGTCATAAACAGAATTGGCTGTAGAATAGAGGGCATTCTGTACCGCCCAATTTGAATTGGATGTATCGTAAACAGTGTTAGCAACTGTATAAAGGGCGTTCTGGACTTCCCAGTTTGAGTTGGCTGTGGCATATACGGCATTGACAGTATCGTAAGCTGAATTGAGTGCAACATAAGCTGCGTTACTCATTACATAATCAGCGTTTACTGTAGCATAAACGAGGTTCTGGACTGTCCAGTTGGAATTGATAGATGCGTAAGCTGCATTAACGGTGCTATAAGCTGCATTAAGTGTAATGTAGCCAGCATTAGACATAACATAGTTAGAGTTTACAGTAGCGTAAACGAGATTTTGAACTGACCAATTAGAGTTTGCGGAAGCATAGACCGCATTGACGGTGTTATATGCTGCATTTAGCGTCACATAACCGGCATTGGACATCGTATAGTTGGCGTTAACCGTGGCATAAACCAGGTTCTGGACTGCCCAATTTGAATTGGCAGAAGCATAGGAATAGTTTGCTACGTTAGCAGCACCATTAGCATGATACCAGATCGGAAGAAGATCCGTAGCTAATGCGACGCCAGCCATTGATCCAGATCCACCATTGGTGATCTGGATTCTGTTTTTAGATGTTGTGGTGACATTTACTTTATTATCACCGCCGGTTGTGATTTTGATAGACATAGCTTATTTTGTTACCGATGGTGTTACGTATATAACTCCTTCAATAAGTCTGGTCACCGTTTGTGTGGTGTCAGAAACTTTAACATCAAATAGATAAGGTCCTGGACGCAAGCTGGATGTAGTATTCGCATTCATGGTAAGTAGAAACTCACCATTAGGAGCGTCATAAACTGAGCAACTTAGATTAGCGGCGGCATTTGGTGACAATAGTGATCTTCTTAGGGTGCTGCTAACAGAATACCCAAAAACATTCTGAGGAAGATTTGTATTGTCATCATTGAGGTTAATAGTGGTAGAGAAATCGCTCCCTTGGTCAATGTAAAGTTCTACGTATTCGGCCATTGAGTCTCTTTCTTTTGTTTAGTGTATTTATGAAACTATTTCGCTCAATGTATTCGCAAATTCCGTAACAGCCTCTGGATCGATCTGCATTAGTGTTTTAATAGAGTCAGTGATGGTATTGATAACATCATAAGCCTCGGCCTGTCTGGATTCAGGAGTGATAGCAGGAGCAGTATTAGCGGCTGCAGCTCTCATAGCCGCAAGCATCTCGTCCTTCTCTCTTGTGATATCTTCTTCGGTAAATGAAGCAGTATCACCAACTATCATCTTAATATCAGACATTTTGGTATCAACAGTTGGATCAGCAATATCTTCCTGTAGTTTAAGCCAGTCAACAGGTGCCTGTGCAATAATTCTCTTAGCAATCACTTCTGGTGATGGCGTAGGAGTTTCATAAATGCTCATAAAGCTATCTGTTCTAGTTGCAACAGGATAACCATCAGCGTTCAATACTGGATTACCATCAGCGTCAAACTGTGATGCAAGATCCATTTCAGTTACTTTGTCTGTCCAATAACGAATAAGAACGCCGTGGGCTGCAGGGTCGGCTCTTACTATTCTGTAATGAATGTTCATCTCTTTCTAGCCTTTTATGAAGTTGGTCCTGAAACGTGTGTGTTATTAATAAATCTAATGTTTGAATGTCCTGTGAAGGAATTGCCTTGCGAGCCAGTGGATCCTTGTGATCCTGTTGGTCCTGTAGCACCTGTAGCGCCTTGAGCACCAGTAGCACCTGTAGCACCATGACCACCGCCACCACCACCAGGTCCACCACCATAGCCACCAGCACTACTATGACCATGACCATGACCGCCATGACCACCGCCGTTGCTGTAGTGTCCGCCATGACCACCTGCGCCACCGTGTGCGTGTCCGTGTGCAGGTCCGTTGTGATTATGATGACTACCTGCGCCGGCGCCGCCGCCACCATAATGTGAACCGCCGTGACCACCGCCTGCTTCTGCACCTGCACCGTGACCGCCGTGACCAGCGCCGCCGCCTCCACCGCCTCCACCGATGTGTTCGGTGTGTGAGTTATGATGATTGCTGTACCAGTTGTGTCCGTGGTGATTGCGGTGAACATAAGCACCACCTCCACCACCACCTCCGCCGCCACCTCCAGCGCCGCCTGAACCACCTGATCCGCCAGCACCTCCAGTTCCGCCATCGCCGCCATCACCTCCGGCACCACCTGTGCCTCCATCACCACCTACAACGGCGCTATTATTATTTACGATTAGTGCGACAAGAGTTGCTGTTGAATCGGCTTGAAGTGCAATACCACCTGTGCCACCTGTAACGCCTGTTCCACCAGTACCACCAGTTCCTCCAGTATCGCCAGTGCCTCCAGTACCACCTTGGTTGCCTGTACCACCGCCACCGCCGTGATCACCACCGCCGTGACGACCAGTGCCTCCGTGGCCACCATGGCCTGTGTGTCCTGTGCTTCCGGTGGATCCTGTAGAACCTGTAGAACCTGTGGATCCTTTTGCGCCCTTTGCTCCTGTTACGCCAGTTGCTCCTTTAATTGTTGCATTGTTCTCGACATAAACCCATGAACCATTCATCCATGAACCACTAGTTCTAAATGCAGGAACAGTGTTTGTGGATGAACTGACGTTGGCGTTGACAAAACAAAGAACGTTAACAGGATAGGCTGGGCTACCTGCTTGGGTGTATAGATCAACCTGCGAAGCTGGAGAGTCGATATTTACAACTTTAGTTGGCCTAACAATAGGCATTAAGAACATATGATCACCTTACGTCTGGTAGAAATGAACCATATAGATTTGTGCCGTCACACACGAATGAGAACAAATCCCTACGATTTGCGGTAGATGTAAGAGTTGGTGCAACACCAGCGGGCCATTTGAATACGGAGTTCCATGTCAATGATCTGCCGCCTGAACCATCTTGTACCACATGAAGTATATATGTGCCTACCTTAAGATTAGATGGAGCAGCGATTGTTCTATTGCCACCGAGAGTTACGTAGGCTACTGAACCCAGTGAAACGTCCCAGTTAATTGTAGCACCATCAGTCAATGTCTGACTAGCTACGTTTGCGTTGATAGTTACAGTGCCTGTGAATGTGGGACTAATCTTAGGAGCATATGTGGCAACTGAATAAGAATTTATGGTGTTTGACCATGCGTTTGCACCAGCAGCGTTATTAGCAGATAGAACAGATGCATAGTTGTTACCAGCAGTTGCAATTGTATTTGACCAAGCATTGGCTGATGAAACAGTCGCATTTGTCCACGCATTAGCCGAAGCAACCGAAATCTGTGCGTTACTGTTACCGGCAGCGACATAAGATAGTGCAAGCCCATGAACTGTGTTAACAACCAGAGCGGATGCAACGTTTCCAGATGCAGCATCGTTTACAGAGGAAGATGTAATAATATTGATGTAAAGATTACTAGTTCTGGAAGCGAACGATGGAATCGAAACTGTGTTTGCGTTGGAGGTATTACAGAAAATCAACTTGTCGTTAAGAGCAACAACTAGCGAGTTGGTAGTAGTTCTCCAGTAGTCAAAGGTATCTGTAAGTGCGACGTTTGCTAATGACATCTTATCTTCTCGCTAATCCTTTTAGTAGGTCTTTGATCTCGCCAATGTCGGATCGTAATTCTTCGATTTGCTCTTGAAGTTTATCAACAGCCTGCTCTTTTCTTTTGCGTTTCTTATAAGCAGCTAGAGCGTCGTTATCTTTATTTATAAGATAGCCATCAGCGGTTTTGTATATGCCTGGACGGTCTGTCTTACTATCTTGTCCTGGTGTCTCTATCACTTCCTGCATTTCTTTCTGTTATAAGATTAAGGAATACGTTTCTCTCGTTTTCTGGAGTCAACTCTTCCTCAATATCCGTGCATTTATGAAACTCTACAATCTTCATAACAACGTCGACCCACATTTCAGCTTCTTCCTTACTGTAGCCTACCATCGTCATAATTCGTCTGCCTAGCTTATTAAGCATCGTTGGCGGAATCACTGTGCAACCTAATAGAACATGATGATCGGTTACTGTGATTGGATATTCAAGTCCTAGTCCTAGAATAGGCTTACGTGTTACCTGACAGTGACCATAAAGTCGGACACATTCATACACATAACCATTACCAAACACCTTACTGTTATCGAATATTTCAGCATTGTCAGTAATGATAGCATTGCCATAGACTTCGGCGCTTTCATATACTTGTGCATTGCCTAATACTGTGGCATAATCAAAAATCTTGCAGAATCCACTAACTCTGGCGTTGTCTCTAACGGATGCACTATCAAACACCATGGCATCGCCGTAGACCTTAGCACTACCAGTTATAGAAGCATTGCCAAATACACTTGCTGCATCGCCGATGTATGCATTACCAGACACATAAGCATTATCAAAAACTCTGGCATATGGTGCGACAAAACAGCTATCCTCAACAGTGGCTGTATTTGCTACCCAGCCACCGCCACGAATGTGGCGATGTGCGGGGACGGAACCATTACCAAAATCATATTCTTCTACTTCTCTAAAGTCATTGTTTAGATCAAATTCAATTTCCATTATTCACCTTATATCTGTAGTGCAATTGCTCTCAAATCACCAACACGTGGATAGATAGCGGTATTGTTCTGTGTGTTAATTAGACCAATCTTGACCGCGAAATACTTATATCCAGTAAATGTGATACCAGCAGAGTTGGTGTATTGAACCTCACCGTTGGTGCCAGTCAAGTTAGCAGTAGCAAAGCCGTAAGTATATTCCTTGTAGTCTGTTCTTAGTGCTAGTGAGGAATAAGTATCACCTGATGTTCTGATTAGTTCGACCCATGGTGCATTTTCAAATAGTGTGGAATCTTCACGATGCAGGATCTTGACCCAAACCTTAACGTCTGTATTTGGTGGACGATAGGCAGTTAGAACAACCTGAATGTCTTCTGCGTCCTGACCTTCTGCTAGAGTTACAGTCTTGGAGATGTATCTATTTATTAGTTCACCGCCAGAGGCTGCTGTTTCGCCACCAGAGTTAGCGGAAATGATGTTGTCAAGATAAACAGTGTGAGTTCTGCCCATATCAAGGACTGGTGAAACACCAATCTTGCCTGATCTAAA
>JACCDP011155914.1_pt1 | contig 18958 bp, 19 predicted proteins | sample 7445841 | NCBI WGS metagenome assembly JACCDP01 (sample SAMN15323441, study PRJNA562643) | freshwater metagenome | isolation source: river surface water | place: USA:Blue River Watershed | collected 2017-08-17
CTGAAGGCAAATGGCGTGAGCGACTGCAGAGACGGTAGCAGCAGCGACACGCACGCGGCCTTGATCGGGCGCTCTGCGTCCCACCTCTCGGCGCTGCGCCATATGTCCATTGCGGTCACGGCAAGCCTCGTTCAGGGCGGGAGCCCCGTGGTGGAAGCCGCACTGGTGAAGGATTTGGGGACTGAATTCGAACAGTCAGTCCCTGCCCTGCTCGAGGGCGTGCTCGGTGCGGATCCAAACGCGTTGCCTGATCCACAGTTGTTGCGAGCCATGACTTATCTGAGCCAGATCGCTCCCACGTTCTCATTGCGCGGCGGAACGCGTGAAATTCTGCGCGGCATGATCGCCCGTGGGCTTGGATTGCGCTGAAGGAATCACGATGTTTGCTGAGGCTCTTGAGGCGATTTTGAAAGACCACTGCACACCGGCGGTGGTGAGGTCCATTGAGGAAGGCGCCTCAGGACTCGACTTATGGGAAAAAATTGAGGGCGCGGGCTTCTTGGACCTGCTTGCGCCTGAATCTGGTGGCGGGGGTGGGCTGTCCCTGGACGAGTTCTACCCTGTCTTGCCGCCGAGTGCCCGCCATACACTGCCGCTTCCATTGGCCCAGTCCATGGCCGTACGGGCCCTGGCAGGTGAGGCTCGCGAACTTCCCAAAGGATTGATCTCCATGGCCCCCGGCGTCACCGAGGGTGCGGATGGCACGCTTGTCTGCCCGTTGGTTCCCCATGGCCTGCAGGCATCGCACGTGGTGCTGGTTCACAAAGGGCGCCGCAGGCTTTTGGACACCCGCAACGCTGAGCGCAAGGCCTACGGCGCGCCGGGTCGGCATACCGCCACCCTCTGTTGGGCGAAGGGTCATGCAACAGGCGCAGACATCGGCCAGGACTTGGGGTCGGACAGCGGCGAGTTGGAGGCATGGGGGGCCGCGATCCACGCCGCCTTGATCGCCAGCGCGATGACGCGTGTTTTTGAAATGACGCTCGAGTATTGCAACGGCCGTGAGCAATTTGGCCGACCCCTGGGCAAGTACCAAGCGGTGCAGCACCAACTCAGCGTGATGGCCCAGCAGGTGGTTGCCTCGAGCAGTGCTGCACAGGCCGCCTTTCAGGGGAAGGGCCAGAGCCCGAGCTTTTTGTCTGCCGCAGCGGCCAAATCACGTGCGAGTGAAGCCGCGGTGAGCGTCGCCAACACGGCCCATGCACTGCATGGCGCGATTGGGGTCACTGCTGAATATGACCTCCATCTCTACACACGGCGCCTGCACGAATGGCGGCTGGCACATGGCTCGGAAGAATGGTGGAACTTGAAGCTGGGTCACGCCGTTCTCGCGTCGAACCAGGGTCTCTCGCAGTTCATCCATACTCTTCACACCTGAACCTCACCAAAAGAAGTACGACATGCGTGATTCAATGAAGCGGCGGATACCCGGCGTCGCTCTGGCCTACGCTGCTCTGATGTGAAGAAGCAAAATAGGCTGCCCCCTCCCCTCGTTTGCCTCCTCCTCGCGTCGGCGTGCGTGGCCATGCCTGGGCCAGCGGCCGCCATGGAGGCAGTCGTTGCTCAAGACACCTTGATCCTGTCCGGGCCGGTGGTCGATGGAGACATTCAGCGCTTTGATGACGCTTTGGCCCAGAACCCTGGCGTCAAGACAGTGATCTTGCGCAACTCGTGGGGAGGCCATGTCATCTCTGGCTATCGCATCGGCGAACGCATCCGCGCCCTGGGCCTTTCCACCGCCGTCTCCGGCCATTGTGTTTCATCGTGCTCGCGCATGTTCCTGGGCGGCAAGGAGCGGCGCTTTTCCAGTGACTTCCCACTGGAGCAGACCTTCGTCGGCTTTCATGGGCACTACGACGCGAACGGCAAGGTCAATCAGCGCCTGGCCGAGCGCTTGAACCTGGCGCAGTGGATTCAGAAATACTCGGATGGCAAGGCCGATCCCGAGCTGGTTGCGCGCTGGATTGCGATCGAACTCAATGCCGGCATGGTCGCGTTCATGCACCCCGACACGCGCACGCCGTTTCGCACCGACAAGACATTCTTTTGCCAGGGGCGGGAGTCCAATCGCCCCTTGGGTTGCAGCACCATTTCGGCAACTGCATTGGACATGGGCGTGGTGACCGACCTCACTCTGGTGCGCAGCCCGGATCGGTGAGCCTGGCGGGTCAGGCGAAATCCGCGCAGAAGCCAAAGAGGCGTCCCTGCGCAAGGGGACATGCACAGACCCGACGGCGCACCGCCCCCCGCTCGCTCAGCGCGCCACCACGTCCTGCAACTGGGTCAGGGAATCGAGCCAGGCCAGGGCCGGGGTATTGCGGATCGGCTCACCGTGGTTGTAGCCATACGTCATGAGCACCACCGGGCAGCCGGCGGCGTTGGCCGCTTGAGCGTCGTTGCTCGAATCGCCCACCATCAGGGTGCGCTCTGGGGCCGTTTGCAGGGCCTCGCAGGTTTTGATTAAAGGCAAGGGGTCTGGCTTTTTGCGCTCGAAACTATCGCCTCCGAAAATCTGAGCGAAGTAGGAAGACAACCCTTTGGCTTCGATCAGCGGACCTGCGAAAGACATCGGCTTGTTGGTCAGGCAGGCCAGCGGCAAATCCAGAGCCTTGAGCTGCGCCAAGCCTTCCATCACGCCGGGAAAGATCTCTGAAAACTGGCCGTTGATCGCCAGGTAATGGTGCTCGTAACGCTCCCATACCGGCGAAAATAAATCGTCCACACTGCGGGTCTTAACCGAGCTGTCAACCTCGGCCAACTGGTGGGCCAGGACGGTACGGATCAAGTGCTCCGAACCCTTGCCGATGGATCGCTCGATCAGGCTCCGACTGGCTGGAGCCACCTGCAGGTCGACCAAGGCCCGGTTCAGGGCCACCTCAAAATCGCCGAGGGTGTCGACCAAGGTGCCGTCCAGGTCGATCATGACGGCTTGGAGTTCCAGTTTTTTCATGCGCGGGGCTTTTCGTTGGCAGGCAGGTCAGGCATTTTCACCTGCAAACCACCAGGGCTTTAATCAGCTCCAAGGGACGGGCAGCAGTTTCCAGAGAGTGGGGGAGTCGGCGCGCAAGCTCGCGCTTCGGCTCTCCCGCTGGCTCAAGCTGCGAAAAGTCTGATTTGTGAAGGGTCTAGACCCAGGCTGACCGCTGCACCAGCGGCGAACTTGGCCAAGCCCGCGTAGTGCGGTTGATCAACTGAGAGGGACTGCGCACCCACACGAACCCGGTAGCGGGAAAACTCGCCCATGAATTCGCAGGCTTGCACCGTGCCAGGGATCCAGAGGAATGCCGGGTCGGAAGCAGTACCTGCCGTGGCCAGCTTGAGCGTGTGGGGGCGAAAGTTCAGCTGAAGGCGCTGTTGGCTTGCGCACGCGCGCAACATGTCGGGCCGAAGGGCAAGACTCACGTCACCCACCCCCTCCACCTCGAGCAGGAGGCCCTCCCCCTGTCGGCTGCGCACCTGGCCTTCGAGCGTGTTCATGGTGCCCACAAAGTTGGCTACGAACGCGTTGACCGGCTCGTCATAAAGCGCAGCGGGGGTACCCACTTGCTGCACCACCCCCCCATCCAGAACCGCCATGCGGTCTGCGGTGGTCATCGCCTCTTCCTGATCGTGCGTGACGAAAATAGTGGTGATGCCAAGGCGCCGCTGCAACGCCAAAAGCTCTTGGCGCATCTGTACCCGCAGGGTCTTGTCCAGATTGGACAGCGGCTCATCGAGCAGCAACACCTGAGGCTCGATCACGATGGTGCGGGCCAACGCGACGCGCTGCTGTTGTCCGCCTGAAAGCTGGTTTGGCCGGCGATGGCCAAAGGCCGACAAACCCACCAGTTCAAGAGCGGCCCCCACCTTGGCTTTGAGGACGGTCTTGTCGACCTTGCGCTCGACCAGTCCGAAGGCCACGTTGTCCCATACCGAAAGGTGGGGCCAAAGCGCGTAGCTTTGGAACACCATGCCAATATTGCGGTCCCAGGGCTCTTGCCCGCTGATGTCACGACCATCGACCAGCAGTTCTCCCTGCTGGTGTTGGTTGAAGCCCGCGATCAGGCGCAGCAAGGTGCTTTTTCCAGAGCCTGAGGGCCCGAGCAAGGCAAAGAACTCACCGGGCTCAATCTCGAGGTTGACGTCTTTCAGGACCTCGGTACTGCCGTAGGACAGACGGATATTGCGACACTCGACGCTGACTTTTTTCATGCGGAATGTTCCTTAGCTGGCGCGAGGCGGGAGGCAGTGCGCTCGACCACCCGGTGCGACAAATACGTACCGACGGCCACCACCAGAATGGCTAGCACCCCCAGGGCCGCGCCTGGGCCACGTCCGGCCACGCTTTGCATGTACAGGTAAATGCCGTAACTCATAGGGGCCTGCGAATCAGCCGAGACGAGCATGATGGTGGCAGACAGCTCCACCGCGGCGGTAATGAAGCTGGTGACGAACCCAGCCAGAATGCCGCCGGTCATGAGAGGCACCAGCACGCGGCGAATGCTCCGCATTTTGTTGGCCCCCAGGCTCTCCGCCGCCTCCTCCAGCGAGATGTGCACCTGCTGCAGTGCAGCCATGCAACTGCGCAAGGCGTAGGGCAGTCGCCGCACCGCATAGGCCAGCATGATGGCCAACCAGGTGCTGGTCAGAAGTACCTCGGTACCAGGCACAGTGACACCCTTGAACAGGCGCAAGAATCCGATCGCCAGGACGATACCGGGCACGGCCAGCGACGCGGTGGCGATCCAGTCCAGCCACTGCCTCGCGGGCAAGCGGGTACGAAGGATCAGGTAGGCAATCGTCACACCCAGCACCACATCCAGCCCAGCGGCCAAGCCGCAGTAAATCAGTGTGTTGCGGATCATGCCGCTGGAGTCCTCAAATACCTTCGCGTAGTGCGCCAGCGTGTAGGCGTCGGGCAGGGGCGAGAAGCTCCAGACCTTGGCAAAGGACAGAAGTAACACCCCCAGGTGGGGCGAGAGGGTCATGAGCAAAATCACCCCGATCCACAGGTAGGCCAGCGCGGCCTCCATGGGCGAGAGGCGGCGACGCTGGATGCTGGCGCCGCCTTTTTGCAACGTGGAGAAGTCCCGATCCTTGAGCGCGCGGGCCGAGATCACCATGGCGGCAATCGAAAACAGGATCATGATCACGCTGATCACGTAGCCAGTCGGATCCTCCAGCCCCACCTGGGTGATCCGCAAGTAGGCTTGCGGAGCCAGCATGTTGGTCTGCCCCATCACCAACGGCGTTCCCAAGTCGTCAAAGACCTTGACGAACACCAGGGAGGCCCCGGCCACAAAGCCTGGCAAGGCCAGCGGGAAAATGACCCGCCAAAACAAGCGCCAGCCTCTGCAACCGAGGTTCATCGCGGCCTCTTCCATCGCCCCGTCGATATTGCGCAGGGCCACCGTGAGGTTCATCAGAATGAAGGGGAAGTAGTGGATCGCCTCGACGAAGATCACCCCATTGAGGCCCTCCATGATCGGTAAGGTAAAGCCAAACCAGTCGCCCAGCAGCAAGTTCAGCGTCCCGGAGCGACCGAAGACAAGTTGCAGCGCCACCGCGCCCACAAACGGCGGCATGATGAGAGGCAACACACCCAGGGTCTGAATGAGGATGGCCCCCCTGAAATCAAAGCGCACCGTGAAGTAGGCTAGGGGCACTGCGATCAGGGCTGCAAAGAGGGCCGACATCACCGCCACATAGAGGCTGTTGAAGAACGATTCGCGCATCAGGTCTTGCGCGAAAAAGGTCCCGAAATGTCCCAGGGTCAGGCTGTTGTCGCCGTCCAGGAATGCGGTGACAAAGACCCGCGCCACCGGCAGCACGAAAAACAGCAACAGGAAGGCCGCCACCAGTCCCCCAGCGAGCCAGACCCCTGGGCGAACATCAGCCCACAACCGCGCAGGCGCTCGCGTCCGTTGCGGCCGTGCACGGGCCTCTTCATTGACTGCCATGACAGGAGCGCTAGTGGGCGCTTATTTGAGGGCGGCAAGCGCTTGTTCAGCCAGGCTCCGCGCCCGCTCGTAGTTCTGTCGGGCGCTGCTGTTCCAGTGGTTTTCCAGCGCAGTGACGTTCTTGCTCACTGCGGAGTCCTTTTTGTTCGCCGCAAACAGCGCCAGAAAATCCTTCTCCGCTACCCTCTGGGCATTTACCACCGGACTGAAGGCAGCCTCGCGTGCTTGCTTGACCAGGCCTGCCGCGTTGGCGTTGGGTTTGCGGGCCAGCGCCGCCTCGGCCGCATGGATCGCCTTGGTCGCGGCCTGCAACTCCTTGAGGCGGAAGGTAATGGTTTGGTCAAACATGGCGGAAACCACGTTGTAACGGGCTTCGGACAGGTCCGAGTTGAACTGCACCTTGGCGCGCTTGGCGATCTCGAAGGGGTTGGGGTAGCCCGCTGGCGCTTTGCCACCCATGGCTTCCGGCGGCAAGATTGGCAAGCGCGATATGCTGGGGCTATATAGCAGCTCCTGCCCTTGCTGCGATACGGTGTAGCTGATGAACTTGCGGGCTTCGACAGCGTTCTTTCCGCCAGCGACCAGGGCGATATTGGCGGGCACCACAGCCGTGACATCAGGGTAGGCAAACTCGACCGGAAAGCCCGAGTACTTGCCCGCCAGACCAAAGAAGTCAATCACCAGTCCAATACCAAACTGGCCACTGTTGACACCATCGGGAACACCAAAGCTGCGCTCGGTGATGGCGGCGCTGTTACCCGCAATCTGAAGCAATTGGCCCCAGCCCTTTTCCCAGCCCTCTCCTTGCAGCAGGGTCTCCACCGTGAGATGAGTGGTGCCAGATCGGGAAGGGGAGCTCATGGCCACGTGGCCAAAATAAACTGGCTTCACCAAGTCGACCCACTGCTTGGGCGCTGGGACCTTGTTAGCGGCCAGGTAGCGGGTGTTCCACATGAGGCCATAACCGGACAGAGCCTGCCCCAAATAGAGATTGTCAGGAGCGTTGATCGGATAGGCCCCGACTTTGGCGGGCGCCGCCTTGTTGGCGAGATCGCCGATGGGCTCGAGCAGCTTGAGACCCCCGAGAACCTCGAACGCGTCCGGCGCAGAGGCCCAGAAGACCTCCGGGCGCTGCCCCACCGGCAGTTCCCGCACATAGGCGATGCCCTGCACCGTGTTCTTGTTCAGGATCTCGATCTTGATGTCGGGGTTGAGCTTCTCAAACGCGGCCTTGTAGGCCTGAGTCACCTCCTTGGGAAAGGAGGTCACCACCGTCACCGTACCGGCCTGGGCCATCTGCACGCTGCAGCCAGTCAGCACACCAAGCGCAGCAAGCAGCGCGCGACTCGTCACAGGCATCCTCATAGCTTTTATCTCCTTTGCTTGTCCTCGCCGCGAGGCGACCCACTTGGCTCGCTCCGCAAAGCGGCAATGATGGCTGATGAATGGGAACCTGAACGACAGCGTCACCCCTATTCGGGTTAACCCGAGCGCAAGGCTAGGGGCGCTGTTCAACCGGCCGGTCGGCAAAGCGCATCGAAAAGTCCACCGCCTGGATGTCCTTGATCAGACCACCCACCGAAATACGGTCAACGCCGGTGGCGGACAATTCGGGCAGCGCCTCGAAGGTCACCCCGCCGGAGATTTCGAGGCTGCAGCGCCCCCCGGCCATCTCCACCGCCTCGCGCAGGACGGGCAGCTCCATATTGTCCAAAAGGACCATGGTGACCCCCGCGTCCAAGGCCTCTCGCAGCTGGGTCAAGGTCTCTACCTCCACCTGGATGAAGGCGACCGGCTGACGGCTTGCCAGGGCCTGGGCGGCGCGGAAGGCGGCGGTGAGGCCACCGGCTGCGGCAGAATGGTTTTCTTTGATCAAGATGGCGTCGTACAGGCCCATGCGGTGGTTCTGTCCGCCGCCGCAGCGCACCGCGTATTTCTCGGCGACCCGCAGACCGGGGATGGTCTTGCGGGTGTCCAGGATGGCGGCGCGGCTGCCCTGAACCGCCTCAACGTAGCGGGCGGTCTTGGTGGCAACGGCGCTGAGGGTCTGCAAAAAGTTCAGGCAGGTGCGCTCGGCGGTCAGGAGCTCACGGGCGGGTCCGGTGATTTCAACCACCTTGGCGCCTGGGGTGGTGATGCCGCCGTCGTCTATGAGCCAATGGGGCTTCGCGGAGGGCGCAAGCTGCCGAAGCACCTCGTCCACCCAGGGACGGCCGCAGACCATGGCCGCCTGGCGGCAGCCGATGGTGGCGGTGACCTGGCGGTCAGCGGGGACGAGAGACGCGGTCAGGTCGCCGCTGCCCACATCCTCTTCGAGGGCGCGGCGAACGTCGGCCCGGATCTGGTCGGGCGAAGGGGTAGCTTGCATGGGCGTTATCGGTCAAGGCTCCGGGCATTATCGCTGGGGGTGCGACGCCGACCGATGTCACGGCGCACGACGACCGGCTTGCCGCCGAGGCGCTGCTTGCACATCCAATGCGCCAGCGCAGAGTCGAGGTAGTCCGCATGGCCGGGGAACCAACGGGCCAGCTCCAGCGCCAGGCGGCGGCAGACCGCTACGTCGCCCTGGGCGAGACGCTGCTTCACCCCGCGGACGGACTGGAGCACGGCCGCATGCTCGTTGACATGGCATTCGCGTGCGGGAAACCCGGTTTCTTCCATCCAGCGGTCCTCCTCGCCGAAGTGCGCAAGGACATGGGCCTCCAAGGCGTCCAGGGCCGCCGGCAGGTCGGCATCAGTGGCCACCTGCAACGCACTCACGCACTGAACGAACTCCTGGTGAACACCATCCATGGGCCCGTAGCCCAGGAGAAAGCCGTCATGCCAGCCGAGCGTTTCGTCCCCTGCCTCGGCCAGTTTCGCGCCGGGGCTCGCCACTCACTCGGCCTTCAGGTCGGCTTCCTTGCCGGCCTTGGCCATGGCCTGGTTCTCACGGTCGATCTCACGGCGATACGCATCCGGATTGGCGCCCACTCCCATGATGCCGGCGGCGGTGAATTTTTCGATGACATCCGGTTGCTGCACCGCCCAGGCAATGTCATCGGCGAGGCGCTTGATGGCCTCGGGGGCGGTGCCCGCCCGTGCGAGCGCACCGATCGTGACCGAGAAGTCAAAGCCGGGAATCATCTCGGCGATCGCCGGAACATCGGGTGCCTGCGGGGAGCGCTTGCTGTCGTTGCTACCGACCAGCACCACCTGCCCCGACTTCACGAAGCCGACCATCGAGGGCAGCGCAGCGAACAGGAAATCAACCTGACCACCCAAGAGCGCGGGCACCGACTGGCCAGACCCGCGGAAGGGCACGTGGCGGATGTCCAGCTTCAGGTCGGCCTTGAGCGCCTCCATGGTGAGGTGATGGGTACTGCCGATGCCCGAGGAGCCATAGGTGTAGTTGCCGGGCCCGGCCTTGGCCTTGTCCACGAAGTCCTTGAGGCTCTTGACGCCAGTCTTGGGGTGCGCCACCAGGAACAGCGGAGAACGGGCAATCAGCGACACAGGCAGCAGGTCACGGCCGACGATGTAGGAGGCCGACTTGTTCAGGAGCGGGGTGATCGACAGCATGGAGCCGTCGGAGACGATGAAGGCGTGGCTGTCGTTCGGACCGGACAGCAGGTTCTGGTAGGCCACCACACCATTGCCGCCGGCCTTGTTGTCCACCACCACTGACTGCCCCATGCGCTCGGTGAGCTTCTGAGCCACGATTCGCGCGACGGAATCTGGCAACCCGCCCGCTGCATAAGGGACGATCAATTTGACCGGCTTCGTAGGCCAGCTCTGGGCCAGGCCGGCAAGGGGCAAAGCAGCCAGTGCAAGGCTGAGGGCTGCCAGGGTTCTGCGTTTCATGACTGACTCCGGGTTTTTGAGGATGTATTTTCTTAGCGGGCTAAGATAATTCAATTTTTGAGAGCACCCCGATTCTTGTCAAGCGTGCTAACCCCGTTATCCGATTGCCGTCCATGACCCTTTCTCACCCTCTGCGCCCCGTTCGGGTCATTCGCAAGCACCCGATCGCGCGGGACATCCATCTGCTTGAACTGCGGGACCCCTCCGGGGAAAGCTTGCCCGCATTCTCGGCGGGTGCACACCTTCCGGTGCAAATCCCGACGGGCGCCATGCGTCACTACTCGCTGTGCGGCGATCCACGAGACGCAGGGACATATCAGATCGCGGTCAAGCGGGAGGCCACAGGCCGGGGGGGATCGATCAGCCTGGTCGACGGGGTGAACGAGGGTGACACCCTGATGGTGGGCCAGCCGGACAACCAGTTTGCCCTCAGCGAGAAGGCCCGTAGCTTCATCTTGATCGCAGGCGGTATTGGCGTCACCCCGATGCTGGCCATGATCCATCAGCTGCGTGCCGAGGGCCGGCGGCCCTTCAAGCTCTATTACCTGGCGCGTGACCCGGAGTCCACTGCTTTTGCCGAGACGCTGGCCGCACCCGAGCTGGCCGCCCAGGTGATGATTCACCATGACCACGGCGACCCGGCCCGTTCGCTGGACCTCTGGCCGGTGCTCGAAAAATCGGTGAGCGGAGCACATTTGTACTGCTGCGGCCCCAAGGGGCTGATGGACAGCGTGCGCGACATGAGCGGCCACTGGCCGACCAGCGCTGTGCACTTTGAGAGCTTTGGCGCCGACACCCAGCCGCGCGACGACGATCAGCCGTTTGAGGTGGTTCTGCAGCGCAGCGGCAAGCAACTGAGCGTCGGGGCGCGCCAAAGCCTGCTCGATGCCCTGCGTGGCCACGGGGTACAGGTACCCAGCTCCTGCGAAAGCGGCACCTGCGGGTCCTGCAAGGTGCGGCTTCTGGCGGGTCAGGCTGATCACCGTGACTACGTCCTGCTGCCTGAGGAGTCGGACACCCACCTGATGGCGTGCGTGTCACGCGCCAAGGGCGGTGGGCCTCTTGTATTAGACCTATGACACTGAACCGCGCACCCCTGAGGATCGGCGTGCTCGGACTGGGCCGCGCCTTCACCCTGATGGTGCCCACCTTCAGCCGAGACCCTCGCGTCCGGCTGGTGGCAGCCTATGACCCGCAAAAGGCGGCCTGTGCAGCCTTCACCCGCGAGTTCGGTGGTGTCGCGCACGCAAGTGCGCAGGCGGTCTGCGCCGATCCGGCGGTTGAGTGGGTGTACGTGGCCACCCCCCACGCCATGCACGCAGAACATGTGCAACTGGCCGCGAGCCATGGCAAGCATGTGCTGGTTGAAAAGCCCATGGCCCTCGGACTGGAAGACTGCACCCACATGATCGACGCCTGTGCCCGGGCCGGTACCCAACTGCTGGTAGGCCACAGCCACAGCTTCAACGCGCCGGTTCGCCTGGCGCGCAACCTGATCGCCAGCGGTAGCTTGGGCGCGGTGCGCCTGGTGCACGCGATGAATTTCACCGATTTCCTCTACCGACCGCGCCGGCCCGAGGAACTCGATACCGCCCTCGGCGGTGGCGTCGTTTTTAGCCAGGCGGCACACCAGGTAGACATTGTCCGCATGCTGGCGGGCGGCGAGGCGCTGGCGGTCTATGCGCGCACCGGCGCCTGGGATCCGGCCCGCCCCACCGAGGGCGCCTACACCGCATTGATCGACTTCGCAGGCGGGGCGGTGGCCAACCTGACCTACAGCGGCTACGGCCGCTACGACACCGATGTCCTCATGGACGGTATCGGCGAGATGGGACGGCCGAAGGCGCCAGGCACCCATCAAGCAACCAGGCAGCGGCTCGCGGCTGCAAAAGACGAGGCCGCCGAGGCCGCGCAGAAGGCGCAGCGCAATTTCGGCGGCAGCGCCTACCAGGGCGACGATGGACAAGCGCCCGATGCGTATCAGCATTTCGGCCCGGTGGTCGTCTGCTGCGAACACGCCGACCTGCGGCTGACGCCGACCGGAGTCGAGGTGCATGACCTGACCGGCCTGCGCATGGAGGCGCTGCCGGCCCCGACGGTGCCCCGCAGCGAGGTGATCGACGAGTTGTGGGCGGTGGCGCGCGAGGGCCAGGCCCCGGTGCACAGCGGCGCCTGGTCGAGGGCCACGCTGGAGGTGTGCCTGGCTATCCTGAGCTCGCAGCGCCAAGGCGGGCCCATCCCCCTCCACCAGCAAGTCGCGTTGGCGGCCTGAGCCCGCAATCTGCCATGACAAGCCCCAGCCAACCCGCGAACGACACCCACCAACTTTTGAAGCACTGGCGCGAGTCCGTGCCCGACGACCGGCTCGCGCACTTGGTCCGTGATGTGGCCCGCGCCCAGATGCGGGCGCTGCAGCAACGCCTGAGCCCCCATGGCGTGTCCTTCGGACACTGGACCTTTCTGCGCATTCTCTGGATACGCGACGGACTCACCCAGAAGGAGCTAAGCGACCTGGCCGGCGTGATGGAGCCCACCACCTTCAGTGCGGTCAAAGCCATGGAAACCATGGGCCTGATCGAGCGGCGACAGCGCGAGGGCAACCGAAAGAACATGCACGTCTTCCTCACACCCGCTGGCCGCGCCCTGGAGAAAAAGCTGGTGCCGCTGGCCGAGGAAGTCAACCACATCAGCATGCGTGGGCTGTCGGACAAGGCAGCTGCAACGCTGCGCAAGTCTTTGCTGTCGATGATTGAAAACCTCGCCGCCGAGGAAAGCGGCGGGCTCGGCGAGGAAGGGGAATAGCCGCCGGAGAGCGGCTGGTTTGCTGGGGCCGTTAGACCTTCAGGCCCTTAGGCCTTCACCGCATAGTTTTGGTCGGTTCCGGCCTGGGCCTCTTCCACACCCAGCCAAATAGGGTGGGCTTCGTAGGCGCGCCAGTCGATGGTCTTGGGTATGACATGCTGGAATGAGCAGACATCGGCAGGCGTTGCCTGGGCACCTGTGCCGATGGCCGGACCGCCGTCTGCCACTGCGCGCACGGCCTCGATCATCTGCTTGCGAAACTCCACCACCGCCAGGTCACTGGCACCGAGCCTGTCGCGGGTCCGGTCGGTCACGGGCCCCATGGACACCCACATGGCCATGTCCTGGTTGGGAATTCCTTGAATGCCGGTGAAGTTGCCGTCCCGCATCGCCTGCCGGTCTTGCCAGAATCGGTTTTCATGATTTCTCAGCGGCCGGTAGCGATCGTCGACGTCGACGCCCACGGTCATATGCAGAAAGCGCCGCCATGCCTCGGTATCTGGCGTCTGCTCGGGGTGGCCCCAGCCGATGAAGTAGAACACCATGTGGGTGTCGTCCATCGGTACGTTGACGTTGGCCACGTTGTACAGGTTGTTCGGCGGAATCAACACGGTGAACGGCGCAACGAAGACGGTGGTGCGCACGTAGTCGTGCGTCTGCGCATTGAAGATGGGCCGGCGGATGGCCGCGTAGCGAAACCCGTAGCCGGTGCGCTGAACCTGCATCCGCGGGGCCTTGTCGGTGGTGGGGCGGAGCCAGTTCTTGTCGTTCGCCTCCGCGCCCTGCACACGTGCCGGCACCATGTCCGAGCTGTGCAGGCTGGAACTGTGCGCGGAGTCGATCGCACCCTCGAGCACCTGCACCCAGTTCACCGGCAATATGGCCTTGCCAATGGAAACGCGCGTGTCAGCCGTGGGCGCCCAGCGGGGCGGCACGAACTCCGGCGCATCGACCTGCGGGTCCATCCAGGCCCACACCATGCCACCCCACTCCTTGACCGGGTAGGCCTTGTGCTTGACCTTGTCCATAAAGCCGCTGGCCGCCGGTTCGGACACCATTTCGATCACGTTCCCGTGAACGTCCATCTTCCAGCCGTGATACAGGCAGCGCAGACCGCCCTCCTCGTTGCGACCGTAAACAAGCGAGGGGCCGCGGTGTGGACAGGCCTCATCGAGCACGCCCACATTTCCGTCGCTGTCGCGGAACACCACCAGGTTCTCGCCCAGGATGCGTGCGGACACCGGGTCGCAGTCCGGCTCTGCCACCTCCTCGCTCAGGCAGATCGGCACCCAGTGCTGTCGCATCAGGCGGCCCATGGGCGCATCGCCCTCAACGCGGCACAGCAAATCGTTTTCTTCGCGCGTGATCATGGTGTGAGATTGCTCAGGTAACCGGACACCTGAATATCCTTCGAGGGCTAAGAAAGAGCATCCGGGATATCCCTAGGGCGCGACTCCAGTGGGGCAAAAGTGCTCGTCGGCAGTGCGCGCCGACAGTGCGCGCCGATAAAGCCTCAGTCTGCGGCCTGGCCCGAGGAGAGACCAACCCGATGGCGCAAGGCCTCAATGGCGTAGTGGATTGTTGCCTGCTTGTTGGACTTGCCCGCCTCGCCAGCGGAGGAGATCGCAAGCCCACGCGAAAGGGCCCAGATCGCACGAATGATCAAAATGCCCTCTCCGGGCGGGATGCCACGCCTTTTGAGATTGGCCAGCCAAAGCGACTCTGTCTCAGAGCGCTGGGAGGTCAGGAGCCGGATGGCCGTATCCCCCACCAGGGTGTGCCTACGCACCGACAGAAAGATGTCGAGGTAGATCAGGAACTCGGGCGCGGTGTAGAACCGCTCGGCACTTCGGGAGATCGTGACCAACAGATCCTCGTCCGCCGGCGCGCGCGAAGCTTCCTGGGCGGCCCGCCGCATTACGCGTTGCGACAGTCGCTCCAGGACAGCCACCACAAGACCATCTTTGCTGGGAAAGTGGTGCAACTGCCCACCCATTGACACGCCGGCTTCCCGGGCCACAGCCGCCACACGAAGCGAGGCGTAACCGTGCGCGGAAAGCAGTTGAGTGGCAGCCTCAAGAATCAGCTCCCGCGTCGCGTCCTTTTGATCGCTTCGAAGGGTGCGCGATTTGGGGGTCTGCCGAATGCCGCTCTTGTCCACTTTTGCCGTCTCCACTGTGCACGGCGCTCAGGGGTGCTCTGACCACCATTTTTGGTGCGGGCCGCTGACTGCCTCATCCAAAGTATGCCCCTGAAAGTCGGCCTCTAGGGTTAGTACGCATACCGACTATTTTCACCGTAAGAACATACTGCCGAATACAAAAAGGAGCCAGCCATGGACATGAAAACGGCAATCAACAAGGACGCCCTGGGTCCGCGCGTCAACTTCAAGATCGTTGCGGACTGGGGCAACGCCAATTTTCATGCGATCGCGGGTTGGATCTGCGCCCACCTGCGCTGGCGCTCGGAACCTGATTCAGAGTTCTGGATCAAAACCGGAACCGGCTACGGCGACAACATCAAGGCTTTGGCTTCTCGAGAAGTCGACCTGGCAATCACGACCCCCTTTGACCTGGCCCCCGAGTGGGCGATGGCTGGTTCGCACTACTTCGCTGGTCGGGGGCAGCTCCCTGGGCTGCGTGCGCTCGGCTGGTTGCCGCAAAACGACCGTCTGGTATTTGCCATCCGGGCAGACACCGGAATCACCTCTTGGCAGGATCTGCGTGACCGTAAATTTCCGCTGAAACTGGCTAGCGCGTTTCGCACCGAAGACAACATGATGATGTGGGCGGTCGATCGTGTGTTGGAAGAACACGGGATTGAGGTTGAAGGCTGGGGGGGTGAATGGCTGGAGCACGACTTCCCGCGGATCTGCGTCCCGTTCGTGACCAACGGACAAGCCAATGCCGTGATCAATGAGGCGATCGTGGTACCGCAGTGGCGCGAGCTGGTCGAAAAAGTGCCGATGCGCTTTCTTTCCTATGAGCCGGACGCGTTGCAACGGTTGCAGACGAAGTACGGGCTGCGCCCCGGCGTCATGCCCAAGGGCTATCTCAAGGCGCCGGAGGACGTGCAGTGCATCGACTGGTCAAACTGGGCGATCCTGGTGCGGGACGACATGGACGATGACCTGGCCTACCGAATCACCTCTTTGATGGTCGAAGAGCGTGCCGAGCTGGAAGGGCGTTACCGGCACCTCCCGTCCGAGCATGCGGCGATGACTTACCCAATCGATCCCTACGCCATGTGGAAAGGTGTGGGAGCGCCCCTGCACCCTGGTGCCGAGCGCTACTACCGCGAGCATGGGTACAAGAAGGGCGATTGAGGCCCGACTTCGACAGACCCACCCATTTGTAAGAGGCCCCATGCTCTATCAGGATATTGCGCTGACCACGCCGCTGGAGGACACGCTACCCCAGTGGAACCTGCTGGCAGACGATGCAATCCGCCAGTTCTTTGGATTCAAGGGAACAGGCGACAACATCATCGGAATTCGCAACATCGAGCGCGCCACTGTCGCCCAGCTCGGGGAGAAGACGGTGCCGGTTGCCCTGCCTGCCATTCGAAAGAACTACGAGATCGGTCCCCAGGGCGTGATCGAGGTGCCGCGCATCCCCTACTCCGCGCACGTGACGCGCGCAGGAACGCCGCACCGGACGCAGCATGTCTTTGGTTACTGGCACATCAACGACAAGGATGAAATCATCATCCCCCTGCCTCCCGATGGCGACCGACCCGGGCGGGTTCTCATCATCATGGGCATGCCAGCGGGCAATGAAACAGACCGTTTTGCCTGGTATTGCGACAAGTGCCTGACCCTGCTGTTCATGCGAGAGTCCACCAACTTCGACAAGTTCTGGGCCGCAGAACTGGCGGCTGTACGGGACTACAACGCCAATCCAGAGCACCAGATCTGCCCCACCTGCGGGCACCACAACCCGCTGGCGTACTCGGGTATGCAGCAGGCCGACAAGCCCGAAGAGCGCGAAGCGAGGTTTCTGTGGTGAACCGCGGCTACCACCCCTCCGGCGCCTCTGTGCCGGCGCCGGACATGTCGTTTGTGCGCCTCTTCGGCGACGCGAGCCTGGGCTGGCAGCACAGAGGCCAATACGCCATCTGGACCGGAACGTCCGCCCAGGAATCAAGGTACCGGGTGCTCGAGCGGATCGGCCAAAAGGTCGCTTGCCTGGAGTTGGCCGATGGCGGCCCCGTGTTCCACAAGATCAGCCGAGGGACCCCCTTCACCATCGAGAACATGATGGGCTATTGGCTGACGCTGGACTCGGACGCCATGTGGCTGGACACGCCCAGTGAGGCGGGGCGCTACGCGCTGCTTGCCGTAGGCGGCTCCGCAGGCAAACCCGCCAGTGCGACCGTGGATTGGACCTGCCCGAGCTGCGGCTCGGCCATCGGTTCAAGAGAGCTGCCAATTGCAACTGCGGGCTTTGTTGACATGCTCAAGGTCGCAGAAGCGGCCGCAGCCGAATTCGACGCCGACGCGCAGTCACGTCGCTGTGGCGCATGCGAGGCAGTTCACCCGCCAACCAAGGCCATGCGCTCGGAGCGGCAGTTGCAGGGCGGCGTATGACGATGCAAGCACCTCAGAGACTCTCAGAGAGGTCGCACCTTGCCTGCGCGAGGTCGGATGTCCCGACCGATGGCGCTGTCTTGACATGCCATGTGCAAGGGCGCGCGATCGCGGTCGCCCGACGATCGGCCGGAAGTGATGACATTGTCGCCTTCGATACGCGCTGCCCCCATATGAATGGCCCCTTGCGCCTTGGCCGCGTGGTCGAGGGAGAGGTCATTTGCCCCTGGCACTTTTTCAGGTTCGATGTTCGTACGGGCGAAGCAGTCGCCTGCAACAAGAGCCAGATGCAGTTGAAGACCTATGAGGTCAAGGTGCTAGGCGACAAGGTCTATGTCGACATCGAATGATTTTGGCGCCGCCTGGCCATGGCCAAGGTCGGAACGAGTTTCCCCAGTGATTGATTGACTTTTCAACCCACAAAACAGGACACGAACCCATGACCACCAATAAACAACTCGCCGCCTTGTTCGTTGCTGCCCTTTGCGCCGCGGGCGCCGCGCAGGCCCAGACCGGCCCGATCAAGATCGGCATCATCCACCCGTCCACAGGCCCGCTGTCGACGCCCGGCATTGAGGCCACCAACGGCTTTCAGATGTATTTCAACGAGATCGGCAACCGGATTGCGGGCCGGCAGGTGCAGTTTGTCCAAGAGGACGAAGGGTCCAACCCTGCCCAGGGTCTGGAGCGGGTCAAGCGCCTGGTGGAGCGCGAGGGCGTGCACGTCGTGACAGGCATCACCTCGAGCGCAGTCGGCTACGCGGTGCGCGACTACATCCATGAAAAGCAGATGCCCCTGGTGATCATGGGCGCAGCGGGCGCCAATGACCTCACTGCCGCCCGTGGCAGCCCGTACATCTTCAGAACCAGTTTCACCAACCGGCAGTTCACCGCGCCTTACGGGCAGTACGCCTGCCAGAAGATGAACTACAAGCGCACGGTCATCATGGCCTCGGACTTCGTGACGGGCCAGGAGCAGGCCAACGCGTTTGAAGAGTCGTACAAGAAGGCGGGTTGCGAGATCGTCAAGAAGATCATGGTTCCCCTGGGAACGAGCGACTTCGCCCCCTTCCTGGCACAGATCCCGAGTTCCAACGTCGACGCGGTCTGGGCCATGTTCCTCGGCCAAGATGCCATTGGTTTCGTCAAGCAGTATGACCAGCTTGGCTTCAAGGCCCGTATCCCCCTCACCGGCTCGGCCGGTTTGACATACGAGCCGCTGCTTCCTGCCATGGGTCGCTCGGCGGTGGGCGCCCAAGTCTCCACCTGGTACATCCCGGACCTGCCCGGAGACGTCAACAAGCGCTTCGTAGACGCCTACACCGCACAGTACAAATCGGTGCCGGGGTCAGCCACCGCGGGAGCCTATGTGGGCGCGATGGCTTTGGCCAAGGCCATCGAGGCGATCAACGGACGCGTTGAAAACAAGGCCGAGTTACTGGCTGCACTGCGCCGGGTGAATCTGCCGACGACGCCGCAAGGGCCCTTCCGCTTTGACGACAAGCAAAACGTCGTCTTCAACCTCTACGCGGTCAAGATCGTCGATCGTGGCGGCAAGCCGGTACCCGAACTGGTGGCGCCGATTGCCACCGGCGTCGACCAAAACTGGCAAGCGCGCTGAACCTCTTGCAACCCTTGAACCTGGCCCGTAGGGGGCTGGGTGATAGGCCCTAGCACTGTGTGGACCCTCTCCATCATCAACGGAGTCGCGTACGGCAGCCTCCTGTTCCTCCTAGCGGCGGGCTTCTCGATGATCTTCGGCGTGCTGAAGGTCATCAACCTGGCC
>JACCDP010566889.1_pt1 | contig 18953 bp, 22 predicted proteins | sample 7445841 | NCBI WGS metagenome assembly JACCDP01 (sample SAMN15323441, study PRJNA562643) | freshwater metagenome | isolation source: river surface water | place: USA:Blue River Watershed | collected 2017-08-17
AGCTTCTGGATATTCTCCCGCTTTACTCCGTACTTCATAGGTACCATCCGTGAAATGATTGTCCGTCTGTTGGGTACATCTCGCCATTCTGATTGGCGTAGTACTCTGGGGTTAAACTTCCGTAAAAGGTCAAGTAGCTGACCAAACGTCTTCCGTAGTGTTCTGCCGTATCTCGCTCCTTTTGGATCAAGTATTCTAGGTCGCTCTTGTCGATCCCTTCCGAGTTCTCGCTTTGCTTCTTAAATACCCCTCCGTTTGAGATCTTGTAGGCTAGAAAGGGCAACAGCTCCACCATAGCGTAATGGACTAGCACGTCTTGTACGTAGTCCTGCAGCAGCGTAAGGTAGTTTCCTGCTAGTGTTCCTGCCGAGACATCGTTCTTTAGCTTATCATACAGGGCAGTACCAAGTAGGGCTTGGATGTGGATGTCCTGCGCAGTCTTAATAAACTGCACCATCTGGTCTCGGTCTACGTTACCCGAAACCCCTGTGCGCTTGACGATATCGTCTGGTGATACAAATAGGGCGTATGCCATACTTAATAAACCTAAAGAATCAGATGTTGCGACTATTTGGGTATGCCGTGTTCACGTGCGTATTCAGCCGTGTAGCCAGAGTAGTCCGATTCAATGGGTGCAATTGCTACCTCTTTGGCGTTCTTCGGTAGCTTGAAGCCTTGCCGTACCGCTTCGTTTACGTTGATGATGTCCGTTCCGTTTAGCGTTCCGCCTCCCCAAACCTTACCATCTTTCGTTAGCTTCTTGCGGTATACCCTGCGCTCCCAGCGATGGTAGCAGTTAGCCCCTCCCTTGTAGAGCCATACGCTATACGGCTTGCCTTGAGCCTCTGCTCCTCCGTTAGAGCTTAACGCCTCAATGTCCTCCTTGCGGTACACACGTGCTGCGTTCATCAGCGTAGAGCAAAGCACACGGCTTGTGCCGTTGGGTGACCTGCGAGTACCGATGGTATAGAAGTAACGCACCTTGTAGCGCTCCGTATCTTGCTCGCTCTTGTCCTGCGCTGCTAGCTCGATACGAGAATTTAGGTACGCTTCTACATCGTACTCCGCTTCCTCGTCATCGACTACTTCGGAATCAACTAGGTCGAAGTCCTTTAGTAGATCTTCTTCGCTTTCTCCAATTTCTTGGAGCTTGGCCACTAACTCAGCAGCAAGCTCCTCCTTCAGAAAAGGGCGGCCATCCCCTCCTCCTTTCTGCGACTTCATCTGCGTAATTACAGATGATGAGTTGCCTACGAATAGGGCTTTGGCTACCTCTGGGTCAAACTGAAGCATCTGCACTAGGAAGGTAACAGCTTGGTCTTGCGTTAGCACCCCTTCGTTTACGGCTCGCATAATGTCTAGCGAGCTAGCGATTTGTGCTCCGTTGTAGGATGCCTCCTTCTGAATCAGCTCGGCCTGCGCCTCTGGAGCTACTGCCTCCGATACTTCAACTCCTGTTTCCTCTTGGATCGTTGCTGCGTCTACTACATCGATGTCCGTAAACTCGATAGGCGTAAGCGTTTCAAAGTACAGGTCAAGGTTGACCTTGTTGTAGGCAAGGAGCCTGTCGATTCCCTTTAGGATTTCCTCTTGCTTAGGGCGCACTACTACGTTGTCCATTAGCTGAAACGAGTTCTTGATTTCGTCAGCGTTGCTGCCTAGTCCTGCGTTATCCTTAATACCGAAAAGCATAGGCGAGGTAACCCGATGCGCCACCATAATCTTCTGCGAGGATTCACGGCTAAGGAACTCGTACTGCAGGTGGGCTTCCGATAGCGTTACAGGCTCAATCGTAGCTGCCTTCTGCGAATCATCGTTAAACGCAAGGATGTACTTGCCTGCGTTGTTGCTGCCGCTCCACTTCTGACGGATAGCGAAGTCGATGTTGTCTTGCTCCTCCTGCGGGGGGATCCCGTTGTTGAAGTTGATGATCATCGAGGGCGCAAGGCCGTTCTTGATATTGTTGATGTGGTAGTTGGCGATTTCCTCCTCAAGCTCAGCATACGGCAAGCCCCCTTGATAGTCAACTGGTGAGTAGTAATACGAGCCACTACGATAGGGGCGGATGTAGAGGATTTCTATTTTTTCCCCTGCTGCCCCGTAGCCGAACGCTGGGATCCTATCGGCTTGGCTTTTGTTACGGACCTTTGCCCAGTCGTAGGCATAGTAGTAGGCCTCGATTTCACCTTCTTCATTACATTTCTCAGCACGAAGCGTCTCCACTGGTATGTGGTATACCTCCGCAATCTTGCTCTTATCTGCCGTATAAATAACTTGAAAAGCAGCATTGCCAAGCATATAGAAGTCATTGACAACTCGTTTTAATTGTTCTGGTGTAATAAGCCTGCGCAGCTCCATAAACCCTGCTGGGTTCTCTGCTGCGTTTGTTGCGGCAACGCCTTTGCCGTAGATCATATCTACGATGCCTGCAATTACTGCATTATTGGTAGGGCTTCCGTTAAAGCGATCGATCAAGTACTCGAAGTAATTGTTATCATCGCCATATTCTACCCAGCTTAGGCGAGGGCTTTCGCTGATCTTAGGGCTCGTATACGAGGCTAGGTTGATTAGTTTAATGTTACTCGCCATATATAACAAAATCGTTATTCATTGTTTGTTCGGTTGTCGTCAGGACAGGCTGGTACGAAGATAGTGTTTCGCCACTAGGTAGCATATAAATCTTATCGATAGCCAGCAACTTAGCATCGTCTACACCAAGTTCGGTTAGCTCGGTCGTTAGACAGGCTAATGCCTCTATTGTCCCGTTGTCTAGTACAACCCGATCCTCGTATTCGTTAGCTACTCCTGCTGCGTAACGCTGATCCTCGATGCGCATTATATACGGAACCTCCGCATCTAAGTTAGCCGAGTTGTAGGTAAAGGTCAGCTCCTTCGTATAAACGTCAAACGTAGGCGAAACAAGGGTGTATGTAATTACCTCACGGGTGTCCTTATTGATGAACTTAGCTTGGATTCGCCAGTAATCGCCATAGTTTGTAAGGCTATCGTTGCCGTACTTCCAGTTGCGGATAGGCAAAGTGATGCTCTGTTGGGCGTTATACGATAGGAAGATCATATATAAATAACCGCAAGTGGGTACAAAGTGGGATATAGGTCAAAAGAAAAGGGAGGCTTTCGCCCCCCTTCTCCCATCCATTTGTCCTACTCCGTTCAGTAGTACGCTACAAATATAGGTTACGCACCACGAACAATCGTAGGCTTCGTACCAAGAAGTCCAGCGAAAGGATTATTTGCAACCGCACCGAGCAAGAAGTTTGCAGGAGTACGCTCTTGGCCAGTCAACGTGATGTTGTAGCCAGTAAGGTCTCCGAAGGCAGAACCCGTTACGATAGATCCTCCCGTTACTTCAGAGCCGTGCTCCAAGCCCATTACCCAAGCGTTGCCGTTGTTGTCCTCTACGACAACCACAGGCTTCGCCCAAGACAGGAGCTTCACTTCCTTGTGGGTGTCCGCATCTTGCTTCTTCAGCACGATGTTAAGAACCTGCTCAAAGAAGGTCGTGCCGTTATCACGGCTAGAGTTGATAGCCTGCTCAAAGTTTGACGTACCCTTTAGGTCGTAGCAGTAAGCAGAAACCGCAGCCGTAGCAAGCTGGTCAATGACATCCGTATCAGCAGAATCGTAGCTGATAGCGTTAAGGTCAATAGAGTTGATGAAGTAAACGGCATTCAATCCGCCCACTTGGTCTTTACAGGTCTCGATGCGCGCAAGAGTTAAAGTACAAGCCATTTTGATTTTTAGAATTAAAAAAGGGGATGGGGCTTTGAAACCACCACCCCCCTATGGTTAATCAGTCAGCGGATTAGGCGTAGTAAACAACGTCAGCACCGAAGCCTACCTGTACACCAGCAGAGAAGCGCATAATGAAACGCACGTTCTTTGAGCCGTCAAGGTCAGCCATATCAAGAACCTTTACTTCGTTGTGGTCTGACAACAGGCCAGTTCCAAAGTACAGGTTGCTCTTTTGGGCAAGCACCATCTTGTTGCTTCCCATTCCGTTTGCGTGGAATACACGAACGCCATCGAAGAACAGATCTTGTCCGTTGAACCACAAAGTGCCACGATTGTCAACACCATTAGCACCTTGACCTGAAGCAGCGAAGCCACCCAGAGCACGTACGTAAGCCTTGTAAACATTCGTAGGAACGTAGAGCATCAAGTCATCCTTGCCGTATACTGCGTTAGGGGCAGCGTCAAGAACTTTACCCATCTCGGTCAATACGTTGCTAGAGGTAATACCGCCAGTAGCAGCAGTTACATCGATAACAGTCGTATCGGCAGCAAGCAAGGTTTGGAATCCGTTGAACTCACCAGCGTTAGCGGTAGCACCAGTCCAGAGCTTTTGCTCAACCCACTCAGCTACTTTAGCAGCGTTGTAGCCGATGAAGTAGTCAACGAAGGTAGAAGGAAGTTGGTCGAATGCAGAGTAGCCCATTTGAATAGCTTCCCAATCGCTTTCGAAGTCGCTCTTGCAAAGCTGGAGGTTCACCTGCAGGAACTCGGGCTGAAGGATAGCTTCAGTCAAAGTAAGGGTAGAGGTGTCGGTGAAGTCGCAAGTCTGATCCTTAACGATTCCATCAAGGGCTACCTTCTTGAGGACTTCCTTGAATTTTACGTTAGGCTTAACGGTGATACCGCCTTTAGCGATGGTATCGCCAGACAACAGGGCAGCAGAAATATACTGACCTGCAAATTCACCAGCATACGTGGTAGTGATTGAAGTGGTCGTGGCCATTTTAATCTAGGTTTATTTGAAAAGTTTAGAGAATACTCGGTCTTTGGTTGTTGCTACACGCTCTGCACCGATGTGAAATTTCAGTTCGTGCTTCTTTTCAACAGGAGCTGCAACCATCGGCTTTTGAGCCGCCATTACTACTTCTGCTACTTCGTTAGATTCTTCGGACATTTCCTCTTTCGTGTACTTGCCCATTTCCTCCTTCATCATTTCTACTTCCGAACGGAGTCTCTCGATCATACCGACCAAATCACCGATCGTCATTTCAGCGGCAGGAGCTTCCTCCTCTGCTGCTTCAATTTCAACCTCAACAGAGGGTTCTTCCTCCATTACGGCTTCTTTGATTTCCTTGATGATGCCTTCCTCCTCGACTACGAGAATTTTGCCATCTTCAAGTTTATGCTCGCCAACAGGTACAGCAACTCGGTTGCCTTCGCCATCAACGAGGAATGCGTTAGCGCCAGCCTCAAATACTTCGGCCTCGACCATCGTACCATCAGCTAACGTCATTGAGGCAAGCTCCACCTTTTCGGGAGTAAGAGCCAGCTCGATCTTCTTGAATACGTCTTGCAGATTCATAACTAAAAAATGTAAATAAAATAAATTGGGGATTTTACTCTTGGCCCTTCCCCCCGATAAAGCCAATTCCTTGCGCCCACATATCCCACTTATCGCAGCATTTGTTGGAGTACGTTACCTTGTCCTTGCAGAGGCAGCCTCGTTTGTTGTTTTGCGGGACTGGTGGTTTCGGTGATTGATTTAATCCTTTCATAATTGCCCTAGCTCTTTTAGTTTAGATTCAGTCCAACGCTTTCCAGCAAGCCCACCCCATAGGAGGTAGCTGATAGTTCCGCAGGCTTGCGTATCATTCTCATCGTAGTATTCTTCGGCTCTTGATAGGTACGAGTACATACGCTTAATGGTCTCCACCGACAGGGGCTTGCCTTCGGCTAGCTGCTGGGCGCGTACCTTGCCTACCTGCGTAGCACACTTGTTGTTGTTCTTCTCGTTTAGCTCTATGCCCCTTTTGGCGTTATTAGAGACGGCATCAGGGTAGTCCGAGTATGATTCCATCACTAGGCGCTTTCCGTCTCGCTTACGACCATCTTTTACAATCAAGGCTCGGATAGATCCAAAGATGTATTGCTCGACTAGGTGCTCGGCCTCTTGCAGCTCGATAGCGGATAGCTCAGCTTGGATGGTTTCTAGGTTTACTGATTCCCGTTGTGCAAACCATCCCTCGATAGAGAAGCCCTTGACCTTGCCCTCTTTTACGTACTCATCCCAGATAGCCTTGTTGTTGACCTTCATCATTACGACCCAAGTACCGACAGGGTACTCTAGCCCATAGGCTCGGCTCTTGTCGTACTGCTGATCCTCTACGATCCACGATTCTACGATCGACAGGCCATTAAGCTCCTCCGAGTGTTCTAGGGTAGCGTTGTTCTGATTGCCCTTGATTAGAAACAACTCAGCAGCCTTACGGATGGTCTTATCGCTAAAGTATACGTAATACTCCTCGCCCGTTTTCTCATCGTAGCGGTAGATCGGTTTCTCTGGGATCAAGGCAGCACCGATTAGGATTTGCTTCTCCTCGTTCTGTACCTTAAACTGGATCTGCTGCTTCGATAGGGCAATAAACTGCTCCTCGATAGCGGGGCTTTCAACGATGCTGATAGCATCTACACCCATCAGCTTGTCATCTTCTAAGATTAGTTCGTAGATCTTCATCCTCCGATTGTTGCGCTAGAGCGAATCTTGCGCTCAAGCTGGTTAGCACTTTGTATGTCTTGGTTTACCACGTAGGCTCGCATCGGTTGTCCGAGCAGACCTGCAAGTTGGTTTTCTGTTCCTCCGAATTGGATGTTCGGGGTTAGCGGTGTAGCCGTAGCTGCTGAGGTAGGAATACTTGGCTGCGATACTCGGCTACCACCTCCGCCTCCTTTTTGGAATTTGGTACTGGCGATTGTTGCTATCTGAGCTGCACCTGTTGCTGCTACGATACCAGCCTTAACGAAGTTAGCCCCCGTTAGAGCATCTTGTGGAACCGCTAGCTGCGTCATAATAGCAGCAGCCGTACTAGCTACTGCCTCAGCTACACGAAGCGCCTTAGTGATCTTAAAATTCTTTTCAGCGTTACGCTCGTTGCCCTTTCCTAGTGTTTCGACTAGATTGGCGATAGCTCCTAAGGACTGCGATGCTAGCTCTACCGATTTAGCAGCATTCTCTAGCTCTAGCTTACGAGCCTCGTCTGCATACTTTTTCTTGATCTGTTGCTTCTTTTGCTCGTACTCGTAAGTAACTGCAGTAGTGTCCTTCCCCGCCTTGATGGCTAGGGTCATAAGGGCTAGGTATTGTTGTTCTGCTGCTGCTAGCTCCTGCTGTTGAGCCGACATATTAGAGGCACGATACTGAGCTAGCCCTTCGTTAAAGGCATTGCGAGCCTGCATTTCTTGCAGCTTTTTCTCATCTGCTGCCTTCTTTTGGATTTCAGCAACCTCACGCTCTACCTTTTTACGCTCCTCACCTGCCTCGATTTCTTTCTTATTGCGTTCCTCAATGGCTTTTGCCTCCTCGTCTGCTGCTGTTTTAGCCTCAGTACGCAGTCCTTTTAGCTCGGTTTCTAGCTTCTTGTTCCTGCGTAGGTTTTCGGTACGCAGGTCGTTGACCTTTGCTTCTGCTTCGGCAAGCTGGCGCAAGTCCTCATCGGTAGATTCACCAAGAGCAATTCGGTCTTTTAGGTACTTAACGTATGATTGAGCATTGGCTTGCTCGGCTTTTGCTACCTTGTTCTCAAGGGCAAAGGCTCTACGTACTGCCTTCTCACGCTCCTCTATGGACTTGGTTTGGTCATCAGCGATTAGGCGAGCCTTAGCGATTTCTCGGTTTGCCTCTGCTCGGAGCTTGATTAGATCCCTTTCTCGGTCTTCGATATTGTCTAACTGCTCGGCAAGCCTAGCTCCCTCTTTGGTTTCTCTAGCGATTTCATCACCAAGCCCTTTAAAAGCGTTCTTAAGTCCGTCTACGGCACCGCTAAAATCACCGCTAAAGAATTTAACTAATGATTCACCTAAGCCTACGATTCGGTCTAGGACCACCTTGACGGCAGCACCTACTCCTCCCATAATCTTAGCGAACTGATCGGCTCCCCTAGAGGTCTGGGTAAAGTAGGTGAATAAAGATCCTAGAGCTACGACAAGCGCACCTAAGCCCGTAGCGATTAACGCTCCTTTGAGGGTAGTCAGTGAACCTAAGAAGGTTTTAACGCCACTTACTACGGCCTTGAATCCCGAAGCTGCTCCCCCTGTAAACTTGTCGATTGACTCCGTTGCCGAAGACATCGTTTCGTTTAGGTTGTCTGTCTGCTTATTAGTATCGGCAAGAGCTTTGTTGACTTCCTGTATATTCAAAATGGCTTCGCCATTCTCAACCTTTAGCTTAATTACTTTCTCGACAGCCATTGCCTTTTTATTTGCTCCTTTGCTTCAGCCCAGCTTTCGATGATTTCCCACTTGCCCTTTGCGATTTCGATTTCCTCGCAGATTCCATAGTGGTCCTTCCGTAGCTCGCTAATTAAAAAACCTAGATTCATAATACCTGTTGCCTTGTTGCGATAACGCTCCACGTTTCAGCTACCTGTGTACCTCCCTGATGGTTGAGCTGCAGGTACGATGCGAAGCCGTTTACCTTTTCAATAGTTATGTTGTATCGGTCTGAACCTGTGTTGCTCAATCCGTGTATCGTATCGCCTGCTGCTCCCCGAACAATCGTGTAGTCGGTTTGATAGGAGTACGTTTCGCAGGTTAGCGTAATGCGTACTACCTGATGGTCACCCACATTTAAATCAAACAAAGGGGTGGCGTAGTTGTGTATGGGTACGCAGCGGAATGCAGTTGCCTCAAGGTCGCTCGTTACATCAAACCAGTACTGCGTATCCGTAGGTCGGGTAGTATTGGTCTTTACGTTTGCGATTGGGGCTTTTTCCAAGCCTACCAATCCAGCGCTCGCTGCCTTGACGTACTTGCTGGTGCGCCAGTAGCAGGCGTTGTCCACCCATCGGTAGCCGTAGAACTCGCAGCACTCCTGCGTAGCTGCTCCGCTGAAGGTGATTGTGCCGTTGTTATTGAGCGATGTGATGGTGTTAGCGCATAGCGAGGAGTTGACAAACGAGGCACGGAATAACTCAACCTTCGCAGTCATCGTATCGGGGTTGTAGCCCGATAGCTTGTTAATCCTCCAGTACTCCCCATCGTAGTAGATTTGGTCGTTGAGGCTCAAGCCAAATACCTCAATCGGTTCAAGCACTACGCTTACCTCCATCATTACCGCATCTGTAGCGTATAACTCAAGCAGGTAGGTGGAGTAGTACTCGGTGAGGAGGTTGTTCTTCGGAGGCTTTACGCCTTCCAGTTGTGGGATGCCGTATGTTGCCGTGAACGTGCCGTTGCTGACCGAGAAGATAGGATATTGGCTCTGCGTTTGGAACGTACCATCGGAAGCCCTAAAGATGTAGTAGTCGCTGGTGTCGTTTACTCCTTGAAAGTACAACATACGAGGCGGTGAATCCACAGGCTTGCCTTCCCCATCAAACATCTGAATGACCTCAAACGTGGTGTTGGAGTTGATGCGGTTGGTGATGGTAGCAGCAAACGGGGCTTCAATGACAATCTCGCCCTCTGCAAACTCGTTATTGGTATCGTTTACCTCTACGCTTCCGTGAGGATATTTGTATGCTGATTCGTAGGCTACATCCAAAAGGGAGTTGCCTTGCGCCATACGCAGCTTGATGCTCTTGCCCTGCAGCTCGGTAGTAGGCTTAATAGTGATGGGCTGGCTGATGTCAACGACCTCGTTCCAGTTAACCACCTGCCCAGCAGCAATCCACTCGCTATACGAGTAGGCTGCGATTTCGTTGGGTATCTCCTTGCTCGGTACAAATACCAAGTTGAACATCTTTGCTACGCCAGCTAGGAAGTCCTTTTGCTTCATCTTCGGCAGGAACATAGAGGGCGTGATGTCAAAGTTAGAGGGGAAGTCGGGTGCTGATATCACCGTCATCTGGCAGTTAGCCCCAAGTGTGCCTCCCGATTCTATACCTCCGATGCGGAATGTTACTTGGTTGCTGCTCGCAATGGTCGTAAACGTATGAGCAAAGTCAATAGAGAATACGCTGCTGGTGATTACATCCTTGCTTTGAATAGCCGTGCTACCCAAGTACATAACGATTTGATATGTCCGCAATCCCGAAGGCGAAGTGATATTGCCTTGAATGTTGAACTTGTACTCACCTACAAGGGGGAGCTCGTAGGCATTAGTGGTGGTATTGAAGTTGTTGCCGTTGTCGTAGACCTCCGTATTGAATACAATCTTGCTTGTATTGGTGGTCGTGATATCGGGGATGGCCAACGTACCGCTTGAGTACACCTGCGCAAGGCGGTTATTGAACGTGGCCTCTAAAGGCACAAGGCTATCCTTTGAGTAGCACAGGGTGTAGAGGTCGGTGAAGTTGGCGTCATCCATAATACCCACGCCTGCCTTTAGCGTATAGCCTGCATCCTCAAAGATTTGATTGAACAGAACGCTGGTCTTGATGGCTGGGTAGAAGTCCGACTCCCACATAGGAGTGAACAACTGCTGCGGGCCAAAGAGGGTATCGGATGCAAAGACACGGGTGTCAACAGGCGCATAGATGATATCGCCATCAAATAGGTCAAGATTCCAGCTATCGGTGATGTTCTCGTAGGATAGCGTATGCTCGTAGGTGTCAAGGTCAAGATCTCGTAGCTCCTTCTCGCCTACCTCACGGGCAAACCTAGCGTTCTCACCAGCTACCAAGATTTGGTACTGCGTAGGTACGCCTTGCTCCATAGCCACGTCAAGCAGTTGGAGGTAACCCTCAATGACAATAACGTCATCCGAGTAGAGCGTTACATCCTGCTTTGCGTATGGGTTGAATCCCCCTGCTATGCTGACATCGTAGTAGTGCTTGAAGAACTGGTTGTTTGCGTCTGTTGCTGGTACGCTGAAGCTCTTGGATATGGGGCTAAAGATTACCGCAGGATCTCGCAGATCAGCGATATTGTAGTCAACGCTAATGCCCTCATCCTCGAAGATGTCAAGGTAGCCAGTAGATGTTTGAAGCGTTAGAGCCATACTCGGTTTTTGACTTGTGCTGCGTAGGTCAGATTAAAGGTGTACTGCACTAGGTTATCGTTGAGGCTGGTCTTGTACTCTACCTGTGTGTCGTTCAAGATAGCATATCGCTCCTCCTCTACCAAATATACGGAGTTAGATAGGAGCATTTCTTTAACCATCTGATTGTAGCCATCGTTTAGGAAGCCTGTGTTGAGCGTGATGCTATCCGTTCCGAAGTTGTTGTAGGTCTTGTTGGGCGATGCCGTAGTGGGGTCGTATGTCCAAGTGCTGCTACCTATCGTACCGATGTTGGTTGTGTATCGCTTCTTGTCGGTACGGGTTGACTCAACCGACTTCTTAAAAGCTACGATGTAGTCCCACGCCCCGTACTTGTTTTGGTAGGCGATGGTGATAGGCGTATAACGTGGTTCGCAGGTAGGATAGAAGCGAGTAGTGTACTCGGCATCATCAACTCCCAACTCTAGCAGTTCAGCATCAAGGCAGTTCAGCCCCTCGCAAGTACCTCCATCAGCCTTCACACGCTGCGCATATTCGGTGCTTACAAGATTGCCGAGCGACAGGTCGTAGTACTGCAGGTCGGTTACATCCGAAGGCTTCGGGTCAATGACCGAATCGTTGAGGTTGGCTACGCCTGCTGGCACGAACCATAGCTTGTCGGTTGAATCGGTAGAGTTTACCGCACCGAAGTCAGCCACATCAACTACAGCTGCTTGCCCATCGGAGTACTCTACACGCATACCATTGACCAGAGAAGGCACGATGCCTATGGTCATAGCCTGCTCAAGCTGGATGTACTGCTGGCTGCTACCGCTTGTCATTACCCCTGTGGTGGTCGTATCGTTTACGCCATCTACGAACTCCGTGTACCCATCGTAGGCTTGGATGGTATTGCTTGTTGCGCTTACTGCACCGATGCCTCCTGCGGTGGTGTACTCACGGAACTTGACCTGCACGTTGCAGACAGTCTGCTCGTTGTCGGTAGCCGTACCTGCTGCGTGGTCAATGTTCGTTTGGGATAGGTACGAGCTTACGATGTTGCTCACATCAAAGTACCCGTATAGGTTGCTGACCGATTCCTTGCGCTTGATTAGGCGGTAGGTGTAGCTAACGGGTACGCTACCCGAAGCACCAAACCAAATGAATACATCAGCAACGTACTTGAATCCTGCGTTGCCAGAGTTGTTAGAGCTTACCGAGTAGACCATAGGGCTACCTGCGAAGCTGATAGTCGGTGGCTGCTGGGTGATAGTGATAGCCATTACTTGTATTTTTTATTCAATTCGTTTATCGTAAACTCTAGGAAGCTCTCGACATCGAGGCCGTATGCCTCTTGTAATTCGACAGGTAGCTTTTGGAATCCTAGATTAAATGGCCTAGAGTAGAAGTCGGTTGGCTTGATTCCCTTGTTCTTAATCTTAAACCATACCGCACGGGCTGTCTCCTCGTAGCTCTTAAACTTGCCTTTGTTCTTCCCCTCTAGCTCCCTAAACTGAAACCTGCGAGCCTTTACCCAATCGAGGATATTTTGAAACGGGGGGAACTTCCCTGCCTTACGCCCTTTGTCTACCCACTCCCCGTACTCATTCATTAGGAAGTCGAAGCCGATAGAGCTTGGCCCAGTCGTTAGCTCGTAGCTAAGGGATCGGTAAAGGCTACCCGATACGTTTTTCTTTTTACGGGTTAGGTTCTTGCGACTTTCGGTAACGAGGTATTTGCCGAACTTGTCTAGAGCAAGTCGGGTGTTCTCCGCTTTCCGTAGGTTCGGGTTAGCCTTAGACATCAGCAGATGATGGTCGGGTTCGGTGTCTCTATTTCAAGGGTGGCCTTCCAGCCACATAGGGTGTTCTCAAAGTCCTCGTCAAAGGGCTCGCATATAGGGTCGTTAACGAGGCGGAAGCCGTCAGTATATAGATCACCCCTACGCATAGAAGCAATCATTTCTTGGAGGCTAAAAAGGCTACGATGATAGATGTCCTGCTTCTGAGCTACTCCCTCGTATGAGTAGGGTTCTACGTTAGGATCTTGCTTCGAGTAGTCAACGGCATCCATTACTAAGATGTCGATGGTGTAGGTTACCGTTCGCTCTTGGATTGTAGCCGTTCCCGTTAGGATATGACAGAGGGGGAACAGGGTCATCTTGCGCATATCTACATCGAAGATGTTGCCCCACGTAACTGAGTTAATATACGAGGCATTGTCTGCTGCTTCTTGCAGGGCATCGCAGAGCTGATAGTATCCGTACTTCATAATTAAAAAACCAACTAACGGCTATGTTGTCGTGATAGCATCTGCTCTAGCCTAGCCCTGTCTGCCTCGTAGGTGATCCACGTTAGGCACTGATACAGGGGTAGCTCCGTTACCGCTTCAAGATTTTGTACAGATCCCGAAGATAGCTGATGGAGGACTGCATACCATCCCCAGCGTTTTCCGAAAGCTCCTCTGGCATCGAGGACTTCTCTTGTCCCTGCTGATGTTTCAAAGAGGTCAGAGAAGATATCTGCAGTCCGATCTCTAAACGATAAAAAAAAAGCAGCGCACCTTGCACTACATCCATCGTTATATTCTCAAATGCAGAGCCATCGTGCCTGTCGGGGTTGTATCGCTCTATGTCGTGCCTACCGAACGCCTCCTTTATGACGGGTCGGTAGAGTACCCCTAGCCATTTCTGTGCGTTCTTGATAGGATCTTTTAGGTAGGCTTCTACATCTACGAACTCACCAATCGGCATATCCTCTAGCTTAGGCTGGAACCCGTACTTCACACCATCGATTGTTACGAAGCGTTGCAGCTCTGGGTTTTGCATAAACACCCCCGATAGGATGGTCTTAATGTCCTCTATTTCGTTTACGGGGAACAGGCTCTGCTCATCCTTGTCAATGCCGCAGAAGATAGACAGGGCTAGATCGTCTGCTGTTTCATCGGTAGGGTTGGCTCCCATAAAGCGTTGGAAGTCCTTGAGCTTGATGTCAGCCCATACGCTCGGTACGTTTATTGTGCGAAGCATTGCTGTCGGGTATCGTTTATGTTTTGGATAGAGTAGAACTGAACATCCTTATGTAGCTGCTCGGCTAAGGCAGCGCATCTAGCAGGGTCAAGATTCTTTAGCTCCTCCTCCCAATGAGCTGGTCCTTTGCAGAGGATCGAGTTGTTCTCGTTTAGGAAGGGGGTGTAGGGGTGCATATCCTGCGCAATGATGCAGGTCTTCGTAAAGCCAGCCTCGATAGCCTTTAGATTTGACTTGCATCGGTTAAAGGTACTCGGAGCAAGAGGGGCTATACTAACGTGAATCTGCTTGTATAGCTTGGCGTATGTAGTATGATCAGCTCGTTCAAACGCATTAGAAGCGCTTAGAGCGTCTTTATAGTGCTCAATGGTATAAGAGCTTAGGCCAGCTAGATTGATGCGATTATACGTTAAATCATCTTCGTGGTGCAAAGCACCCATATACCCTACGTTAAAGCCCTCTACTTTTTCTATATCGGACCATTGTCCCCTACGGGTGTCGATAGCGTTAGGAAGTACCCAGATAGGCACGTAGGGATTCTCCTTTTGTATCTGCTCCGCTAGGACTGCGTTAGTCGTATGGATTTCATCAGCGATCTTAATGCTCCATAGGATCTCGCTAGTTTTAAAAGCGTTCCTATTAGCGTGGTGTCTAGGGAGTACCCAGAAGTCATCGAGGTCTAGGATCAGCTTGATTCCGTACTTGTTTAGCATCCCACGAAAGGCTCGGTGGTTTTTAGTAGATACTCCCCTGTTGATTACGAGGTGGGTGATGCTGCCCTTGTACTTGTCTAGCTCGTCTATCTGCCCGAACTTGACCATATAACCCCGAAGCATTAGATCTTCGTATGGTACTTGAAGTCGGTGGTAATAAACACCACCCTGTTTGCCTGCTACAAAAATCATCGTATTGAGTATCTGCCGAAGTTCGGGTTTGATTTCTTGTTAAAGATAGCGTATCGGGCGGCATCGATTGCGTGGTTAAACGCATCGACTGGTTTGTTTAGGAGGTTCCCATTCTTGTCCTCCACCCATTTGTAGTTCTGAAGCTCCTTGATTAGGTTCGTGCTTCTAGGATTAGCGAATAGGCGGTAGCGCTTCATTATGTCTATCCCTGCGTTTACGCTATCTGGCCCCTTGCTTGTAGGCTTTACGTTCCATCCCATTCGGTATAGCTCCTCGATTGACTTAGGCTCTGCCGAATCGGCATAGATTTCCGTTCGCCTGTCGAGCCCTAACGAGCTAAATAGGTTTGATATATCCGAGTTGGTCATACCCGTTCGGTATATCAGCTCCTCTAGGTATAGGCTCCCATCGTACTCGTATACCCCGACTAGGGAAGTGGGGTCGTTAGAGAAACCGAAGTCAAGGCCGTAGGCTAGGAGCGTAGCGTTATCGGGTCGGTCTAGCGTACCGAATTGGAAGATAGTGGCTCGGCTTTGTCCTCGCTCCCCTAGACCATAGATACGCCAGTAGTCCTCATCGGTGTCCTTTAAGCGTTCGATTTCTCCTACGATAGCCGAATCAAGAAAGGGGTTGTCCTTGTAGGTGGTCTGGTAGAAGTCGCAATCCTCACGGGGGATCACCTTGTCGTAGATCCAGTGGAAGGTATCGGAAGGGTTGTAGTCGATGATGACCTTCCCATCGGTACGGAAGATTAGTTGCTGCCAATCCTCGAAGAACAGCTCGTTGGCTTCGTTAACGTACAAGAGGTTTCGCTTCCTACCCCGTATCTTCTGAGGCTGGTCTAGGCTGATAAACTCTACGAGGTTGCCGTTTAGCTTATACTCGTGCGAGGACTTGTTATGCAGCTCCTCATAGTAGTGCCCGTAGTTGCGTAGGATCTCAAAGAAGTCCCGCATTACCGAAGCCCTAAGCGAGGGGAAGGACTTACGGCAGATGGTTATGATCTTGCCCTTGTTCTTTACCGAGTAATGGAAGATCAGCCAAAGCAGAATGTTGTAGGTCTTTCCGCTTCGGGTACCACCCTGTTCGACAGTAATTCGCTTGTCGCTCCTTAGGAGGTGGCCGTATACCTTATTGGTTCGTATCCTCCCCAATGATTTCTACCTCGAATAGGTTATCGCCTAAGGTCTGTACCTCCTGCCGTTCTACGTAGCCACGCTTCTTGCCTTTGGTCTTTAGGTAGAAGATCGTTGCCGTAGAGTTACCCTCCTTGATTTGCTTATGGAGCTGGCTCTCGGCAAAGTCAATAGCTACATCAGCTAGCTCATCTACGGCTTGCTTGTAGGCTAGGTCTTCCTTGTACCATTCGTAGTGCGTCTGTCGGGCTATGCCTACCTGCTTACAGGCAGAGGTTACTACGCCCAGAGATTTCTCTAGGGCATCGATCATAGCCTTTTTATGAATGTCAGTTTTAGTCATTGCTTTTTTAATTGCATTCCAAAGTTGTTTACCTTCTCAAGGGCGTTCCAATCTATATCTTCTCTGCGAATAAGCCCGTGTGTAAAGTGCTTAGTCCAGTTAACGAAGTGGTGGGGTCTATTGAATCGCATCTTGGTTTCTGCGTACTGAGGCCATACCACCTCCAAAGATCTTGCCTTGAGGACTTTCTTCTCGTAGGCGTTGCCCTTGTATAGTTCCGTTTGGTTGCCCCCACTCATCTTAGCAGTAGTGGAGGTCTTGTCAACCATTACTGCATTAAATAACAGGGTGCAGTATTTATCGTGAAGCACCTGCAGGCAAAGGTCTACGTCTTCGTTGTACTTCATCCTCCATCTGTAGGGCATATCGCACTTGATTAGCATTGCGCTGTATGCGTGTACGTTTATGTAGAAGGGCTTTTTTGTTTCGTTGGTAACGAACATAGTGTAGTTAAAGGCGGATATCGCTACGTTCGTATAGCGATCGGTGAACTCCTCTATCACCTCGATTGCCTTTAGTGCGTTTATAGGGATTCGCTTACCCTTGTGTAGCCTTCTAAATAATCGGATGTTGTCGTCAAATACCCAGTGCCTTTCATAGCCTAGCGACTTAGCGTGTTCCCAGCAATAGTTCCTAGCAGGGTAGCTCCCTAGTCCTAGATTTGAAAAAGGGAGTTTTAGTACGTTTTCTTCTCCGACTGCTGCGCAGTATAGCTCGTACTCCTGTGGCTCGACTGCTATTTTAAAGGGTACACCATCCGCTAAAAAGCACTTGGCCGTCAGGGGGTTTTCCCAACGGCCTTTGCTTACGATATAGACGGGGTACTTATTCATACTTAAATGACTTCAGATCATCCCTCCCAGTATAGGGCCATCGGGTAGACCAAGCTCTTGTTTCCTTTTTCAAGAACTCCATCTTGTTGATCTTGGCGTATTCCTCTCGGTCGGATTCCGTATCGAAGTGTACGATGATCTTGAAGGAGGTGTCCTTAGCCTCGAAGTCGGGCATACCTACCCACTCGGAGTTTTCATCGCCCCTGTTCACCGTATCTACATCTAGGGGGTTCCATACATCAATACCCCACTCGGTTAGCTCAGCGGCTTCCCATTCGTTGGCTAGCAAGTCCCAATCCCATTCTCCGAAGGAGGCATTGTCTTTGATTATGAATTCCGCCTTTTGCTCGCTTGTAAGCGATTCGGCTACCTTGATAGGTACTTCCTTTAGTCCAGCAGCAATACAGGCCTTTAGGCGCATATTTCCACCAAGCACTACCATATCCTCGTCAACTACGATAGGGCGTAGGTCTAGCATTTCGGGGAACTCCTGTATCGACCTTACGAGCTTTTGGAACTTAGCATCCTTAATGATACGGGGGTTGGTAGGGTTAGGCTTTATTTTGCCGATTGCTACTTTCATAGTTAAATAACCTATTTGTTGATTCGAAGGTAGTGAATTTCTCGGAGCATTTCTTTGTAATGGGTTTTGTCTCCGTACTCTACGTGGCAGGATCTGCAGAGGGCCATTAGGTTTTCTATATGATCAGCCTCCTTGCTTCCTCCCATACCACGTGCCTCTATGTGGTGTATGTCTACGGCCTTAGATCCGCATACCTCGCAGGGAATAAAGTCCGTTACATCGTATCCTGCTGCTTGTAGATAGATCTTAGTATGCTTCTTCATCGCAGAGCGTTATAGTAACAAAGGTACGCCTCTACGCATATTAGGTTCGTTAGCCTTGTTGCTGCCTGTGCGAACATACCATCAGCCTCGTAGATGTTAGAGAAGCGCAAGCCCTTTAGCTGGGCAGGTCTAAACATATACGAAGCGGTGTCGATGTTACCGACCTTAGGTTCGTGCGTAGGACGCAGCCTTCCCTCTTGCCCCCAAGTAACAATTCCTGCGTCTAGGTATAGCAGAGCCTCTAGCTGCTGGATGAATTTAGGATGCAGGATATTGTCATCGTCTAGGAAGTACACCCAGTCGTGTTCTGTAAACTGATCTTGGTATAGATCAAGGAACTCGTTACGCAGGGGATTGCCCCAGCTACCTGTTCGGGTTGAATAATGAGTTACGCTTGCACCGCTTGGTGCTTTGTGGTCGGTAGAGGCATCCATCATCACCACCCAAGTAAGGGCAGAGGGGATGGACTTGCGAATCTGTGCGAGATTCTCTGGTCGTGAACAAGGCGTTACAATGTAGAGCATCATTCGTAGTGTTCTCCTGTGTTGCCGTTCTGCCCGATGATGTCCATCCGCTTATTGAGTTCTTCCTCCATAAGTTCCCACTCCTGCTGCTCTGCGTGCATAGCACAGGCACGAACTTGGCGCAGCTTCTCACGTTCCCGCTCACGCATACGTTCAAGATACTGAACCCACATACGGGCTGCGACTGCTTGGCGTTGGGGTTTAAACGGATAGGTGCTGCGTAGCCTCGCCATTGCGATACGCATAAATTGCTCTCTCATTTCTCGTTGGTGTTAAAGAAAAAGACTCCGTTAATCAGGGCGGTTGCATTCCTCTTGCTGAATCCTAATGCGCCATAAGCGGGCGGAGTTCTCATTTCATTTGGTGTTAAAGGGTTTTAATAAATCAAAATACAATCCTAAAAACTTAAATCCTTTTAAGCCCATTCTGTGGCTAAATCTTGGTTGGTTA
>JACCDP011455437.1_pt1 | contig 18953 bp, 20 predicted proteins | sample 7445841 | NCBI WGS metagenome assembly JACCDP01 (sample SAMN15323441, study PRJNA562643) | freshwater metagenome | isolation source: river surface water | place: USA:Blue River Watershed | collected 2017-08-17
ATAGTTTGACTTGAGCATATGTATCCTGCAGATGAAATATGCCAATTCATATTCATAACTCTTTCTTTATCGTCACCATCAATAACAAATCGAAATATGCCTCGTTTTGATTGAATTGTCCCTATAACATATAATTTGTTATTGTAACTTCGTTCAGTATATTGAACTGGAATTGGTTTACGACCACCAATTCCTTTTCGATTAATTTTCTGAGTAAATTACGCATAAAATGAATCTATAGCTCAATTTTTATTTATGTCACATCAATTCAAATATGAATATAAATATGAAATAAATATAAGCACCAATACTTTGGCTGCTTAGTTGGAGAAGGCCAACGCTGGTTCCAATTGATGATTTATCAATCTCTGAAAACTCTCCTCTGTGCTTGGGTTACAACAAGACCAGATTCCTCTTTCAGACCGTGTCTCCACGGGGGCGGACTCTATCTTATGCCAGCTGTTCATAGAACAACTAGCCCACCGACATTGAGTCTCTGAACTGCATCCATGGTGATTTCTCACTGTAGGACTTGGCTGCGGATAATCCCTACCACAAACGTTCTTACCATACCCACGAGTTTCCCCTTGGTGCCACTGAACAGACCTTTCGGTTTCAGGGCGGTAGTTTGTGTTTAACAGGACTTTCCCGCAATTTGACGGTGTAGCCTGTATGACATTGAATAGTCATACTGTAATCAGACTAGCACTTCCTTTTACGAAGTACTTTTGGAGGCGTGGCCGGGTTTTTAAACCCTTTTCACCTCCCATACCACTCATGATACGTAATACGTTGTAGTTAGTTGCATACACACGCACAGTGGATGAGGTGGTTGCACCAACTGCATTGTTGGATACGGTTAAGAGTAAAGTGGTGTTATCGATACGGGACAAGTTACATGTTCCAGATGGTTGATGTTGTTCAGGTTGGAGAGCAAAGGAGTACACGTTGATACCGACCGCAGGGATGTTGGTGTGGTGTTGGTAAGGTTGCACTTCGTTGAAGTAACGACCTTCACGAACAGTGAATCTGTCATGACCGTTGAGTTGGATTAAGGCGGTCACAACAGGGTTGTTACCAGCCATACCTTCCACACGGGTCACAGAATAACCAGATTCTAAGACTGCACGGTCCCACCAGTCAGAGTAGTTGAAGGGTTGTTGACCCTTCCATGGGTTGATGATGGTGTCATCGCAAGATACGAATGAATCACGTTGGACAACCCAGATGAGTTCCTTACAAGGGTGGTTGAAGTTCAACTTGATCTTGTTTGCAGTAGAAGTGATTGATTCACCACCAGTGAATTGGAGGGTTTCAATTAAGTATTCATGTGCAACTTGGGCGAACTTACGACGTTCATCAGTATCTAAGTAGATGTAGTCAACATACAAAGATGCAGCAACTAAACCTGCAGCGGCCACACGGTCACGGATGACGTGGGGGTTGGAGGTGTTTTGTGGTGCATAGTCCCAGCATAAGTTGCGGAGGTCGTTGAATTGTAAGTTGATACGCACTTCATGGTATTGGAGAGCGATTAAAGGTAATGCCAAACCAGGGTGACGATTGAACCAGAATTGGAGAGGGATGTAGAGAGTGTATTCTGGGGCACAGTTTTGCACTTCATCAGAAGTGTTGGGGGCACCAGAACCACAGTCAGTGTCGCAAGGTTCACCACCTTGTACGAGCACGTTCACGAGCTTAGGCACGTTACCAACCATCTTGGCATAACCAGCTTGCTTACCTGGTTCTTGGGTGAGTTCATTCCAGATTTGGAGCCAGTCACCATAATGCTTATCGATACGTTGTCCACCAATTTCGATTTCAACGTTTTCGATGAGGTTGTGACCGGGCCAGTTGAGCCAACGGAATTGAGCACCAGAACCATCAGAGGCTAAGAGAGACACTTGAGGTAAGGTTGCTTGTAAGTACATACGGTAGATTAAATCACCGTTACGTTGGATGGTACAAGTTACCTTCTTGCCAAAGTTGGGGGCTCCGTTGAAAGGATTTTCAATGGATTCCATTGCAAAGTTGGTATGACGACGATACACAACCTTGAAGAAGGTAATTTGAGGGTTACCAGTGAGGTAAACATCTTGGGCGCCGTAAGCGACGAGTTGCATTAAACCACCACCTGTCATTTCTTTCTATACCCATGCCAAAGAAAATAATTTTGGCAAACCAAAAAAAATTCGACCGCAAGTCGGGAAATGATTCATCATGCATCCCATTCATGCGTAACGGTCTAAACATAGTGTATTGGTATGTTCAGAAGTAACAATGTCGGGGAAACCTTCAGATGGATTTTTTAAAATACGTCCAACCAAACGGAGTAATCCAGAAGAACGAACCACCCTTGATGTAATTCATCAACATCAAATTCGACGAATTCAAGAGGAGGCAGAAGAGGCACATGAAATTCAAGCCGACATTGCTATGTTACATACTCAAATTCAACAAACATCGGATGATTTGATGCGGGGACAAATGGAAAATCATCTTGTTCGTCTCAAACAAGAGTACGAAGAGAAAACAAAACCGGACCGAATGTTTGATTATTTATTGGATACAGGTGATTTACTCTTTGATTATTACGATATACAAGAGAAAATTTCTCAAGGAGCAGTAGGTGCAATAATGCAACGGTCCAAACGAAAACCTGGGGATGTCTTGAGTGCACTCGAATCTGCTGCCGCCATGGAAGAGGTGGTTCCAACAGACTCCAATCGACAAGAGGACAAGAAGAAATCATCCGCATTAAGTCGAGATGTATTACTTGAAAAATATCTTCAAAAAATTAACCCTGGATATATTAAAAAATCAAATGAAGTGGATGACATGAGTGGGGAATGTCTCGAATGTGGTGCTGACATGATGTTTGACCAAACCGAGGCAATGATGTATTGCCCTGATTGTGGAATGACAGAATTTATGTTGATTGATAGTGACCGTCCGAGTTATAAAGACCCTCCTCGAGAAAGTAGTTATTATGCCTACAAGCGTATTAATCACTTTAATGAACTTTTGGCGCAATTTCAAGCCAAGGGCAGTACAGACATTCCTCAGGAAGTATTTGACCAAATCGTCACGGAACTCAAGAAACAACGCATCACAGAGTATACCAATTTGAAACCCAAGCAAATGCGTGAAATTTTACGAAAGTTGAAATTAAATCGTCAATATGACCATGTACCATTTATCATTAGTCGTTTGAATGGAAGTATTGCACCTGTCATGGACCGTGAAACAGAAGAAAAGTTACGGCATATGTTCAAAGAAATCCAACCAAGTTTTCAAAAACATTGTCCCAAAAATCGTCGAAATTTCTTGTCGTATTCCTATGTCTTGTATAAGTTTTGTGAGCTTTTGGAGTTGGACGAATTCCTTGCGTCATTCCCTTTGCTCAAAAATCGTGACAAATTGTATCAACAAAGTAAAGTGTGGCAACTCATTTGTAGTGATATGGGATGGGAATTTATACGTAGTATATAAATTATTTGGAAATTATATATTTATTTTATTTATAATTCAATATTATAAATATAAATACGTATTTATTTTATTGACTAACTTCCGTAAATCTAACGGCGCATGGGGAAACCGACCAAGTTGGCTCCCACACCGAATCCTGCACCTTGGCGGGCAGTCACACCGATGGATGGGGCGAGTACATCCAATAAGGCAAAGACTGCTGCGGCGGTTAAGGCTAAGGCACTGACTTCTTCTAAGCCGAGTGCCTTCTTAGGGATATAGATGGCTGCAATTGCAACGGCTAATCCTTCGACTAAATACTTGATTGCACGGTTGATGACTTCACCAAAACTGACGTCCATTTCTCTTCTATACTCAATCCTTAGAAAATTGTTGTACGCAACCGGGAAACGAATGGGTGCGTAAAGACTTGGCAAACAGACTTGTCTATAGAAGGAGAGGCATCATGTCAAACGATAATGTTGTATTTTTAGATGCAGATAAAGAAATCCCGGGACAACGTTTTTGTATATTAAGTTTTTTGAGTCCTGAAAAAATTTTGGCTCGGAAGGATTTATATTTCTTCGAACAATACCTCAAACACTATGAAATTGAATGGAAGACCAAGAATTTAGAAAAATTTTTAGCCAAACAAGTGATGGATTTTAATGCCAAATTGGATGCAGAAGCCAATCGTTTAATCGAAAAAGACCTCGGTGATGCTGCAGAAATTTGTCGTTCTTCCCGTATTCCTGTCGATACAGTCTTACAAGCCTATCAAGGATTTGTGAAGGATAATGCAAAGGAAATTACTGCAACAAAAATTAAGGATAGTTTTGATGATTTCATCTTTGCACACGAAAAGAAGTTGGAAGATGAATTCTTTGCCAAGAATGATTTTCAACCTACCATCCGTGGATTAAAGGTACGAGGTGTGTATGGAACTGACCATGAAGCAAATGCTCGGGCCAAGCGTCTTCGAGATTTAGACCCTATTCATAATATCTACGTTGCGGAAGTTGGAAAATGGATTCCATGGGACCCAAATCCACACAATGTAGCCGAACAAGAATATGCGGATGAACAATTGAATAATCTCATGAAGGCATATAAGGAAAATGAAGAACAACGAGAACAATTCTATAGTCAAAATCCTGATGCTCGCAAGGGAGGAAAGGTTGGATTCCGTAGTGAAAAGGAAATTATGAGTATCGTTGGACCTGCTGATGAAAAGAAGAATACTCTTGTCCCCGCTGGGGAACATGCAAGTTTATTCGATGGCCCTGCAGACCTTGCTCTCCAACGCAAGATGGAACGTGAAGCGGCTAAGAAGGCTGAAGAAGATGCGAAGCAATAAGTAGAGTCTTAGTTCTTAAATAAATATAACTAGAATTGTGTAGTATATTTGTAATTCATACATGTATACTACAAATCAGTTGGGTACTATATTCCTATTTACATATCTTCATTGGGGCGGACTTGATTGATATTGTACCGAGGAAGAATAGGAACACAAGTTCGTTGTTCACAGAAATAACCTTCGGGACAAGGTTTCAAGCCAGGGTCACAAGACATTCCTCCAGGCATCATATCAGTAAATCCACTTACGGAGATAAACATACGCTTGACCATTGGAGCCAAGACTAACACTGCGACAAGAAAGACAGCCATTCCCAAAAGGGTTGCACCGAATCGTTTTGCCATTTGTTTCTATTCTGCCGTTAGAATTGCTTTCCTGAAGGGAGTACCGGAAGCCCAGTATCTTCAGGGAGTTTGGGTGGATTTGTCCCCACACACCATCCATTCATACAAGCAGTTCCAAATGGACACGGAGGTTGGTCAACCCCACATCGTTGTGCATTGGGGTCTCCAATAAATCCTTCTGTCGAACGAACGGCAACAAAAAGAAGCGCACTTAATACTAAGAATGTACCAATAAATACTGCAATACGATTCATTTCTATTCAAGTGGATTAATATTGTTTTCGTACAACAATTTGCGGGCCCTTGGTTCGTTGCATGGATGCAGGGTCATAATCATTAATTCCTTCTTCCTCTGGAACACGATAGTGAATTGCATTATGTTTCCAAAATTCGGGTGAGCCGATTCGGAAATCCCCACGAATTTCAGCCTTGTACCAGAAAATAGCGTCTTCCAACTTATTGGACCGTGTATTATTATTAATGACCAGGCACTCGAAATTTTCCGTACAATTATCAAGAATTTGACAGAAGAATTCAAAATTGGGAAAGGCTGCACCGAAATTGTCAAAAATGCGTCGGCGATTGGAAATATAGGGTTCCCGTAAAATAAATACATAGTCCACATTTGTACGAAGCACAGGGGGAATACCAAGAGGATATTGCATCGTAATTAAAAAGAAAATCTTTTGGTGACGACCGTTCAAGAAAATATACCGAATATTCTTGTCATGGGTCCATGATTCATCATACAAGCAGTCATCCAAGATTAAAAATGCACGAGGGTCAATCTTGGATTGGTTGGGAGGAGCGCCTGGTGCTCGCATATTTTCCATTTGTTGAATTTTGCTTGTGATTAATTTTTGTCGTTTGACAAAATTGGCTAAAATGGCAGCATTATACTCCCCATAAATAAACATAGGTGGAACAATTTTTCCATAAAAACTGTTGGATTCTTCTGTTCCTGAAATTACACAACCCATCGGAATACTTTGATGATGGTACAATAAGTCTTTCACAAGAGTCGATTTCCCTGTACGTCGACGCCCAATAAATACACACACGGCATCTTGTGGAATCATTTTCATGTCAAATCGTTTTAATTTCACGGAGGGTGCATCCATAGATGATATACCAGGTCGTTGAGGAGGTGCTGCCATATTCTATGGTACACAATCCAAAACAAAATACTTAAATTTACGATGCGTGTAAGTGAATCGTTTTGAAATCGAAAACCCGGTGAGAAATAATGCCTCGAGGACGTGGACGTGGCCGTGGCGGTGGGTCTACAAAACAAATAGGAGGAGAACCTTCTTCTTCCACAAATTCGGGAAGTAAAGTTCAGTTACAAGTTCGTGAAGCTCAACCTGCGAGTAGTTTCCAGGGATTTCATAGTGCTTCCCTCCAACAAATCGAAGATGCAATTCCTATCGTACCTGATATTCTTCCAGTCAAGCTTCGAGGAAAACCAGTCAATCTCGACACTGGATATACTCTTGTATCATTTGATGAAGAAACGAGTCAGCTCCATGTCAAACAAAATGGACTATCTAAACAAGTCTTGGCTCATCAAAAAAAAATTGCATGTATGGACCCGTATCGTTGGATGCGATACAAGGAACGTCCAAATCAACCATTTTACTGGTCATTCCAAAATGGAGATGTCCAAGCTCCTGAAAATCAATGCTATGTGGATTGTGTTGCCAGTTCCTTGGTCACAACTTTGGGAGAACTCTATCGCTCTCCTCATTTCTGTACATTTTATGGTGCATTTCGTGCCGTCACAGACAAGTTTTATTTTTCGTTAGAAGATGACTTTGACGATTTTCGATATACGGAATGGTTTTGGAAAGCGATTGATGCGAACGAATTTGGATTACGGGTAGTGGAACGAACTACCAAACGTGTGTTAACAAAGGAGGAAGTTCAGGAACTCATGCGACCTGACCCTGAATTTTTGGAAGATGAAGATTCCGATGATGAAACAGATACATCCTCTCTACCGAGACCATCATCTGCTATGGATGAATCAATTGATGCAGAAAGCCTCCCATCTGTTTTGGATGCTCATCACATTCCTCAAACCCCACGTGACTATGATTTAGAAGAAGTGACAAGTATTGCATCCGATGGACAAATGATTATGAATGGAATGAATTATTCTAGACATACTGCCTCGGAAGATTCTGATTCCTCCTCCTTTAGTGACCTCTATGAAATTCATGCAGAACTCTATAATATGCCAGTTGCAGTCATGTTTTTAGAAAAACAGACGGCAACCATGGATGATATGTTAGAAACTCCTGCTCTTGCTCCCATACTGACACATGAACAGACAAATCAATGGTTGGCATGGTTATTTCAAGTCTGTGTAGCATGTGCTCAATACCAAAATGGTCTTCATTGTACACATAATGATTTACATACGAATAATATTCTTTGGAAACGTACTGACCAAGAATATTTGTTTTATAAAACTACAAAAGGAACTGTGTATAAAGTTCCTACCTACGGATATATATTTTCAATTATTGATTATGGACGAGCAATTTTTACAATCAAAGGATTTACGTACATTAGTAGTGACTACAATGATGGTCATGATGCAAGTGGCATGTACAATTTTGGCTGTATACTTGATGAAACACAACCAAAAGTATATCCCAATCGAAACTTTGATTTATGTCGACTCGCATGTTGTTTAGTTCGTGCATTATTTCCAGTCAATCCAGAGGGAATCGCCAATCGTGCAATCCTAACAAAAGAGGAGGGTCTCATTGTTCGAGAAACTGCCAATCCAGTCTTTAATTTGATTTGGTCTTGGTTAAAAACAAGTGATGGAGATAATGTCATGGAAACTCCAGACGGAGATGAAAAATATTATGGATTTGATTTGTACATAGCCATTGCATCCATGGTTCATAATGCCAATCCAACAGTTCAACTTTCACGACCAGTCTTTCAACCCTTTGTCCAATCAAGTCTGCCAGCAGGTGTACAACCGATTCTTATTCCAGTATAAGAATAATGAAGTATTTAATTATTCTGTAATTACAATTAATTATAGAATAATTGATAAATAATTTGGATAGTCTAAAACCGTGCAGGACCAACTTGCAAATCAAACTCTTGGCTGAACAAGGAGGTTGTGGGTGCCGATGAAGAAGCAACAGTTTGTGTTAATGTTTGTGTGACAGAATCCATAGATTCGGGAATCAAGGTCCATGCCATTGCGGTAAAAATCGCTCCTAAAATCGCATCTCGTAATACAGCCTTTGGTTTTATCTGGGATGATTGTGTTTCATCATCTCTTTCCCCAAACTTTTGAAATGCTACACTTGCAGAGGCAAGTATGGCAGCTCCCACCAGACAGCTCAACATGAATTTTGGACTGGTCATTGGAATCGATTCCATAGTTCTGACCAGTTCAAATAAACAAACATTCAATCTTAAACGCACATATTCCTAAATTGTTTCAAAATCATCCTCATTCAATGCCTCAGTTTTATATTCTGTCAAATCTTCGAAACTTGACAAAGATTCTCCACTATCATCGTCCTGAAATACAAATTCATCATAATCATCTTCGCTGTCATTATCACGATTTTTCTCCACATAATCAAAATGAGTTGTATTTCCACGTTGTTGAATCACCTGGTCATAGGATGTAAATCGTACAGATGGTTCTGTTTCTACAATCAAAGTTGGTGTCGAAGGGGTTGGGGTAGATGGTACAGGAACTGGAGTTGATGGAATAGACAAGGATGGGATGGGTGCTGGTGTGGGCATGGGTTGTGGTGGAGGTACGATTTCTGGAATTGGTTCCATTGGATGAATTTCAATTGGTTCATGAATAGGTTCTTGTATAGGTTCTTGAATAGGCTCTGATACAACAATAGGCTCTGGCACGGATTCTGGTTTCGATTCTTGCATAGGTTCAGGAGTTGGTACAGACACAGGTTCTGGTACAGACACAGATTCAGGTTTTGTTTGTACTTGTGTATGGTCTTCCTCATGTTCATCATCTCCATCTTCCGCCTCATCCTCAGGTTCCGCCAAATAATCCTTCAAAATATTCTTCACAGGCAACAATGCTCGAATGGCTTGCATAATTCCTTCCACAAGCAATTGTTCCACTTGACGATGATTTTTTTGTTTTTCAATAGGGGAACAATCCGTATGAAATAAATAGGCAGATGACCATAATAATCGACTACATTCACTCATGCAACGATGTAGAAAATGTTCCAAGCGAGGAATTGTGATTTGCACTCGTTTATTTTTATTTCCAATTCGAATGGCTGTCAAGACTTTTGTATGAGCAACGAAGACTGCCGTGACAAGATCTTCCAAATAGTCGCATTGAATTTCTGTCTGAATTCGTTGTACTTCTCGTTGAACTTTATCCATATTCCATTCGGGAACTTGACTCAAAAGTTCCTGAAATTTCCAAAGTTGTCGTTTGATTTGAGGTTCCTCGGTTTGTGCTTGTTGAAGACATCCCATGAAAAACCGATGTAAGGCTGGCGCCAAAAATACAGTCAATTGTTTGGTATATTCACCCTTTGCCTCCGAATATACCGATGCCATTCCGTTGGATGAGTCATATCCCTCCATTTTCTATGTCACGGGTGTGTTTGGTTTTGGTTCTATGTTACGCATCGCCACATCTGTTAAAAGTATCCATGGACTCATTCCTTCACCAAGCTTACGATAGACATCCATTTGAAGACTTGGTGACGCATGTTTGAGTAAATTATGCAATAAAATTTCGGGAAGGAGACCTTGCTGTCTCGCTTGCAAGACGGACTCACATACAGATTGAATCGTAGTTCCTGGGAACCACATGCTTTGTCGTTGTTCCATCTGCGAACGAAGCTTGCGAAGTTCAGCATACCCCCGTTTTTCCAACGTGGCGATACTCGTTTGTTTTCGAAAACTCGTATTTGGCATTACGATTCGTTGACATCGACTTAATAAGGGGGGATTCATGGTTGTTTCATCTCGAACTTCCAACGCAAATTCAACATTCGGTGCTGCTGTTTCCAAAATTCGTCGTAAAAAGGCCTGTGCATCAGTCGTCAACGTATCAGCACCCTCCAACCAAATCAAGGTCGGTTCTTTACTCCGATGCTGACTAAAGAGGTATTGTCGGCCTTGACGAAGACTTCGGTCTGTTCGCACAGCATGACGTAGTAATCGAGCCCCCTTTTTCGCAGCTCGCTCACGAATCCATGTTGATTTTCCAGACCCACTTGGTCCACATACTAACCATGCAAGTTTCATTGTTGCGTAAGTATCTCGGATATGCCTTAGACCTGTATAAAATGGTCTAAGAATGTCATGCCATCATACATAGAATGTCCTATTTGATTCATGAACATGAGCCACAAGCAGGAGGGTTGGGCGATTTATTTCGGTCAATTCTATCTCATTTTGCCCTTTGTAAAACACATGGGATTCCCTTTTTTGTAAGTCTAAATCACGTTCCCCATCTTCAAGCATGTTTTACTTGTGCATCCCCTTCCTCACCAGCCAAGATGACCTATACAAAACGTTCCATAGGTGATTATGATGGCACAAATTCAATTACAGACACGATTCAACTTGTACAAACACTTTCAGACTGTGCCGTAAAAATTACATCGAATGGAACTTTATTTCATAAAAAAGGCCTCCTTCAGTCATCCATTCATGAATTAATGTCATCGATTATTCAACCATCCCCTCTTGTCTCTCGTGCACTCGAATCCATTTTTCTTCAGGAAAATATTCGTCCAAAGCAGTATGTGTGTGTCCATGTACGAACTGGAGATGCAATTATGAGCTGGGAGCAAAATAAAAAGATGTTAAGTTCAGATACACGATTTGGTGCCAATCAAGATATTGTTCAAGATACATTTCAACAAATTCAAGCTTGGAAAGAAAAGTATTCGATTACCATTCCAATCTATATTCTTAGTGATTCGGTACATCTTCGTCAGAGACTTACTTCCCTCGATGTATCGTTACGAACTCTTCCAACCGAAATTCAACATATTGCGAATGGATACGGAAATAATACTGTCAATTCATTCTGTTCTACCGTGACTGAATTTTACTTTTTACAACATGCACATTCAATCTTCATGCCAATCTATAGTGGATTTTCACATATTGCATCAGTACTTGGTGATTGTAGATTATATACACCCATCAAAGACCATTGCATGTTTACTCATGTAGGACCATCCACAATTATTCATATGGATAATGAATCACTTACGCAAACGGATACAAATCTTCGGGCAAGCAATGTTGAATAGGAGATGTTCGACCATTCACGTGTGGATGTTGAACCGATGATGAATGAAGATAGGCTGTTAAACAATATTTTGTTTCGGAATTCATACAAATTTTGTTGCTTGGAATCGTAATCGGAAGAAACGGTTCTTGGGTATAGATGAGAGTAATTGGTTGAAGTACAGTCGATTGATAGGGAGATGGAGCTACCACTGCAAATATGGAAAACGAGTTCCACTTGCCTACATACATCCCTTCCTCCTGGCAGGACTCTGGTTTCATCAAACTTTCACCGATATAGGTAAATTTATAATACGATCCGAGGACTGCTTCAGTCATTGGATTGTATAGGTACTGTCTACTTAGGCCATACTTTTTATGAGACATGTCACGCCTTGATTTATCGTCTGCGGCGTTGGGTCTTCTTTTTACTGACACGGCTCTTCTTTGTCTTACGAATGCGTCGGCGACCTCCTTGTGCAGCCTTTTTCGCTGTATAACGTGTAATATTTCCTGATTCAATATTTTGTTGGGTGTATGGGTTTCTCTTCTTACCAGAATACACATGACGTTTTATTTTGTTAAACGTATTTTTTGTATAAAAACGACCATGACCGAACTCGCCGTGAAAATTTACCATATTTGTTCCATTTTCAATAGTATTCGTGGATATTGCATTTGTCGCATTGGCAGGGACATTACGATTCGTTCGTTGACCATTGTTTGGATATTGCGTAGTATGTAAGATATTGTTGTTATTATTATTATTAGTATTATCATTATTTGGAACATAAGTTCTAATAGCATTTATTATAGTTTCAACAAACTCTCTTGGAACAATTTCATCTGCTATAACATCATCATCCTCATCAGCATCTTCATCATACATTTCTATTTTATAATCATCTGTATTCATATTTAATTTACCGAGCTTAAGAAAATAATAATCACCAAGAAATTCATATACATCTTCTTCACCGGGAGGTAGTTGATTATGTATCTCATCAAAAAATATAGTAGCAGGTATATCATTTCCTGGTTCTATAACACGTAACGCATTAACATACAATTTAAATTGTATGCCATTTACAGTATGTTCCGCAATAGGGACAGCCATCTCCTCTAGAATAATCTAACATTTAATGCGCCATACCAAGTCGTGCTTTGCTCATTGCATCTTGTTTGGCAGCGATGGCCGCAATTTTGTGAAGACTTTGTTGGAGTGGATTATCATCCACGGCTTCCACGATATCAGGTGTGTTTCGTTCCGCAGCAACATCCAATCGGAGTGGGACACGATATTTGATTAATCCTAAATCACCAACACCTGGTGGTAAGCTGTCCACACGATTGATGGAATTGACACGGTCATTGATGTCATCGGTTGTCAAACGTTTGGCAGTTTGTTTTCCAGGGTCCCCTTCGAAAATCGCAATTCCACCATTTCCAGCGATTGGTTTACGACCACGGGCGATTTGTTCCTTATTTGGATTGGTACGCATATTGTAGGCAAAATCTTCATTCATGACTCCCCAATTTGCATTTCCACCGGTTCCGTAATATTGACGATTACTGAGCTGAGCCTTTTGTGTCGGTCGTGCAATATCCTTGGGGTCATATACCTTCAAACGACTTGGAGCTGATGCAGCGGCCGCAATCCCTCGGTAATCCCATTGTACAGTTGTTTCCTTGACAGTTGTACGTGCCACATCATTCGGGTCCCAGACCGTAACAGAGGGTGCACCACCAGCAATATATCCTGCACCAAAATTTGTGGTTGCATCTTCCGTTTCTGCACGACGAGTAGGACGAGCATCATCCAAATAATGAACACTGACTTGTCCAGTTTCTGCAGGAGAGGTGTTTAATGTCATTGTACGTTCAGATGTAGCGGTACGTTCATTGGGGCGATTTTCATATCCAGACCGACCATAATCTGCTTCCTGTGAATCAACGTTTGGTGTGTAGTAGGATGTCAAATCTCCATTACGGAATCCAGCTCCACCAAATTGTTGATTCATAGGGGTACGGTACGAACCAACCACGTAATTTTGTTGTACATCTTGACCACTGGCAGGACCAAATGCTTCTGTAGAAGTTGTCGCACGAGTGGTTTCAGGAAGAACTTGCACAGGACGAACTGCTTCACGAACATGGTCCGTTGGCCCAGCCACACCTGCACGACTGAGTGTAGGGTCGATGTAAAACTTGTCAGGACGATATTTACGAACTTCTCCTGGATTGTCTGCTGCATTGGCCACAAATCGTTGACCAGGAACGACTGGAGTTAAATAGGTCATTTTTGGATTATTTTGTACACGAAGTTCATCAGTAGTTTTTGGACGCATAATTTCATTGATTTCAAATTGTTGGAATCCACCTGTTCCAATCATTCCATACCCTTCATTTACACCAGGGCCGACACGGGTCGGTTCAAAGGGACGTTCCCCATTTCTTGCTCGAGGAGTTTCAATACGACTTTCAATAAAATCAGTACTACTTTCTAATCCAAATGGATTTCCAAATGGACGTTGATAGTCAAACATAGTTTCCACTTCCTTTTTGGCAATTTGTGTATAACCTGCTCCCGTGTATGTATCTAAGAGGGAATTATTGGCCGAGGCACGCATATTTTGTTTGACACGACCTCCATAAAAGGGCACCATGTTGTTATGTGTAAAATTGTCTGCAGGTATTTCAGTACCAGATAAACTACTAATCATATTTCCTTCCAAATAGGTCGGATTGGTTTCAATTCCAGCGGGATTTAAACGAACCTGAGCCGTACTATCTTCCAATGTACTTTGCATGGGCCCAGGTTGAGGGGATGGTACAGGTGGTGCAAGAGGGGGTTTTTGTGTTGCATATCCTACAGGCATTCCATAAGGACCAGGACTTGGTTCAGAAGGATATGTACGGCCATTGGGTGTTTGATACATCAAGTCTAATTCTGGGGATGGTGCGACTGCAGAAGCACCTTGTGGTGTTAAAGCAAGAGCAGAGGTAGGGGGTGATTTTAAAGCAACAGTTTGACTTCCAGGTTTAAATGTCATAGGGAACTCTCCCGCTTTGGGTTTGGGATTTACAAAGCCTTCATTACGTTTCTTCTTTCCTCCTGCGAGTCGGGATACAGCATATCCTAACCCAACAAGACCTGCTAAGGCTGCGGCCTCCATTCTAATAAAGATGGGAGTGAAACCCTGTAAGAAAAATTGACGAACGAATTTTCCATCTGTTGGGTAGAATCAGTTCGAGAAGTATGCCACGTCGTTCGTCTCACGAGTCTTCCTCTCATCGTTCCTCCCAACCTCATCAAATGACCTCATATACAGGTCCCATCTTACCTAGAGGAGCACCAACACATGTACCACCTGCAGTTACACAACATCAAAGTCAATATCAATATCCTTCCTTTGGTCAAATTGTAAAAGAAGGATTTGGATTTGGAATCGGCTCATCTATCGCAAATCGTGTTGTATCAAGTGTATTAGGACCATCACAACAACCAATTCCTCGTCAACAACAAGAAATGATACAAGGTTCATTACAAGAGACAAAACGAGAGCCTGTTCATTCAATTGCCTACAACCAATGTGTATTAGAAGGAGGCAATCATGAAGTATGCAAACAATATTTAGACAACACTGAATAAATTAAACCATAGCCTTGCCAGGAGTTGAGCCAGGTGCCGTTGCGGGACCATATTTTTTCTGATCGGCCATTGGATTATAAGGAGGGACGGGAGGCGCATTGGGACTGCGTGGAAAACTATGGCAACGTTCCTTGTCCAAGTCTCGACTTGGAATAAACCAATCAAAGGGTTGTTCAAAGCTTGCTTGAGGGTCATGGAATAAGGGTTGCCAACGATTCCATCCGGTGGCACGAAGCGTACATGGTGCATTGGTCAAACGATTAAATGTCAATGGAAAGGAGCCATCTTGAGGAGATTCCAATGGAGTTTGATTCATTCGATTTGTCTCGGGATTGTACAAGACTTCATCACAACGAACACGACTTCCAAATCGGTTGATTCCTTTCAAATCTGTTTCCACATCTGTACGCCATTGTCCTTTGACCCATGCATCTCCGTTATTTCGTTGAATTCTGGTCGTAGGTTCAACTGGAAACATGGATGGACAATTGGCTTCGGGAGGATTTAATTGATATCTAAGAGAATAACTTGTAATCCGCATGTCATCCATCATATGAAATGCATCCATTCGTGGACGTGTCCAAGATTGTTGTGGTGGAGAACACTCTGCACTCATCTTCTGACATGAGTCTGTTTTTTTCTTGCCACGGAAATTCTTAATGGTCCCAAATCTGAACTGTAAAAAGGAGTTCGAGGAGGGCATGCTTCCTTTTCAATATAATAACTTGCCCAAACACAAAAAATATCAAGGCGCTTACAAGCGTTTCGATTTATATTGGGGCATTGGTGTTGAACATGAAACGTATTTTCGAACGAGTCAGACAAAAGATATTCATACATTTGTGGATGCCATGAAACCTGAACGATATAGTGTGAATTATTATGAGGCGTACAATCAAACCTCTTTACCATCCATCTTACAACAAATCCTTGCGCAATCAAACGGGCCACTAAAAGTTCCTGTGTTAGTCAATAGTCATTCCTTTACACATTGCGATATATATGGATTTCATAAAACAACCTATGAAAAAGTTCCCAAGCCAAATAACCAATATGCAGGTCAAACGATGTTTGAGTGGGTGAGTCAACATAACGAATGGTTTCGCATAAACTATGACAAATGTTTTGTTTGGGATGGAGACACGGTGGAAATCATGACGCAACAATTTTACAAGGCAACCGTGTCAAGTGTCATGGATGAATTACGGTCGACTACGAAACGTCTTGAATCTGAGCTAAAAAAACTTCCAAGGCAAGGAATACTTGTTGGATATGGGCCACTTACTCTAGCGCATCCCCGAAATGAACCATGGGCTGTCTATTTAACAAATCCAAAGCATGTAGCCATGTTTAATAATGGTACAATTCATATCAATTTGACCCTTCCTACTCGTTTGAATTGGTCACGGACACCCATGTTTTGGAAATCGTTTGTGAACCAACATCAATGTTTGGCACGATGTATCCAATGGGTCGAACCTATTCTTATTGCCATGTATGGTTCAGGTGACCCGCTTGCAACGGTTTCAGACCGATTCGCACATGGTTCACAACGTGTCGCAGTCAGTCGATACATTGGATTGGGTACCTTTGACACGGAAACAATGACCCCAGGAAAACTCTTGCAAATTCCACGAGTGAACTTTCCATGGTATGATTGGTTACGTTCACGAACAGAATATGCTCCTCTCAAACATGTCGGATTAGACATTAATTTTAATAAACATGGTGCACATGGTCTCGAAATTCGTTGTTTCGACCAAATGCCCTATGACCAATTGGAAACATTGCTCCGATATTTTATTCTCTCCATGGATACTTCCTTGCATCTACAAACATGCACAAATCCTGTCAAACATCCTGTTTGGATTTCTGCTGCTGGAACTGCATTGTTGGAAGGAAAAGGATGGATGCTGACGGTCGAGGAGCAGGATTGCTTTTGTAAACAATTTGGAATTTGCGATTGGTTGGCAAAGGAACCAATTTCTGTAATTGATTTCGTCCCTGCATTCATGGAATGTCTTGGTCGTTACAGAGGTATCTGCTGGGCACGCATGGCTTCGTAAAGGATGTCTGGTTCGTTATGAACAAATCAGAGATCCCCGTTAAAACAGCCAGGAGGTAGTCAATCGGTTGTTTATGCCCGAATACACCTTTGGTCCTGGATTTTATCCTGGTTGGTTTGCCTAGCAGGCCTTTTTCGATTTTGCACATCTACAAGTATAACTCATTCGACCTACGAAATCTTCGTTGCATCGTTTCGACCATAGGTTGATTACAAAAGAATCAATGAAGAGTCCCAGAATACTATATTGAGCCTATGGAAATGCAGGTTACGCTATGATTTTTATACGTTTATAAACATTCTTGTCACTTCGTCTTAACGGGGGGTTCAATCATCACTAACAAGAGACTTGAATGATAGTTCGTCCATTACTTTCACTGAGTACCCAGTCCACATTGGTTCGAAATGCATCTAATTCGTCTGAAAGTGTCTTGATAGTTTGTTCCAAGTTTAAGGGGTCAATCAAATCCGCCTTGTTACTCTTTAAAAATGCGTCTGTGAGAGAATTCACAACATCGACGCTCGTTTTGCTATCCTTTCCAAGTTCTTGCAAAAGCATCTTATCCAAACGAGTTTGTTGTTGCTCTTGATGTCGTTCCACCTCAGCATTTGTATCCACCCATTGTCGTTTCATACATTCGATTAAATTACATTCTTGTTCAATACTTCGCTTTCGTTCCACTGCTTCCGCAATACTGTAGGTTCGACCCCCAATCACTACAGTCGACGATGCATTACTCATCACGATAGCGGACTTTAATGAATTGATACGATTCATCAAATCACGAAAACTTTGATAGCTGGCTTTGGCCGAACGATTAAATTCTTCCACGTCCACTTGTTTCGATTTCGTTTTATAGGTCACAAACTTTGCTCCCACCAATGTTTTTTCCACTCGTTTTCGAAGTAATTTTAATTCTGCTAAGGCTTGTGTAATACTCATTTGTTGGGTCGGTCGGTCCGACATGATAACTTATACTATTTATTCCAAGCATACTTTAAGCTTTCAATTCATTAAGAGTTGCTACAAAATCATTTCCATCTTTATCATTAATTTGATAGATTGTATAATTATGAGTTTTAAGTTTATGTAAAGTATTATTCATACCATTTTCTCCTAATTCATAGGCACTGTCTTTATGATATGTTGTAAAACACTCTGGATTAAAGTCCCATTTTTCAAATCGTAAGGTATTTATTTTATATTTTGATAAATCTATCATTTTTATTATTTCAGAATCAAATCCTTCCGTGTCAATTTGTAAATAATCAATATTCGTTATATTATGTATGCTACATATTTTATCAAATGTGATACTTTTTGATGTTATTTTTACCATATCACTTTTATTCCCCCAGTCATTCATTGGTAATAATGAAAAATGTGCATGACCGTATGTAATATTATTATCAGCACAAGTTCCCATAATACCATTTTTTGCTGGTATATATAGCTCTAATAATTCATCATTATTATAATATACAGCATTATTATAAATATAAACATTTGGAATATTACTATAGTTTTGTTTTATCTGATGAATTAATGTTTCATTCGGTTCCACTAATATAACAATATCTGGTTTATATTTTAAAACTAACTCTCTGAATAAATCATTACCATTATTTGTTCCGATTTGAAAAAATACCTTTTGCATTGTATAATTAACATTATTTTTTTTCTTTAAGCATACTTTTATTAGACAATTAATTTAATATTTGTGTGGTTGACCACATGTTTCCTTATGAAGAGGAAGAGGAGCCAATGTTTGTGGATAGGCC
>JACCDP011519075.1_pt1 | contig 18950 bp, 16 predicted proteins | sample 7445841 | NCBI WGS metagenome assembly JACCDP01 (sample SAMN15323441, study PRJNA562643) | freshwater metagenome | isolation source: river surface water | place: USA:Blue River Watershed | collected 2017-08-17
AATCTACACAATCGTTGGACACGTTGTTGTCCGATTCAGAAAAAGATGCATTGTTGAAGGATATTAGCGTAGAAATCCAAGGTCTTCAAGAAGATGTGAAGGACTTGGATGATGTGTTTTTGGAGAAATAAATGAGTTCTTTTGGACCGATTGCATATAATATTGATGTCAATCAACTGGGCGCCGGAACATTCCCAAGATTTTCCATAACACAACCAACTCCATACCAAGACGCGTTGGTTGAGGATGTTATTTTAGGTCCACCACATCCAAAATATGCAAAAGATGGTAGTAACATTGGAATGATACAAGTACGATTTATTCCAGGCGACAGAGGTGTACCACTAGAAAATTTAAACTGGGCAACGCCACTTGAATCCAGTATTCGAGAATATCCATTAAAGAACGAATTGGTATTGGTGTTTTACTCATTGGGAAGATTGTTCTATACAAAACGAATAAATTCAACAAACAAAATTACAGAAAGTTCTTGGCCTGGATTAAGTCAACGTTTTTCTTCTAAGGTAAGTGCACAACAAAAAAATGATAGTGCCATAATAGCCGCCGGCGGTGGTAAAGCATACGAACCAACAAAACTACAAGCAAGTTTTACAGTAGGTAATGAATTCAGAGAAAATCCAGATGTCCGTATGGTCAGACCATTTGAAGGTGATTTGATTATACAAGGGAGATTTGGTAGTATTTTACGATTTGGGTCAAACTTGTTTAGTAATCCAAATGTAAGTGTACTTCAACCAAATTTACTGTTGACTGTTGGTCAAGGTAAAAACAAAAAATCGTCAACGTCAACCAGTACTGCATATTCTTTGGTATATGAAGACATAAACAACGATAAAAGTTGTATATGGATGGTAACCGATGAAAAAGTTGTGTTGAACCCCGCGACAAAAAATTCAATCGCACATTTACGATCGGCAGAAATATCAAATTCTAAAAATTACACAGGGGCACAAATATTTGTAAATTCCGATAGAGTCATAGTAAACAGTAAGCAAAACGAAATATCATTATTTTCAAAGGCAGAAATTAATCTAAGCGCAGTAGAATCTATTACTATGGACGCGGGCAAATCGGTGTTAATTACGGCAGAACGAAATATCAAATTGGGAGCATTTAAAGATGTGTTCATTTCGGGTAATACATTTGTAGTAAACACTAGAAAAGATATTTCTCAAGAAACGTCTGGAATCTTCACAATATCTGGTGAAAAGATATTTATAGGTTCGGAGGGTGATGAGAGTCAACCTATGGTGTTGGGTGGCGAGTTAGCGAATTGGTTACAAGAATTGATAAGATTACTATCCACCGCCACAGTTATCACCAGCACAGGCCCTGCATTTTTTGATCCTAAAGTTGCTATAGGACTGGTGAAATTGGCAACAGATTTAGGAACACCTAAGTCACCACAATCGGCTAGATTTAACAGTACTAGTAATTTTACTTCAAAGACTAACTGAGAATGACAATATCGACAAATTTAATACCAACAAACGCCAGACAGATTTCTGCATCTGTACAGTCGTTAGTTGGGCAGATATCATCAACAGGTAGTGTTGAAATTCAACAATATTCTGTGTTGAATCAAGTTATACCCGACAGTTTATTTGTTACTGGAAGTTTTGAACAAATTCAACAAAATGCATTTCGGTTGGCGGAAACATATGTCAATCAAATACCTAAATCAACACCTAGATTTTCAATTCCTTCACTACTACCAAGTTTTCCACCAAAACGACCATCTTACGGTCAAATTAAAAACTTTATAGAAACAAAAATTGATAGAATTAAAAGACAAAGACAACAGGCGTCACTGAAAGCATTAGAAGATGAGTTACGGCAACGAGAAGATCCATTTGCGTTTAGACAAACGCAACAAAACAGACAAGAAATCAATACGGTATTAGGCAGATTTAATAATCAATAGAGGGAAATATCATGGATAAAGCACTATTTCGCGCATACGTAAAGGAATTGGTGAGGGAACAAATAAAAGATTCTGTAGAAACAGAAGTTAAAAAAATTCTTCCAAAACTTCTTGGGGAAGCAGTTGAAGAAGTAAAAGCAATTAGCAACAATAAAACAGAACCAACTCGACCAAAGTTTTCTAGAGCTCAATTAGCAGAAATGATGGGCCTAGAAAGACATGGAGATACTATTGTCGCAACCACAGGAAAAATGATGACGGATATTCCTAAAGGAGTATCTGAAAATGATCCAGTAGTACAGGCGATTAACAAAGACTATTCCCAATTGATGAAAAAAATGGGATTGAGTAAGTAATATGTCACAAAAGTTCATCGGTATCACATTACCTATACGGCGTGGGCAAACAGGTATGTTTGAACAATCTGTTACGATACTGCAACAGGTTCGTTCAAATTTCAAAAATCTCATTCTTACAAAAAAAGGTGAAAGAATAGGCCAACCAGAGTTGGGGTGTGATTTATGGAAAATATTGTTTGAACCGATAACTGAAGATACATATGAACGTGCTAGACTAGCGTTAGCCGAAGCAGTGGATAGATGGTTACCATTTTTAGAATTAACCGACTTTAAAATCTCTACGTCAAATGACGTTATAGTAAATATAGAATGTTCATATAGATACAGAGAAAATCCTAATGTGGTAGAAACGATAACAGTAACAGCTGAAGCATTAGGATTACCAACTGTATCATATCCTGTAGAACCAACCGAAGCAAATGACATTGCTAATTTCCAACGTACAACAACGGCAACTCGAATAAGACGTATCAATTAATTTGGAGTTTTAAATGGCAAGTAACCAATCAGTAACTATACAACCCAGACCAAATGTTAAGCAAATCAATTATGTTGCAAAAACATTTACTGATTTTCGGCAAAATTTAATAGAATTTGCCAAAGCATATTATCCAAATTCGTATGCCGACTTTAATGAAACATCGCCTGGTATGATGTTTATTGAAATGGCATCGTATATTGGTGACGTTTTATCATTCTATGTGGACAATGCGTTTAAAGAAAATTTGTTGGCATATGCGGAACAACAGGAAAATGTTATTACTATCGCACAATTTTTAGGTTACAAACCAAAATTGTCGGCGCCGGCAACAACTACAGCAACATTGTACCAATTAGTTCCAGCTACTATAGTAAATGGCTCATATGTTCCTGATCCAAAATTTCTTATAAAAGTAGCACGAGGAAGTGTGTTTACTACATTTGGGCAAAATACGATACAATTTAGATTGACTGAGGATGTAGATTTTTCTAACATCACTGAGGAAAACTATATAGTTAATACGTTTAGTGGTGGTAATCCTTCTACGTTCATAGTGAGTAAACCTGCGAGACTAGTTTCTGCGATAGAAAAAACAGTTACATTTTCGTTTGGTTCGGCGCAAAAATTTACGTCGGTACTCATACAAGACGAAAATGTAATTGGAATCAAGGATGTGGTGGATTCAAACGGTAACACTTGGTATGAAGTTGATTATTTAGCACAAGATGTCATTTTAGACGATGTGGACGTTGTAGCAAACAACGAAAATGGTGTATTACCATCATCAAAATTGCGGTTGAAAAAAGTACCATACCGATTTGTTACGCGATTAAACAGACAATCTCGAATGGAAATGGTGTTTGGGTCTGGAACAGATAATGCAGCAGAAACAAATACCGTACTAGACTCACGACAGATTGCAAATTCTCAATATGGAAATACTATTGAAAGCACACTAGGAAATGTAGCGATAAATAACGTAAATTTCTTAAATAGTAATGCGTATGGAATAGCGCCATCAAATATAACACTAACAGTAACATACTGGATTGGTGGTGGTGTAGAAACTAACACCCCGTCAAACACAATAAATAATGTAGCAGAACTAAACACATTAAACGACACAACCGACTATTCTTCTGGTGAATTAACGCTATTCAATGCCGCCGTACAAAGTATCACAATTAATAATGAACTACCGGCGACAGGTGGTGGTAGTGGTGAATCGTTAGAAGAAATACGTCAAAACGCGTTAGCATTTTTTAATGCACAGAATAGAACCGTTACGGTTGAAGATTATGCGGTTCGTTCATATTTTCTACCATCACGATTTGGTCAAATAGCAAAAGCATATGCGGTCCGCGACGAACAGATTAATAGAATTTTAGCGTCCAGCAACGACAAACTTTATGTAGATAATCCAGTTCGCCCAAATGCAATCAATCTTTACACTTTGGGATATGATACAAACGGTAATTTGACAACACTAAACACTATAACAAAAGAAAACCTATCTAGATATTTGCAACAATTTAGATTATTAACTGATGATGTAAATATTTTGGATGCGTTTGTAATTAACATTGGCGTACAATTCGACATTACAGTACTACGAAATTACAATGTAAATGATGTACTAGCTCGTAGTATTGGAGCAGTACAAGATTTTTTCAGTAAGGATAGATGGAATATAAATCAACCAATTGTTATTGCGGATATTTCGTATGCAATAGGATTGATTGAGGGAGTACAAACAGTTCGTAATGTTCGTATCTTCAACAAATATCAATTTAGAGATGGGTTGGGATACCAAAACTACAGATATGATATTGACGAAGCTACCATTAATGGGGTTATTTATCCAAGTCTCGATCCAAGTATTTTCGAACTAAAGTATCCACAAACCGATATAATAGGAAACGCGACACAATGAGAATAATCCTAACTGCTAGCAAAGACGCTACTATCTATCAAACGTTTGAAAATAATAACGCTGGATTGGATGAAATCCTTGAGATAGGTAAAGTAATAAATACGAATCTGGACTATACCAGTACCACTGTGTACTCATCTGGTTCTGCGCGTACGTTACTATATTTTAACTTACCAACTACAAGTAGTGTACCTGCCACAGCTAGTTATTTTCTAAATCTAAAGTTAGCTAGTGCAACAGAAGTGCGAAGAACACAAGATATTATCGTATACCAAGTTTCTCGTTCGTGGGACGAAGGTAGTGGAGTATTTTACCAAGATGTAAGAAACTCAAACGATGGTGCGACTTGGGAACGATGCACCTCAACAGTTTCGTGGAGTAATGCGGGCGGTGATTTTTTAACAAGTTCGACAAGTCAAAGCGTAACATTAAGTCAATACCCACTACAAGATATACGAATTGATGTTACAAATATATTACGTCCGATAGTGAGCCAGTCGTTACAGAATACATTCTACGGATTAGCAATTCAGTTTCCTATTGTAGATGAACAAGATTACACCAATCAAGGTAATATCAAAATATTTTCAACTCAAACACATACAATACATCAACCAACATTAGAAATTGGATGGGATAGTCAAACATTTAGCACAGGAAGTTTGTCTGCGATTCCAAATTTAAATGTAAAAATTGTTCCTAGTAATTTAAGACAAGCGTACACAAAGGGTGATGTAGATAAAGTAACATTAGTTGTACGTGATCAATATCCATTACGTTCGTTTGACTCCACATTAAGATATAAAAACAAATACTATCTACCGATAACATCATACTATTCAATAGTAGATACACAGAGCAACACAACAATAATACCATTCGATGACTATAGTAAAATAGACACCGATTCGGTGGGGTCATATATTGTATTTGATACATCCCCACTATACAAGGGAAGATTTTATAAGCTGAAGTTAAAAGTAGTGTCGGGAATATACTCTAGAATAATTGATACAGACACTTTATTCAAAATTGATTAATTTATGGCAAACGTATTATTAAATATCACCAATCCGTATAGTGAAAGCATATCAAAAAAAGAATATGTTGATATTTCTTTGTCCATATTCGATGTGTCGGCCTCGGGACATTTTGGACAAATACAAACAAACTATTCTATAACCACGCAAAAAGTTTACGTGCCAGAAAAAAACTTCTTAAACAGTAGTTCATATTACACACCAATATACACAGAAAAACTAAGTTATACTGAATGGTTGACCAAGATTAATAGAAATTTTGAGGAGTTAGAATAATGCCAAATACTCAAAATTTCAAATCAGATACAACAACATTAGAACAACAATATACCAAATATACTGTTTCTCGTATCATAGAAAATCCGCAAGATGATTTGTTGGAAATTGAGGCGCCAGCAGAGTTTTCAACACGTGCATTACAAAACAATGTAGAAATTAATGTATATAGTCTGGCGGACAACTCATTGATTTTTTCTGATGTAATTAAAGTTTCTGATAATGCAATAACTACAGAAAGATTACAGTACAGTGATGGAACATCTAGAATATTATTATACGTTGACTTTGCTAAAATTCCACAAGTACAATTACAACAAGGAACATATTCGGTCACGTTTAATTTTTTCGCTGATGAGCTTGGTTCGTACGACAACAGACTATTAAAAGTAAGTAAAATTTCTACGTCAAGAACTGAAGTAGAACTTAAACTAAAGGACATATCTCAACAAAATAACTTAAAGTACTTTGCAATACCAAGAATATCTTCAGAATACATTCTACCTGCACTTAAACAAATTTTCAATCAAGAAAATGCAAATCAGGTAGACTTACCGATGAGTAACGCAAAAATTGATAGTGCGTCAATTTATAGAAATTTTGAAAGTGGTTCTGGTGAACAACTAGTACAGTATGGATTTGATGTAGATGATGGTAGTCGTTTGGGAATCAATACTATTACACAAAATATATTGAATACTGCATATCCACTCGCGTTAGAAGAAATTCAAAAATACATTTTCACATCTGGTAGTATAGGTATAACTGAAACCGAATTAACTACTTATGTTATTAATGCACTAGACATAGCATACGATTCTGCATTGAATGATGAAGAACAAAACCCACAAAATTATCGGTTTGATTTGATATGAGCGTATACAACATTAGAAATGTATTTTCTTACACAATATCAACGAGTAGTATTTCGTATGTAAGAAATTATAACTTTAACACGGCCACGGTAACAGACATCGAACTCAGTATGACAAATACCGATGACACACTACCGATTACAGTAAATATTACTACTACGGAACCGTGGATGGCGATAGTTGACCCAATTACGGGAGCTAACAAAAAATATCCTGATGGAAATGTTGTATTACCACCTACAAGTAGTGCGATGGTTTTACTTAAAATAGACCTACCACCAGAGATTGAAAGTATTCCAGAAACCACACTATATCCGTACATAAATCTAGATATTACGTCTGGAAGTTTTCCAGTTATATCTACCACCACAACTACAACAACGGGTAAAACCGACAAAACAAACAAAAATAATACAATACTAACATCAATAGATTCTGTACTCATTTCTGTTGGAGAAAGTATTGGTATTGATATATCTGTATATGACCTTGAAGGTAATATTGATACAACTGCAGATGTGTTGTGGATGTCTGATAACGAAACTATAGCACAAGTTGACAATCCTAATGTAACAGAAATGGAATACAATCCGTATACGCCACGATATATACGTGGAGTGTCGCCAGGGACAACAACAGTTACAATTAAAGCAGGGGATCAACGTACCACATCTATCCCCGTGGTTATCAAAGAAACTCCATCATCTCCACCACCTCCTCCACCAGAGGGAGATGAACGTAAACTACCAATTGAAGAGTAACCTTTTAAAATAATCAAACATGGCACATAGAATATTTGTCAATACACAAAACGCAAAATATAAAGCTATAGTTGCGAACGCAAAAGGGCCATTGTTTGGCTTAGGCGTACCAACAGAGTTATCTGACGCCGACCGTGACGCGTTACAACAGAAAGCGTATGAGATATATTTTAGTGCTGACGAATTACGTGAAAAACAACGTAAGATTCAAGTATTGGTTGACAGTTTAACTGACCCTAAGTTTTTTGCTGACGGTGCAGTTAAAATTGATAAGGTGAAAAAATATGCAGAGGATTTACAGTTACAAGCGGCATCTGCTGGAAGCGAAGGAAACGCGTTTTTTGCTACACAAGGTCTTACTGGATTGGCTACATTTCAAGCCGGAATTTATTCTGCATTTGGATTGGGTTCATTACTCATACCAGGAATTGGTGTAGTTATACTAAGTACACTAAATATTATCAAGTCGTTCCGTCAGGCCGGAAGAGAAGATAATAAAGCTCCTTGGAAAATGACTCGCGCGGATTTTCCAAATATTACGTATCAAGCAATTCAAAATTCACCAAACAGACGTTCTATTGAACGTTTGTATGATGACCGTGGAGGAGCATCCACCACTGATATCAGTACACAAGATGCAATTGCATTACTAGTTCGTGAAACCCTAGCAGATGCATTGTTCTGTATATCAAATCCAGGTAGTACTGCAATAACCACAACAGAACATCCTGGTCCTAATGGTAATGGTACTGCCGAAAAATGGAAAGATAAAGATGCATTAAAAAGACATTTTCCATTCAAACAAGTACCATCCGGAACAGACAGACTAGAAAAAACATATGTTAATGCCTTAATATATCTAAAATCATACATAGAATTAATTGATAATATATTAAATCTACAAGATGAGTCGTTATCACGTTCTCCAGATACAGATCAAGCATCCATACGAATTCCAATTACCATAAAATTGGAAACAGCTAACGTTCAACTTTTTAGTGCATTAACCAACACCGCACGAGAAGTTATTCGTGAAAAAGTATTGACATTCTTTGATCAGACTAGAGAATATAAAACACTACTTAATTTCGGAAATGACAGGCAATATGTAGCCGAAGCATGGAGACTTGCAACATCCGATACTGGGTCAGTGCAACTTAAACTTACACGACCACTTGACACAGATATCACTACAGAACAATCTGCATTTATCAGTAGAGAACTTGCAAAATCCGTAGTTGACGTAATAGAATTTAGTTTACCTCCATTAAGAGATGAAACGCCATATCTTCGTCCATTTAACATTGACGAAAGAAATAACGTTGATTCAAAAATGCTTGCAACAAATGCAACACTAACTAGTCTTGGATTAGTAACAGGGTCCAGTGGTACAATAATTAATGGTACAACTATATCATTTGATGACGCAGTATTTAGACGTTGGTTCACTGGCGATTTTAAATCATCAGAACTCAATATAAATTTTGGAGACTATAATGATTTTGTGTATTTTGGGTCTGCATATGCTCGGTTAGACGCGTTCACAGAAAAACTCAAAAAAATTGATCAATTATCGTCGGCAAGTATATCGTCAAGTGTATCAAGTAGTACTGTGTCGTTGATGTTAAAAGCACAAGAAAAAGAAACTATTATACGAAATTTTGATCCGTACGAGCAATTCTTATATTATGCAGAGCAAACAACACCATATTCGGCTAGTGCATTCTATGCAGACAACGAAGTAGAGTATAATATCACAGGCTCTTGGCCAAAGAAATCCGATGGAACGGTGTATAGTCCGTATAGTTCGGTGGCAACTAATTGGCTAGAGACACAGTTAAGTATTGCCGAACGGTATGATCAAAATAATCCAAACCGCATAATACTCAATTTACCAAGACACATACAAGAAGATTCTGAGTCTACAGAATTTTTACAATTGTTTGATATGGTGGGTCATGTGGTTGATAACATTAAGGTATACATTGACCAGTTTCCAAACATATACTCAACAAACCCAAATCCATTTGAAGAACTTACAATGGATCAGGTATATGAGGTTGCAAACTCATTTGGATTAAAATTACCAAATGTGTATGCATTAGAAAATTTACAATCTTTCAATTCTCAATTTACCGGTGATAGTGGTTCTAGATCGTATGTAGCCGAAACATGGAAACGATTTTTACATAGTATGATTTATTTTGTGAAAACAAAAGGATCAAGAACGTCATTTGATGCGTTGCTTAACACGTATGGAATAAATTCTCCAATACTACAACTTAAAGAAACTACATACCCCGCAGCAAATAACTATATACAATCTGATGAATTAACTTACGGATTGTTGTTTACTGGGTCGATTAGTAGTAGTGTACGTTTACCATTTGTTTCTTCGTCAATTACCGCATCAACCGTGCAATTACGATTTAACCCAACGGTACGACAAACTAGTTCGATACTTACAACAAATGCATGGGCAATAGATCTTATACCACATCCATCCCAATCAAAGTTGGAGTATGGTAAAATTCAGATAGTTAGTGGTTCTTCCAGAATAGTAATTGCATCTAGTAGTTATTTTCCTCTGTTTAGTGATGATTACACAAATGTAATGTTACGTAGTCAATCGTCCGATATTTCAATTATTCAAACTGATGGTGATCAAATATTATTCCAAGAAACCGCTTCGTTTAATTTGGGATCATTGTGGAATAGTACTGTACATTTTAATATTGGTGGTTCTGGTTCACTTAAGTTATCTTCTAGTTTTGATGGCGTAGTAGATGAAGTTCGTGTTTGGGGTGAAAACATCTTAACTAGTGATTTTATCGCACAAGCATACGACCCAGGTTCATATTACGGTACATCCTATACTTCTTCGTATGCAAATTTGTATGTACATCTTGCATTTAGTAAACCTTTAGCATCAATTACTTCGTCAGCAACAAACGAAAGTCCTTATCAAAATGTAACGATAGTATCAACCTTACCAACGGTAGGGTTCACTACGGCATCATACTCTAGAATTACTAGACAAATTAAACAATTCACTCCAATCGTTGGGTCTACGATTTACACAAATAAAAAAGTAATGGTGGCAGACCCACCAGTATTTGACGGTCAATTTGTAGATGAAAACGGAACAAAAATACTTAGTAGAAAGGTAAGCATCAAACGAGTTGAAGAAAAACAATATAATAGTGGTCAAAATGTTGTATCGTTTGCCGTATCCCCTACTGATTTCATCAATCAAAATATTATTAGATCGATGGGTGTAGTAGATGTAAACAATATAATTGGTAGTCCACGATATATTACTGGAAGTGGTTATTCGTCCTTACGGTCGGTACAAAAAGATTATATGGAATATTTTAATAAGACCGTAAATCCAAATCAATACATAAGATTTTTCAAAGATTTGGTTCAAGGGCCAAGTGAAATGGCTAATGAAATTGTTCCAGCAAGAGCAAAACTTGTTGATGGTATAGTAATAGAATCTTCTGTACTTTCTCGAAACAAAGATACTATTTTACGTAAATTTGCTGTTGATGGTACCGCAACCAAAAAATTTAACGCATTCATATCTGGGTCTGGTTCAGCAGGAATTGGCGCGTATAATTTTGACAAACTTGTAGAAGATGTAAGTTTGTTACCAAGTCCATCAGGATATACTTTACCACTTGATGCCGCCATAGCAATATCAGCAAGTGTTAATATCAGAAGTAGTACCAAATCAAGTAAATTACCACTAGCCCGTCGTGTAATACAAAAAATTAACAATAGTTACCCATCGGGATCAATGGTCACATCGTCGTTATTAGACGATAATAGTTCGTACGCTACATTAGAAGCACCGTCTATTTTTGCGGGAGTGATTGCTGATACTACATCGTCAGGATATCCAAGAAATCCATATGTTGGTACCACTATTATCCCAACAGAAAATAACACCATCACTCCGTTTTATTCAATAGAACCACGTGCGGATGTAAAAGAAGTTGGTACATCTACATATTTCCACAAGTCAACTGGTATATACGCATTTGATATATTTACAAAGTACAAAACAGACTACTTAGTAAAATTAGATACCGATGCAACATCACCGCTAGACAGACTTTACGCAAAAATTACATTGTTATCTTCATCACTGAACCTGAATTCCCCAGGTAGAAAGGTAACAACGATAGGAGTGCAGAGATATTCAGCTGGAGGATATGCGGCAGGAGTAATTACAATGGATAACATATTTTCATTGTATAAAATTGACGCTTCGGTAGGATTGAGATTACGTTTGTATAGATCGGAATCAGATAGAACCGCAGATAGTAGTCGTGCATTTACCACAATACCATCAAATGAAGCCGGAGTATTATTTGACGGAATTTTGGATGGTGGGGAAGTATTCCCATATACGTTGATACACACAAATAACGGATTGTTGTATTATAGTGTGGACAATACCACCGCAAACCCAATAGATTCCAGTATACAACTAACGCACTTTACATACGAACCTACAAATTTGGTAGTTAGAGGATATTTACCAAGACACTATAGATTTAGTAGAGACAATACCACCTCCCTAAAGAGAAGAAATTATATTGGTTGTAAGATTATAAGTACAACCTTTGGAACAGACTCTCCGGTAACCATTTCAATATCTAAATTGAATACCGTGGTAGTCAATTCACCGACCACAACACCTACTGGCGGAGGTTCTCCAGTGAACATTCCAAGTCAAACTGGTGGTATTGATTTTGGAGGAGCCGGACCTTTAAACGTGGAATAGTGAAGTTAAATGAAAACACTTTATACTTATATTTGTCGTACTTTACTCAGGAGATTTTGAATTATGGGATATCTAGATAAATCCACCATCACTGTGGACGCCATTTTAACCAATCGCGGACGGGAACTCTTGTCACAGGGAACCGGCCCGAGTGCGTTTCAAATTACTAAATTTGCTATAGCAGATGACGAGGTGGATTATGGCCTATACAATACGGCACATCCCCTTGGTTCAAATTATTACGGTGCAATCATTGAAAACATGCCAGTGTTGGAAGCAACTCCAGATGAAACACAGATTATGAGATATAAATTGGTAACAATTACTGGAGAAGATCTGACACAGTTTGGTAACGTAGTAATTCCTCAACTACGGTCGGGAAATGCAGGAGTTACCCAGGCCGCTACCGTAACGTTATATTATAGTTCCACAACTGGGGAAGGTGAACTTCCATTAGTTCCATCGACCACATATACATCAAACAATGTGGAAACGGAAAGTAGTTATACAGTTCTTCTTGCAGATAGTTCGTTAGCAACAGTAACCGTAGACAATCCTTCAATCGGACTGGTACCAGCAAATAACCGTGGTTCTATTGTTGCAAACGGAAAATCATTTAGAATCAAGGCTCTTAATAAAACCGGCTCAACCACAGTAACTATATTTGGTGGAACATCTGGTGCGGTATTTAATTTTACATTGTCCACTGTTGCATCATCATAATTAACTTAGGATTATTTTATGCCATATAATATATTTACACAACTTAATCTAGAAGATGATGTCACATCACTTCGTGGGACCGAGGTAACCACAGGGATGTGGTCGGGGGACACGGGAAGTTTAACGACAGTGTTTACTTCAAGTCAACAAGTAGCAAATTCTGGAGAATTTTACTACGACTTGTACAATTTAAACCCGGCGTCCAGCGACTCAGCTGAAGTTCAATTTTCTGTAGCGTATGGTCATGTTAGTGGTGGCGGTTCTCCAACACTTACTACATTAAATACTTCAACTTTACCAACACAAGTTACATACGCACAATATCGTAACATTTTGTTGGCAAAAGATGTTCAAAAATTTACATTTGGCCAAACAGAAACAGACGATATTTATGTAATCAACGTACAACGTTCAAGATTACGTCAAGCAATCGATCCTGGAAATTGGCAATTAGCATTATCTGGTTCGCGTGGAATCAGTACATTTATTGACGACAGTGGATTAAGTTCTGCTGTAGTTGGTAACTTAGTTGCAAACAATGTGTACAACATTCGTTCTGGTTCAATAGACGGAGGAATTTATACAGCCGACACTACTACATACGGACTTGCATTCCCAGATTATGGAGTAATCATATTGAGTCCGTCTGCTATTAGTTCATCGGTTGGATTTAGTGGTTCAAATTCCAATACATTAAATGCAAATACATTGTTGTCAGCTCCGTTCACTCCGTACACAGGAAGTGCAGCAACAACATATCAATATCAACATGAAGGATTACGTAGATCTATTTCACTATCCATGAATGGTGGAAAAGGATTCCTTGCACGTTCTGCAGAAACGATAACTTCTACTAATTATTTCATACGTCTAAAGAACAAAGATTACAATTACTCAAACAACCCAACATACTATACTGGTTCAAATCCACAAACCGTACTAGAACCATTTCGTGTTAAGGCATCGACATACTTGACAACTATAGGATTGTACAACGATCAGAATGAATTGTTGGCAGTAGCAAAACTCAGTAGACCTATCCAAAAGAGTACCGATAAAGAAGCATTGATTCGTGTTCGTTTGGATTACTAATCACGCGTTAGGTGCATATTTATGACCCTTCCGGTTACCGCGTATAAGTCGTTAGCACCAAATGAGTATAAAATTACTCCATTTCGTACGTACGCATCACACAATTATGTATACACATCAGGGTCGGTAAATAATTCTGTAGATGTACAAGTTATACTGGGAACAGAATTTGTAACTGGTAGTGGTCTAAGAACAGAAAATATTCAAAATGAGATATTTGATTCGATAATACAGACATTTTATTCTCCAATTCCCTATGCATCTTACGGATTAAAATCGTCTTCGTACCATCCGTCTGGGTCTGTATTTGTAATAAGCGTAACACAAGATATTTTTGGTGAAGAAATTAAACCTGGAACTTTTTCTGTTACCGTAGGTACGTCAAGTTCGTATGATGATGGGTATGGTAACTTGGTAATATCGTCATCGGGGATTGGTAGTACGATTGGAACAATTTTTTATGACAAAGGAATTGCTATACTAAAACCAACATCAAGTATTGTTGGGGGTGGATTAACCAATAACGGCATTTGCATAGTAAATGCAACCAACGTACAAATACAGTTTACTTCTTCTGTTATGTTAAATGAACATAATATTCGAGTTAGATTGAATCCAACTGACTTTTTGTATTCGGTATACAATCCATCGGCAAATAAATATATGTTCACTGGGTCTAGTGTAAAACCGTTGGAACTAATGTCTTCACAAAGTCTATATCCATATATCACAACAATTGGACTGTACAATCAGGATAATGAATTGATGGCTGTAGCAAAATTATCAAACCCAATACAACGAACAGATTATTCAGTACAAACATTTGTGGTTAAATTTGATACATAATATTGGAGATTCATATGAGTTTGGAAAATTTATATAACGACGCACCGGCTGCATCATATGTTGGTAAAGTACGTACTACACAAGAAGCAAATGTTGGTGCGGTTCAGGGTGTAAATTTTATGGACGGAACTCGTCGTAGTAAAAATAATCAAACGTCCGACGCGTTTCAAACAGAATTTAAAAGAAATGCAGCAGGAGCATATGTTGCAGGTGGAGCACAACCTCCGGCCCGCGACATACAGGCTGCATCTTCTAATGGTGAAACTCCGTTAGATTCCGCAAATCCATCACTTACTAGATGGACATCAAGAGTTGGTCAATTTGCATTTAATGGAAGTAACCGTGGGCCAGATTCGTTAATTAATGGATTTTACGGTACACCAACTATTTTTCGTAAAGATTCTAAAGGAAACACGATACACAATTATGCTCCACTACCACAAAGCACATTTGGAGAAAAAGATAGTTGGGCAAAAAGTAGAATCGTAGCAGGCCCAACCAGTACATAAAATATAAAGAGGTTATATGGCAGTACGAAAAAAGAAAACTGAAACTACCGATTGGGAAGATAAGTTTCTAGAAAAAATAAAGTGTTGTCACAAACGTAATCTACCAACGGTTGTCGCAAAGATAATGAAACGCACTAATACTGCCAAGGCAGGATTGGTGACACGTTCGAAAAAATACAACGTTGAGTGTAACATAACCGTAGATGAATTGCGTCAACTGGTATATGACACATATGGAACGGAATGTAAATACTGTGGTAGACAAATTACCATAAAGAACCTTGTATTTGACCATATAATACCTATTTCTAAAAACGGTAGTAGTAACAAGGACAACATACAGGTAATATGTAGAACCAGTAATGGTATGAAGGGGTCACTAACCGAAGAGCACTTTGGTATTCTATTAGAATGGTTGAAAACGGTGCCTGAAGAACTGAGTAAGGACGTTCGTATCAGACTGTCAAAAGGTATTCATTAAAAGTCTTGACAAACATAAGAAGAGAGGTTAGATTTCATATTATGAATCTAATCTCTCTTTTGTCACAAATACTGGGTGAATACAAAGAATTCGGGAAAGGTGAAGTGTATTTCACCTGCCCTTTTTGTCATAACCACAAGAAGAAGTTTGCTGTAAACGTCAATAAGAGTGCCTTCCATTGTTGGCATTGTGGTGCAAAAGGACGTTCTTTGATAACTCTGTTTAAGAAATTGGATGTATCTCCTACACAACTTAAAGAGTTGCGAGGAATGTTATCCGAAGAACAAATAAATAGTTATATCAAAGAAGATATTAATACGGACCTACATCTACCGCCTGGGTATAAACCACTGTGGATACCTAGTCGAAGTGTTCATTATCTTAACGCAATCAAGTACCTAAAAAATAGAGGAATTACAGGGTATGATATTATCAGGTATCAGATGGGGTATACGATGGATGGCCCATACGCTAGTCGGATTATTATTCCTTCGTATGATAGCAACAACAAACTTAACTACTTCCTCGCACGAAGTTTCTACGAAAGCGGATTAAAGTACAAGAACCCACCCGTATCCAAGAACGTGATTGTGTTTGAGAATCAGATTAATTGGAAGATGCCATTGGTGTTGTGTGAGGGTGTGTTTGATGCTATTGCTATTCGTCGGAATGCTGTCCCATTGTTGGGTAAGTTCGTACCTAAGAAGTTGTTGACTGGAATGATTAAGAATCAAGTGAAAGAAGTCTATGTTGCATTAGATGACGATGCAGTGATAGACGCGCGTGAGATTGAACATAATTTGTCTCAATATGGAATAGATGTTAAGCTTGTGAACCTTGACAAGAAAGACCCCTCGGAGTTAGGTTTCAAGGATACGTGGGAATGTATCAGTAACGCATCACGTAGTACATTCAAAGACTATATAGGTGGAAGGTTACAAAATATATGAGAGTCAACGTACCATTTAGTACACTTGAAGAAATAGAACACTTAGCAGATATTCATATTCGTCTGTACAAACGGCATGATGAGTATCGACTAGCTTTAGCTAAGGCATACGAGAAACTACGACAAAACAAAAACTCACACCGTGTCATCTTAGTGGCTGGTGACGTTGTGCATGCCAAGACCGATATGAGTCCAGAAATGGTGGAACTCGCATCGGAGTTTTTACGTAACCTTGCGGATATTGCTCCGACCATCGTAATCGCAGGTAACCACGACCTAAATCTGTCGAATATGAACAGATTGGACAGTTTGTCTCCGATTATCAAGAACCTGAATCATCCTAATCTCCACTACTTGAAGCACTCTGGGGTATACCAGATTGCCGATACGGACTTTGCGGTATTCTCCATTTTAGACGACCGTACAGAATGGCCATCTATAACAGATTGTAGAAAGAATGCAAAGAAGATTGCATTATACCACGGACCTGTTCACGGTGCACAAACCGATATCAAATACGTCATCACGAATCGTCATGTAGAAAATTCTACATTTGACGGATTTGATGCGGTATTATTGGGTGACATTCACAAGTACCAAGTCTTACAAGAACGTAGTGAGGGTAAGCCAGTCATCGTGTATGCCAGCAGCCTCATCCAACAGAATCACGGTGAAGCAGTCAAGGGCCACGGATGGTGTACTTGGAATTTGAGTGACTTCACCCACACGTTCAACGAATTACCAAACGATTACGGATACTACACACTAGAACTCCAAGATGGGAAGATTAACTTCCCTACTGATATGCCAAAGAATGTCCGCCTTCGTTTGTTTACGGGGACGGCAGATACGTCATTGGTTAAGAAAACCACTGCTGCTCTACGCAAACGTTACAATATTATCGAAATCAGTATCAACAAGAACCGATTCAACCAAAATACCACTACGAATCGTAAGGGTACGCATATTACCACAGATGTAACAAATGTTAATACGCAGAATACTCTTATACAAGACTGGATTGAACGTAATCACGAAACGGTTGACGATGAGTTGATGAAAAAGATTATTGACGTTAACAATAAACTCAATTCAAGTATCAGTCACGATGACCACTCACGTAACATACACTGGCGTCCGTTGAAGTTCACGTTTTCCAATATGTTCTCGTATGGAGAGAACAACGAAATAAACTTTGACAACATGCATGGGATTCACGGCGTATTTGCCCAAAATGCAAGTGGTAAGAGTTCGTCTATGGATGCACTTATCTTCTGTCTCTACGACAAGACCCCACGTGCGTTCAAGGGTGACCACATTATGAACAATCGTCGTGACCAGTTTGAATGTGAACTCAAGTTTGAAATCAACCAAGAAACCTATTTCATTCGTCGTACTGGAACTCGTAAGAAGACGGGTGACGTAAAGGTTGACGTATCGTTTTGGCGGGAGAATCCAGATGGTACGCATCTCTCGTTGAACGGAGAAGACCGCCGTGATACGAATGCAAACATCCGTAACTACGTGGGAAGTTACGAAGATTTCATTTTGACCTCCTTAAGTAGTCAGAACGCCAGTGCCTTGTTCATTGACAAGTCACACTCCGAAAGAAAGGATTTACTCATTCAGTTTATGGGATTGAACATCTTTGACAAGTTGTTCGATACCGCAAATGAAGAGAGTAAAGAATTGACGGGTGCGTTGAAAAAGTTCAAGAAGGTAGATTTTGGACAATTACTATCCGACATCCAGACGAAGTTGGAAAATAGCCGCGAACAACATGAAATTGTTGAAGAAAAAGTAGTAGAATATGTACACGCTAGAGAAGAACTAGATGTTAAACTTCGTGACTGGCAAAGTCAGAGAAAGCCGGTTCCAAACATTA
>JACCDP010187281.1_pt1 | contig 18949 bp, 24 predicted proteins | sample 7445841 | NCBI WGS metagenome assembly JACCDP01 (sample SAMN15323441, study PRJNA562643) | freshwater metagenome | isolation source: river surface water | place: USA:Blue River Watershed | collected 2017-08-17
CGACCTCAAGTTGACGTGCTACCGATACACTGCCCCTTCGGGAACGTGGCAATCCTACTTTATGAACGCACCTATCAAAGATGGAGAGTGCGAATACTATTGGAACAATAACCTTTAACACCAACGAGTAATGAAAACAGCAATACAAATTTTAATATATGAACTTGAGGATGGCCTTAGGCAAGATGAAATTAAAGTGAGCCCAAAGGAACTATTACAAAATTTGATTTGGAGGTGCGAGGGATTACTTGAGAAAGAAAAGGAGCAGATTATGGATGCTTATGAATGCGGTTTTGAATCTGAACACGATGCAAGAGTTCCACAAACATCAGGAAAATACTACAACGAAACCTTTAACACCAACGAGAAATGAAACAGACAGCAGTAGATTTTTTATGGGAAAATCTCAAGCACATCAATTCGTTACAAAACCGAGATGAAATATCAGAAGGTAATGCAAATGTGATGCGTGTTAATTGCATACTCCAAGCACGGAAAATGGAGAATGAGCAGATGGTAAATGCTTTTGAAGAAAGTAGGCTAACGCACCCAATGATTGGATTTAAGCACGAAACATTTAAAGACTACTACAAAGAAACCTTTAAATCAAACGAGAAATGAATTGGAAAATAAAATTCAGAACTGACATCCACGACCTGTGGATATTCCCTGCCGTAAACGTATGGCGACTTGGCGGTACAAGTGGTCGTTGGGCGATTGGAATTTATTTCTTATGTTTCTCAATACAACGGCTACCCGAATGAAAGCAACACTCGTATACAACCTACCCGATGAGCAAGAGGAGTTCCAAGATGCAGTCAATGGTGCTAAATGGAAGTACGCTATGTGGGTAATGGATAACGAACTGCGAGCCTTGACAAAGTACGCTCCTGATTCAATGCCCGACTTGGAACACGAAACGTACGAGAAGATTCGCACTACCCTTCACCGCATCCTAAACGAAAACGAACTAAACCTATGAGAGAGCAATTTATGCGCATCGCAATGGCGAGACTACGCAGCACCTATCCGTTTAAACCCCAACGCCAAGCAATAGCAGCTCGTATGTGGGTAAAGTATCTTGAACGTTCCGCTGCAAAGCAATGGGAGCGTGAGCAGATGCGCCAAGTCCGTGCTTGTGCTATGCACGCAGCACAACAGGAATGGGAGGAGAACGAGGAACGCTGGAATAAGCGTATGGATATAATCGGGCACAATGGCCCAACTGGCGAACACTACAAATGATGCTCTACATAGTCACGCCTTGTTCACGCCCAGAGAACCTCGCACAGATTCGTAAGTCAATCCCCTCCGCCTTTACGTGGGTGGTGATGATGGACGCAAATTGCGACTTCAAGGAAGCAACAGGCGCAAACGTAACCCACTACTCAAAGCGAACAGGCTATTGGGGTAACCCCCTGCGCAACGAGTTCCTTGACCTATACCAAGACCAGTTCACCGAGAACGACTGGGTATACTTTTTAGATGATGACAACATCCTCCACCCGAAGTTCATCCAGCAGATTGAATCGCTCCTGTATCTAAATGCTGGCATAGTCACTTGGGGGCAAGAGGGAAGGCTGCGCCCTACCGACCAACCAAGAATCGGAAACATAGACACCGCATCTTTTATGTTTCGCCCCACAGAAACCAACAAGCTACGCTTTGAAAACATCTACGAGGCCGATGGTATGTTCGCACAGGCAGCAACAAGGCTAACAAATCTTATCTGCGTAGAGGCGTACCTTTGCTACTACAACGCCCTGCGATGAAGAACCACACCAAAGTCTACCTCAAAGCAATGGGCTACGACACCACCGACTGGATTCCCTGTGAGGTGTGTCAAGCAACTGCGGTAGACATCCACCATCTGGAGGCTCGTGGTATGGGAGGGAGCAAACAGGCGGACACCATAGAAAACCTAATGGCTCTATGTCGGAAATGCCATAACGAGTACGGAGATAAGACACAGTACAAAGAGATGCTGAAGGCAAGGCATAACTACCAAATGTCCAAAAGGGTTATTTAGAATGAGTCCCGATAAGTACGGACAAAAACGGATATGAAAGACGAGAAAGGAAGATTCACCGCAGGCAACACAGGAAGACCTGCGGGAACACCAAACAAAACGACCAACAAGATTCGTGAGGCATTCCAAAACCTCATTGAAGCCAATCTTGAGAATATGACCTTATGGCTCACGCAGGTAGCTGCTGATGACCCGAAGGGCGCACTTGACCTGCTGAACAAGATGGCGGAGTACACGACACCCAAGCTCGCACGGGTAGAGAACTCCCACGAAGCAGCAGATGAACTCACCCAAATAAAAGTAGAGATTGTCCGTACTTCAAGTCAAGACAAGTGAACTCTTTGAAAGGAACTACACCGCACCCACACGGATAGTAGTCAATCAAGGCGGTTCTCGTTCTGGTAAGACCTACTCCATCTTGCAGATGCTTATTGTCATCGCAATGCAAGAGAAGGGTAAGGTTTTTTCTATTGTGCGTAAATCGCTTCCATCGCTCAAGATGACCGCATACCGTGACTTCTTTGAGATACTCCGCAATATGGAGTTGTACGATGAGGCACGCCATAACAAGAGCGACTACACCTACACCCTCAACGGCAACCTCTTTGAGTTCATCTCGCTTGACCAACCGCAGAAGAAGCGAGGAGCAAGACGTGACTACCTATTCTGTAACGAGGCTAACGAACTTTCTTGGGAGGACTTCTTTCAGCTCCTCGTTCGTACAACGGGCAAGATATGGATTGACTACAACCCATCAGATGCGTTCCATTGGATATACGACCGCCTACTAACCCGTGATGACGTAACGTACATACAAAGTACTTACAAGGACAATCCGTTCTTGGATGCCTCCATCGTAGCAGAGATTGAGCGCCTCGCAACAACCGATGAGGACTACTGGCGCATCTACGGCTTGGGTGAGCGTGGTATGAGCCGTGCCACCATCTTCCAGTTTGGAGCAACAGACGTACCCACCAACGCAAGGCTCTTGTCTATGGGAATGGACTTCGGGTACACGAATGACCCCACCGCCCTCGTAGCGGTATACGAAGCTGATGGATGCCTGTACCTTGATGAGCTACTCTACCAGACAGGGCTAACCAACAACGACATTGCCAACGTGCTTACCTCGCTGGGGGTAGACCGAAGGAGTGAGGTGTATGCCGATAGCGCAGAACCCAAGTCCATTGAGGAGCTATACCGCAGGGGCTTCAACGTAAAGCCCACCGCAAAGGGTAACGATAGCGTGAACGCTGGCATTGACATAATGAAACGCTACAAGCTATTCATCACACCACGCAGCAAGAACCTTGAAAAGGAGCTGCGCAACTACAAGTGGACAGAGGACAAGAACGGCAACCTGCTGAACAAACCCATTGATGCATTTAACCACGCTATTGATGCAGCGAGATACGCTATCTTTAGCAAGAAAAACAACCCCAACTTCGGGAGATATTCAGTACGATGATTTTTGTAGCAGGCAAATTAGGTGGCGTATTTTACCACCGACTCCAAGTACCATACGAAGACCTGATGCTTCGGGGCTATATGGTAAAGTTCGGGCAGCTTGATGAGCTGGACAAGTACAAGGGTGCTATCACGCACCTCGTTGTCAATCGGGGCGTAGCCACCAAGAACCACCGTGCGTTCAGAGGGATGCTCAACAAGTACGGCATAAAGCTGATTCTTGACCTTGATGACTGGTGGGTGTTGCCACGCCACCACGCCAACAGGAACGCTCTTAAAACGAGCGACATCCTGTGGAGCATAAAGATTGCTGATGAAATCCACACGACCAATCCATTCCTCGCAGAGCAGATACAGAAGGAGAACCCATACGTTCCCATCTGGGTACTGCCTAACGCCATTGACACACGCAGGGAGCAATGGGCAGACATTGAAAAGGTAGAGGGCTTTAACGTGGGTTATATGGGTGCATTGCACCACGATGATGATTTGGCCTACAATCGCATCAATTTAGCTGGCCTTAACTCGTACACCATTGAGTACTACAAAGCCTCGCTAAACGCCTCTAATGCGTTTGAACGGGCTGACCACACCACCTACGGCAAGTTGTACAAGCAGATTCACGTCAGTATCGCACCTCTTGCTCCGAGTACGTTCAATAAATGCAAGTCCAACCTCAAGGCGATTGAGGCTGGTTTCACCAAGACGTGCATCATTGCGCAGGATATGCACCCCTACACGCCCTTCCTAAACGAGAACAACGCTATCCTTTGCAAAGGCCCAGCCCATTGGGAGGAGGAACTCAAGAACCTTGACCCAGCAAGATGCGCTGAATTAGCAGAGCAACTGCATAAGGATGTGCAGTTCTACACCATCCAGAATATAAACGACACACGCCAGCAATGCTTCGCACAATAAACGTTCCCAGCGTATGGGCTGACATCAAGCTCAAGGACTTCCAAAGATTTATGGGGGCTAACCCCACCGATGAAACGGCAGATGACCTAGCCCTGTCCATCTTCTGCGGCATTGACAAGGATGAGCAGAGCCTGTTCCCCGTGAATGAAATAGAGGACATCAAGACCATTATGGCTGGGGTATTCATCCAGAACCCAGAGCTGCAGCGCTTCGTGAAGATAGGGGGCGTAGAGTATGGATTCCATCCCAAGCTGGAGGACATCAGCATCGGTGAGTTCGTGGACTTGGAGGAGTATATGAAAGACCCCATCAAGAACGCCACCAAATGGATGGGTATCTTGTACCGACCCGTTACGAAGAAGGTATTGAACCGCCACGAGATAGAACCCTACCATCCAGATAAGCACGATGGTGCTGCGTTTGAGGACATCACGATGGATGTAGTGCAAGGTGCGCTGCTTTTTTTTTATCGTTTAGAGATAGGACTGCAGATATCTTCTCTGACCTATTTGAAACAACAGGGGGAACAAGAGAAGTCCTTGATGCCCGAAGTGCCTTCGGAAAACGATGGGGATGGTATGCAGTCCTCCATCAGCTTGCTGCAGGGGCTATACAAAATCTTGACAAAGTAACCGAGCTTCCCTTGTACCAATGCCTGACGTGGATAACCTACGAGGCGGATAGGGCAAGACTTGAGCAGACCATATCACGACAACGTACCCGATAAGTGGTTTTCTATTTATGAAGTACGGCTACTATCAAGTGTGTGAGGCTCTGCAATCAGCAGCCGAATCCGCATCATACGTCAACTCGGTAACGTGGGGCAACATCTTTGACGTTGATATGCGCAAGATGACCCTATTCCCTCTGTGCCATATCCTAACGGGAACGGCTGAAATACAAGAGCGCACGGTCACCTACTCCATTGACATACTGGTGATGGATGTGATGGACTACTCCAAGCAAGACCCGAATGTTGAGCCGTACTCGTTTCAAGGCGTAGCCCAGAAGCAAGACATCTACCACCGCAGCCTGTTCACCTTGCAGGAGATGATTGCCTCAATGCGCAGGGGTGACCTATACACCGATGGCTACCGCTTGGTCAACGACCCCGTGTGCGAGCCTTTTGATGAGGACTTTGAGAACACGCTCTGCGGCTGGAAGTGTACGCTGCAGATTGAAACCCCAAACCCAACCATCATCTGCTAATGGCACGGCAGACAGGCAATCCCAACCTAAAGAGGGCAGAGAACACCCGGCTTGCATTGGACAAGTTCGGCAAGTACTTGGTTGCTGAAAGCCGCAAGAACCTAACACGCAAGAAAAAGAACGTCACTGGCAACCTGTACAAGTCGCTGGACTACGAAATAACAACTGGTCCAAATAGCCTTGATTTTGACTTCCTGATGGCGGAGTATGGCGAGTGGGTAGACAAGGGCAGAAAAGCAGGGAAAATGCCCCCGTTCGGAGCGATATATGCTTGGACTGCTCGCAGACGTTTGCAGTTCAAAGACAACAAGGGCAAGTTTCTGTCGTATGCTGAAACCGCACGCAAGGTGATGATTAAGATTAAGGCCAAAGGAATTGAGCCTTCTAACTTTTACTCACGCCCTTTTCAGCTCGGCTTTGAAAAACTACCCACCGAAATACAGGAGGCATACGGACTTGACGTGGAGGACTTCCTTGAGTTTACGATAAACGCACTAAACAAAAAATACAAGTAATGGCTATCACTATCACCCAGCAGCCACCGACTATCAGCTTCTCTGGTAGCCCTATGGTCTACTCGGTAAGCTCTAACAACTCTGGCAGCGCAGGATTCAAGTACGTTGCTGATGTGTTCATTTGGTTTGGTGCTTCGGGTAGCGTACCTGTGAGCTACACCTACCGCCTAATCAAGCGCAAGGAATCGGTCAGCAACCTCTACGGGTACTTTGATGTTAGCAATATCGTAAGCTCGTACCTGTCGCAAACCAACATTGACCACGCAGCAGGAACCGCTACCGACAACGAGCAGACCGTCTGCAACGTACAGGTCAAGTTCCGTGAGTACACTACCGCAGGAGGCATCGGTGCAGTAAGCGCAACAAGCAATACCATCCAAGCATACGATGGGTACACGGAGTTCGTAGATGGCGTAAACGATACGACCACCACAGGGGTGATGACAAGCGGCAGCAGCCAGCAGTACATCCAACTTGAGCAGGCTATGACCATAGGCATCGTGCCTTCGTTGGTGAATGGTATGCGTGTAGAGTACTCCGATGGGCAAGCAGCCGTAGTTGATGTGGCTGACTTCGGTGCGGTAAACTCTACCGATTCAACCGACAAGCTATGGTTCGTGCCAGCAGGTGTAGCCAACCTCAACGATTCGGTCATTGACCCGAAGCCAGAGGATGTCACAGACCTGCAGTACTACGACCTATCGCTTGGTGACCTTGTTAGCACCGCTTACGCCCAACGAGTAAAGGCCGATGGAGGCACTTGCGAGGGGCTGAACTGCCTTGATGCTGAATTGCTGGAGCTGGGAGTTGATGATGCCGAGTACACCACTCGCTTCTACCCAACGTGTGAGCCACGCTATACGCCCATTACCATCGCCTACCAAAACAAGTACGGAGCTTGGGACTACATCGTAGCGTTTAAGAAGTCGGTTGAGTCAACCCGTACCGACAAGAAGCGTTACACCACCAACATCGGTACGATAGGTAGCAGCACTTGGACATACGACCCCACTACGGCATCGCCAAACAAGACCTACAACAACTTCGGAACGGATAGCATCACGCTCAACACGGGCTTCTTGAACGATGGCTACAACCAGATGGTCAAAGAAATGCTCCTATCTAATGCCGTATATTTGGTAGAGGAGGAGCGATACGTTATCTTGAACGATACGCAGGTGGAGTACAAGACCAGCTTGAACGACAATCTGGTGCAGTACACCTTCAATATGACCTACGCAGCACAAGTCAAAAACCGAGTATGGCTCTAACGCTTCAAACATCTACTGGCTACCTTGACATCTTTGAGGATGAAGGCATCAGCGTTGACTACAACATCGCTGACCTGCGTGACCCTGCGGTTATCTTTAGCCCCATATCCAAGAGCTTTAGCGTACCAGCAACAGATGCCAACAACCAATTCTTCAAGCACTACTACGATGTCAGCATAGCAGGTGGATTCAACCCCTACGCAAAGCAGGATGTAACGCTCTACTCGGATGACGTTATTGTCATTGAGGGCTACCTCCAACTGCTTGACGTAGCTATGGAGAACGGAGTGCCTACGCAGTACCAAATCTTGGTGGCTGGTGAGAACGCTCGCTTCGCCCGTGAGGTAGGTGAGAAGGAACTGCGTGACCTTGACCTCGCATCATACGAGCATACGCTATCCTACGAGAACATCACCGATAGCTGGAATCTTGACCTGTTTACTGGCGATATCATCTATGCGCCTGTTGACACCCGTGTCTTTGCATCCGATACCCTGTTCTCCCCACAGCAGTTGTTCACCCCTATGTGGGAGTCGGACTTCTACCCAGCGATTAAGACCAGCGTTCTGTTCAATCAAATCTTTGAGGATGCTGGATATACGCTAAAGGCAGGCGTGGGCATTATGGATGATGCCAACTTCACCGACCTCTACACCCTCTGCTACTCAAAGGATAGCCTTGTGCCTTTGGAGGCCACGTTCAACAACCGCCTTGCGCAGGTGTATTCAAGCGGCACGTTGTCCATACCAGACCTTACGACCACCAATCCGAGCAAGATTGTACTCAATACGGAGGTCTACGACAACGGCAATAACTTCAACACAACTGCTAACGCCTACGAGCTACCGATTGTAGGGGAATACAAGTTCAACATTCAAGGTAGCATCAGCTCACCTACTGGCTTGCGGATGTACCAAATCGTAATGTACTTGGGTAGCACGGCTATTCAAAGCAAGGATGTAATCACCAGCAGCGTATTCTCTATTGACTTTGCGCATACGTTTACTACCACCGCAGGGAGCAACCAAGTGACGTTCCGAATCGGTGGTGTAGAATCAGGAGGCACGCTTGGCGCAAGCTGCCAGATGACGGTGATATCAGCACCCGACTTCCCATCTAACTTTGACATCACGCCTTCTATGTTCCTGCCGAAGATGAAGCAGAAGGACTTCCTCGCAGGCGTAGCAAAGATGTTCAACTTGGTATTCGTACCGAGCAAGGAGATACCCAACGAAATCGCAGCCTACTCGTATAGCGAATGGATTGCCGCAGGGCAGGTGGTTAACTGGAACGAGGTCGTTGACATCAGCCAGCCTATCACCATCAAGCCAACTACAGAGCTGCAGGGTAAGAGCATCAAGATGCGTATGGCGCAAGGCAACTCCCTTTTGGATGTAGCCTACCAATCAGCATACAAATACCCTCACGGAAGCGTAGAGGTAAACGATACCAATAACGAGTTCGCAGAGGGCGAGATTGTCATTGAAGCCCCGTTTGCTGCTACCATCACCAACCGCATCAACTCAAACACTACGTTTGAGGTCATCCAGATGTTTGATGGGGAAGGCAAGCCTGTGGATTCACCCCCTCGTATGTTGTACTTTCAAGGCACTAACGATACGAGCGACTACTACATCTTTAGGGCTTCCGATGGTACGTTCCAAACGCAGAGCCAATACCCTATTTTCTCGGTCAGCAGCGGCACGTTCACGGCAACATACGGCATACCACAACTGGAAGGCGTAAAGCCTCCGAAGAACAACCTGCTCACCGAGTACTACTCTACCTACCTGCTTGAGCTATACGCTACGGATGCGGTGATGATGGAGGTGAGCGTAGTGCTTGAACCGATTGAGGTCTTTGGCTTGAGCCTAAACGACCAGATATACTACGATGGGGAATACTGGAGAATCAACAAGCTAACGGGCTACAACCCCGATACGATGACTGCGAAGGTGGAGTTGTTCCGTGCCTCGTTTGTCAACTCCTCGCTATGTGCTAACACCATCACCTCGCTAAACAACAACGGCACAATCACCTTCAGCGGAGCAGCTACGCAGGAGTGCTGCGAGTTCTATGGCTACCGATGGGTGGACAATGCCTGCTACTGGCGCACCAGCAAGTACGTCAAGGCAGCGAGTGCTGGGTTAGTAGGCTTGGAGAAAGCCCCTGTCGCTAACGTCAAGACCACTACCAGCCGACCAACCGAAACACAATACTGGTTTGAGGTTACTTCTGACGTAGAGGCTACCGAGTTCCGCTGCTTGGCGCTGCACAACTATGCCACCCCCTTATTCGCAATGGAGGAGGGTGACCGACAGATAGTGCGTATCACGGCAGTTTGCAATACCTATTCGTACCAGATGGACTACTCCATTGAGCGTGGCGCAGCAGGCGATACCATCACGGCTATGAACCCAAGCATCAGCGACCGATACAACGTATCAATTCAAACGGCTAACGGCTTCGCATCGTACCTGCAGCTTGACTATGTAAGTGGCGTAGCGGTAGCGGAAACGTGGAGTATAATGGCTGAAAGACAACAACTGCTATGAATATAGGTTCTTTAATTAACGCTTTGAAGGGTGACCACTACGGAATCTGCGAGGAGATTGAAATCGCAAAGGGCAAGTGGGAAGTCATTGAAAGCTGGGCAGAAGCAAAAGAGCAAATCAAAAGGCAATGGCGGTTGAGAAAGTAATCAAGCTAAAGGTTGAGAATGGGGAAGCCTTGCTCAACATTGAGGAGGTCAACAAGGCTCTTGCCGATACCAATAAGCAGACCGACAACCTAAACGAAACAATGTCTTCGGCAACGGAGTCCATTGATAAGTTTACCAACGGAGCAGCATCTGGATTCAAGGCCGTAGTAAGTGGCGTTAAAACCTTCATAGGCTCACTCACCACCGTAAAGGGTGCGCTCATCGCCACAGGCTTGGGAGCGTTGGTAGTAACGCTTGGCTCGTTGTTCACCTACTTCACGCAGACCTCACGAGGAGCTGACCAATTCGCCAAGATTATGGGCGGAGTTAGCGCAGCGGTAAAGGTCGTTTTAGACCGTGTAATCGGTTTGGGTGAGTCGTTGGTTAAGTTGTTCAGCGGTGACTTTAAAGGTGCAGTAGAGGGCGTTTCTAAAGCCTTCAAAGGATTGGGTGATGAGATAGCCCGTGAAACCAAAGAAGGCGCACGCCTTGCCGAGCAGTTAGACAACATTGAGGACAGGGAGCGTGACCTCATCAAGCTACGAGCAGAGGCCAACCGTGAAATCGCAAAGGCTCGCCTGATTGCTGATGACCAAACCAAGTCCATCCAAGAGCGTGAGAAAGCAGTCCGTAGGGCATTCACCCTTGAGAATAACGTAGCAAAAGCCGAACAAGCCAATGCTCAATCTTACGTCAAGTACCTAAAGGAGCGTATTGCTCTTGGTGAATCTACCGATGAGGACTTGCGTAGCCTTGCAGAAGCGGAAGCAAAGGTCAATGAACTGCGTACTGAAAACCTGCGTAGGAACAAGAAGCTGGAAACAGAGCTGAAAGGACTCCGCACGGAGGCTAAAGCAGCAGCCGATGAAGAAGCAAAGGCTCTTGATGAACGCACAAAGAAGGAAATTGAAGCAGGTGAGGAGCGTAAAAAGGTAGAGCGTGAGGTTGCTGAAATCCAAAAGAAGGTGGCTGATGAAAAGAAGCTGCAGCAATCACAGGCCACCAATGCCTACAATGATGCGTTAGCTTCATTCCGTGCTTCAAATATGACTGCGCAGCAGCAGGAGCTTGCAGCAGCAGAGCAGCAATATCTGGCACTCACTACCCTCGCAATCAAAGCAGGCAAGGACACTACTGCCGTAACTGCCGAGTACGAGGAAAAGAAGAAACAAATCAAGAAGAAGTATGCTGATGAGGAGCGTGCCAGAGAAATCGCAGCAGCAGCCCAATCGGTAGAGCTGGTATCGCAGTCGCTTGGTGCTATCGCAGGATTGGTTGAGGCGTTGAGCAAAGGCAACGAACGCAACGCAGAGAAGAACTTTAAAATCACCAAAGCTCTCCGCATAGCCGAAGCCGTAGCAAATACGGCATCTGCTATTATGGCCCAGCTCGCAGTACCACAGGATGCCCTAACGGGAGCAAACTTTGTGAAGGCTGGTATCGTTGCAGTAACTGGCGCAGCACAGATAGCAACAATCGCCAACACCAGATTCCAAAAAAGTGGTGCATCGGGTGGTCGTGTATCGCAGCCCAGCATCCCAACATCTACGCCTACGGCAACCCCACTTACGCCCAACATCCAGTTCGGCAATACCGAAAACCAACTTGCAGGTCTGCTCGGACAACCGATGCGAGCCTATGTGGTGAACCAAGACATACAAAGTGCTAACCAGCTTGAGCGTAAGATTCGCTCCAGCGCAACAATCGGAGGATGAAAATCTACGAACTGATTTTAGAAGATGACAAGCTGATGGGTGTTGATGCTATCAGCATCGTTGAAAGCCCAGCCATAGAGGAGCAGTTCATTGCTCTGTCAAAGCAGCAGGTGCAGTTTAAAGTACAGAACGAGGACAAACGCATCTTGATTGGCGCAGCCCTTGTACCCAATAAGCCCATCTACCGCATTGATGAGAAGACAGGCGAGGAGTACTACGTCTACTTCAGCGAGGCTACCATACGAGCAGCAGCCGAGTTGTATATGATTAAGGGCAACCAGAACAACGCCACCCTTGAACACGCAGAAGAACTGAACGGCCTATCGGTTGTGGAGTCGTGGATTATTGAGGATGAGGACAAGGACAAGACCCGTGCCTACGGCTTGGACTACCCTGTCGGCACTTGGGTTGTGATGATGAAGGTCAACAACGAAGCCATCTGGACAGAGTACGTCAAGGAGGGAAAGGTCAAAGGCTTCAGCATTGAGGGCTGGTTTGCGCAGCGTGAGAAGATGCGTGGCGAGAACCTGCAGGATGTATTGAACCAGATTGAGATGGCAGAGGCAGAGCATATCCTTGAGCAGTACATCTTCGGTTCGGTTCGTGCCATTATTAAAAAAGATGGGCGCAGAAAGGCTGGAAAACGCCTTGAGATGGAATCCTACTCGGACTACCCAGAGGCGGTGCGCAACAACGCCAAACGAGGCGTAGAGCTGAACGAGAAGAACGGCAACAAATGCGCTACCGATGTCGGCAAGATTCGTGGTCAGCAGCTCGCTGACGGCAAGCCTGTGTCTGTAGAAACCATCACCCGTATGTACTCGTACCTATCAAGAGCCGAAGAATACTACGATGAGAACGACACCCAAGCCTGCGGAACTATCAGCTACCTCTTGTGGGGTGGTCTTGCTGCAAAGCGTTGGGCTGAATCTAAACTCAAAGAATTAGGCCGTATATGAGTACTATCCTCAACACCTCGTACAAAGTCCAGACCGACAAGGTAACAGATGCTGAACGCCTGACCTACGCCATTGAAGAAGGTGCAATAGTATCTACCGAAACGGGGTACTGGATTGTGCGTAATGGTGCGTGGGTAAACCTCAATACAAGCAATGCTGCGGGGCTTGGCTGGGTGCGTTGGGATGATACCCAATACACCTCTAGCAACAAGCTGACCTTCGCTGATGGTGTGCCAGCACGCATTCCTAACAACGGGGGCAATATCATATCGTACCTCAATACCCCAAGCGACCTGTACAACCCCACCACAGGGCGTGTGTATGGCATTGCAGAAAACGATACCTACATCGCAACAATCGTATTCAAGGCAAGCGCAGCAAACGCCAATAGCACATACGGAGAAATACACCTTGAAGGAGGCAACGGAACACCATACGAGCGTTTGGCTTCGCTGGTAACATTCCCAAAGGGCAACGCAGTAGAACACCCGATTCACCAAGTGTTCCAATACTACGTTGATGAGGACTTCGTGACCAACGGAAACTACTGGCAGTTCACGGCAGTCGGTGGGGCTATCCTCGTATGGGACATCATTTTCTTTATTCAACGCACACAATCACGATGAAAGGATTCAATCAAGGCCCAAAGCCACCCGTACCACAGAACAACAAGCGAGGCTGCCTATGCAAAGACAAGGTGACCTACTCTACCAAGTGCTGCGACAAGGGCGATATGTGGACTCAAGGAATTGGCTTTATCGGGGGCAAAGGCCAATAGTAAAATCCCCAAATATCAATCTATTTATTTTTTAGTTATGAATCTGCAAGACGTATTCAAGAAAATTGAGCTGGCTCTGACACCCGAAAAGGTGGAGCTTGCCTCTATGACGTTGGCTGATGGTACTATGGTGGAAGCCGAAGTATTTGAGGCTGGCGCTAACGCATTCCTCGTTGATGGTGAGGGCAACCGTGTTGCCGTACCCGTTGGCGAGCATAAACTTGAAGATGGCAAAGTCCTCGTTGTTGAGGAAGAAGGCATCATCAAGGAAATCAAAGAAGCCGCAATGGAGGAAGAATCTGTTGAGGTTGAAATTGAAGCTGCTGCTGAAGAACCCGAAATGTCTATGGGTGACCTTGTAGCAATGGTGAACTCACTCCGTGAGGAAGTTGAGATGATGAAGCAAGAGATGGGTAAAAAACAAGAGATGGCTGAAGAAGTCGTTGAAGAAGAAGCACCCGTAGCTGAAGTAGCGATGGCAGCACAGAAGCCAATCGTTGCTGCTCCAGTAGAAAAGAAACACGAACTGAAATTTCACATCGGTGCAGAGCGTGTTGCAACAACCAAAGACCGAGTATTTTCTAAACTTTTCCAATAAAAAATGGCAACGACCACTTCAATCACTACTACCTACGCAGGTGAGTTTGCAGGGAAATACATCTCTGCAGCCCTCTTGTCAGGTGACACCATCGCCAAAGGCGGCATTGAGGTTGTACCTAACGTAAAGTACAAGCAAGTACTTAAGAAGGTAAACCTTAACGACATCGTTAAAGACCAAACTTGTGACTTTACCGACACGTCTACCTTGACCTTGAGCGAAGCTATCCTTCAGCCAGAGTTCCTTCAGGTAAACCTTGAGCTTTGCAAGAGCGACTTTGAATCAGACTGGGAAGCCATCCAAATGGGCTACTCTGCATTTGACCAGTTGCCTACTTCATTCGTTGACTACTTCATCGGCTACAACGCTGGTAAAGTTGCCGAGTGGGTTGAGAACAAAATCTGGACTGGTGCTACTGCCAACGCTGGTGAGTTCAACGGATTCCAAACCCTGCTTGCTGCTGATACGACCGTTATTGACGTGACCGCTGCTACTGGTGGTGTTACGGCTGCTAACGTAATCACGGAGATGGGTAAGGTTCTTGATGCTGCTCCGAACGCAGTATACGGTAAGGATGACCTTCACCTCTACGTTCCGACCAATGTTTACAAGGCTTACGTTCGTGCGCTTGGTGGCTTCGCTGCTTCAGGTGTAGGTGCTAACGGTGTGAACAATCAAGGTACTTTGTGGTACGCTGGTCAAGACCTGTTCTTTGACGGAGTGCGTGTATTCCACGCTCCTGGCTTGGGAAGCAACAAGATGGTACTTGCTCAAAAGAGCAACCTGTACTTCGGAACTGGCCTGTTGTCAGACCACAACGAGGTGAAGGTTCTTGATATGGCTGACCTTGACGGCTCAAAGAACGTGCGTTTTGTGATGCGCTTCACGGCTGGTGTACAGGTAGGCTTCGGTGCTGACGTTGTTTACTACGCCTAATCCGCTGACTGATTAACCATAGGGGGGTGGTGGTTTCAAAGCCCCATCCCCTTTTTTAATTCTAAAACACAAAATGGCTTGTACTTTAACTCTGGGGCGAATTGAGCCTTGTAAAGACCAAGTAGGCGGATTGAATGCCGTTTACTTCATCAACTCTATTGACCTCAACGCTATCAGCTACGACTCTGCTGATACGGATGTCATTGACCAGCTTGCTACGGCTGCGGTTTCTGCTTACTGCTACGACCTCAAGGGTACGTCAAACTTTGAGCAGGCTATCAACTCAAGCCGTGACAACGGCACGACCTTCTTTGAGCAGGTTCTGAACATCGTGCTGAAGAAGCAAGATGCGGACACCCACAAGGAAGTGAAGCTCCTGTCTTGGGCGAAGCCTGTGGTTGTCGTAGAGGACAACAACGGAAACGCTTGGGTAATGGGCTTGGAACACGGAGCAGAAGTAACTGGAGGCTCTATCGTAACGGGTGCTGCCTTCGGTGACCTGACTGGCTACAACATCACGTTGACTGGTCAAGAGCGTGTACCTGCAAACTTCTTGCTTGGTGCGGTTGCAAACAATCCTTTCGCTGGACTTCTTGGTACTAAACCTACCATCGTAAAGGGTTCGTAACCTATATTTGCATTGTGCTACTGAACGGAGTAGGACAAATGGATGGGATAAGGGGGGCGAAAGCCTCCCTTTTCTTTTGACACTTACCCCACTTTGTAGTCACTTGGGGTTATTTAGATATGATATTCCTGTCATACAACGCCCAACAAAGCATCACTTTGCCCATCCGCAACTGGAAGTACGGCAATGATGACCTAACAAACTACGGTGACTACTGGCGAATCCAAGCCAAGTTCATCAATAAAGACACCCGTGAGGTCATCACATACACGCTCGTTGCGCCTACGTTTGATGAGGACACCCGTGAGCTTACGTTCACCTACAACTCCGCAAACCTTGATGCGGAAGTGCCGTATGTTATGCGCCTTGAAGACCAACGCTACGCAGCAGGAGTCGCAAACGAATACGAAGACCGAGTTATTGCAGATGCAGGAACGATAGAATCACTATCTTGCGTAACAACTGCGCTCACCGAATTGGGTGCAGATGATGCAAAGGTGCTGGCGATTGATAAGATTTATATGCTGCCGAGTGGTGATACCATCAGCACATACCAGCCCGTGCTTGACACCACCGAAAAAACAATGAACAACGATTTTGTTATATATGGCGAGTAACATCAAACTCATCAATCTGGCTTCGTACACAAGCCCGAAAATCAGCGAAAGCCCACGCTTAAGCTGGGTGGAATATGGCGATGACAACAACTACTTTGAGTATTTGATTGACCGCTTCAACGGAAGCCCCACCAACAACGCAGTAATCGCTGGCGTGGTGGATATGATTTACGGCAAGGGCGTAAACGCAACCAACGCAGCCGACAACGCTGCTGGCTTTATGGAGCTTCGCAGGCTCATCACCCCAGAGCAGCTCAAGCGTGTGGTCAATGACTTCTATATGCTCGGCAACGCTGCCTTTCAGGTGGTGTATACGGCTGACAAGAGCAAGATTGCAGAGGTGTACCATATGCCTGTTGAAACCTTGCGTGCAGAGAAGTGCAACGATGAAGGCGAGATTGAAGCCTACTACTACGCATACGACTGGAGCAAGGTGCGCAACAAGAGCCAAGCAGAGCGCATCCCAGCGTTCGGCTACGGAGCAGCAGGTGAGAAGATTGAAATCCTGTACATCCGCCCATATCGTAGTGGCTCGTACTACTACTCACCTGTGGACTATCAAGGTGGCCTGCCATACGCAGAGCTTGAGGAGGAGATTGCCAACTACCACATCAACAACATCAAGAACGGACTTGCTCCGTCAATGATTATTAACTTCAACAACGGCATTCCGCCACAGGAGGAGCAGGATAACATTGACTTCGCCATCCGTCAGAAGTGGAGTGGAACGAACAACGCAGGCAAGTACATCCTTGCGTTTAACGATGATTCGCAAAAGGCTGCTACGATTGAGCCAGTAACGCTATCGGAAGCCCACCTGCAGTACGAGTTCTTGAGCCGTGAATCCTCGCAGAAGATTATGGTTGCGCATCGTGTGACATCGCCAATGCTTTTCGGCATCAAGGACAACACGGGCTTGGGCAACAATGCTGAAGAAATCAAGAATGCGTTTCAGTTGATGGACAACGTAGTGGTACGCCCAAAGCAGGAAGAAATCCTCAAGGGCGTTGACAAGCTACTTGCCTACAACAAGGTGAACCTTGACCTGTACTTTGAAACGCTTACGCCTATTGAGTTCACGGATATTGACGTTGTTGATGCAGCAACAGTCCAAGAGGAAACGGGAGTAGACGTAGCCGAAGCGGTAACGCCACAGGCACAGGAGGAACTCATCCAGAAGGAGGCATCGTACAATGGTGCGCAGATTGCCAGCTCGCTGGACATTATGCGTGCCGTAAACGAAGGGGTGCTAACGCAAGACCAAGCCATTACGTTCCTTGTGCAGATGCTTCAGTTTGACCCACAGGTTGCACGAGCATTGTTCGTTGGTAACTCATCATCTGTAATTACGCAGATGAAGTCGCAGAAAGGAGGAGGGGATAGCCGCCCTTTTCTGAAGGAGGAGCTTGCTGCTGAAATCGTAGCCAAGCTCCAAGAGATTGGAGAATCAGAGGAGGACTTGCTCAAGGACTTTGAGCTTGTTGATGCGGAGCTTGTTGATGATGAGGAGGCAGAGTACGATGTAGAGTCGTACCTGAACTCACGCATTGAGCTTGCTGCGCAGGACAAGAGCGAGCAAGATACGGAGCGTTACAAGGTGCGTTACTTCTATACCATCGGTACACGCAGGTCACCCAACGGCACAAGCCGTGTGCTTTGCTCTACGCTAATGAATGCTGCCCGTGTATACCGCAAGGAGGACATTGAGGCGTTAAGCTCTAACGGAGGCGCAGAGGCTCAAGGCAAGCCGTATAGCGTATGGTTGTACAAAGGAGGAGCTAACTGCTACCATCGCTGGGAGCGTAGGGTATACCGCAAGAAGCTAACGAAGGATGGTAAGGTTTGGGGAGGCGGAACGCTAAACGGAACGGACATCATCAACGTAAACGAAGCGGTACGGCAGGGCTTCAAGCTACCCAAGAACGCCAAAGAGGTAGCCATTGCACCCATTGAATCGGACTACTCTGGCTACACGGCTGACTACGCCCGTAAGCACGGCATACCCAAATAGTCGCAACATCTGATTCTTTAGGTTTATTAAATATGGCATACGCCCTTTTTGTATCACCAGATGACATCGTAAAGCGCACGGGTATTTCGGGCAACGTAGACCGTGACCAGATGGTGCAGTTTATTAAGACCGCACAGGACATCCACATCCAAGCGTTGCTGGGTACTGCCCTGTACGACAAGCTGAAGAACGATGTGCTGGCCAACACCCTCACGGGCAACTACCTCACCTTGATGACCGAGTACGTTCAAGACGTGCTGGTTCACTACACGATGGTTGAGCTGATGCCTTTCTTGGCTTACAAGTTGAGCAACGGGGGTGTATTCAAGAAGCAGAGCGAGAACTCGGAAGGCATTGACAAAAGTGAGCTGGAGTACCTCATCCAAAAGGAGCGAGATACGGCAGAACACTACGGAAGACGTTTGGTCAGTTACCTGACCTTCTACGGAAGTTTAACCCCAGAGTACTACGCCAATCAGAATGGCGAGATGTACCCAACAGACGGACAATCATTTCACGGATGGTACCTATGAAGTACGGAGTAAAGCGGGAGAATATCCAGAAGCTGAAGTTGTTTTTAAGTAAAGCGAAAAAGAA
>JACCDP010375343.1_pt1 | contig 18943 bp, 14 predicted proteins | sample 7445841 | NCBI WGS metagenome assembly JACCDP01 (sample SAMN15323441, study PRJNA562643) | freshwater metagenome | isolation source: river surface water | place: USA:Blue River Watershed | collected 2017-08-17
AGGACGAAGTGGTGGATGCCCTGATAACCGCTATTTTTTGTCATGGACATGTATTGATGGTAGGTGTTCCAGGGTTGGCAAAGACATTGTTGGTTAAGACCTTGTCGCAATCCATGCATTTAGATTTTCGCAGGATTCAATTCACTCCAGATCTAATGCCATCGGACATTATTGGCAGTGAAATATTGGATGATTCCCGAAGGTTTATTTTCATAAAAGGACCAATTTTTACCAATGTGGTATTGGCCGATGAGATCAACCGTACGCCGCCCAAAACGCAGGCAGCATTGTTGGAGGCCATGCAGGAACGCCAAGTTACAGCGGCAGGTAAAGAATACACCCTCGATGAACCGTTTTTTGTTTTGGCAACCCAGAATCCAATAGAGCAAGAGGGTACGTACCCGTTACCGGAGGCACAATTGGATCGGTTTATGTTTCAGGTGAATTTAAATTATCCAAAATTTGAAGAGGAAGTGGCTATTTTGAAGCAAACTACCGGTGTAGATGTTGGAAAAATAAATGCCATTTTAAGTGCCGAGGATATAATGAAATTTCAGTCGTTGGTTCGGGAAGTTCCCGTGCCTCACAATGTCTTTGAAATGACCGTTCGGTTGGTTCACAAAACTCGACCCAGTGAGTCTATAGCCCCTGAAATTACAAAGAAGTATATATCTTTTGGTGCGGGTCCGAGGGCAGGACAGAATTTGATTTTGGCGGCCAAGTGCAAGGCCCTTATGCGGGGAAAATACAGTGTGGATTATGAAGATGTTGCGGCCGTTGCGCGTTGGGTATTAAGGCATAGAATTGTGCGTAATTTCAAAGCGGAAGCCGAGGGAATATCTGCGGATGCGATAATAGACCAGTTGGTTGGTTTATAGTTATTTTATTGCTGTAAAATTAAAAAAATGTAATAAAAATAGGCACTTGTTACCTATTTTTGCAGTGGCGGTACGGCCAGCTCCCTGTTCAACTCCCCAGGGCCGGAAGGCAGCAAGGACAATAGGTTGTAGCGGCGCGATACCGCCTTTTTTGTTTTTATGCCTCGTAAACGGTATAATAAATCAATATCTTTGTATTCGTGAAACTCCAATCCAATCATTTGGTAAAACAATACGGCGCAAAGCGCGTTGTGAACGATGTATCGGTGGAGGTTAATCAAGGAGAAATTGTTGGCTTATTGGGTCCTAACGGGGCAGGGAAAACCACAACTTTTTATATGTTTGTTGGTCTGGTGCAACCCGATGAGGGTGGTATTTTCTTAGAAGGAGATCAAATTACACGTTGGCCGATGTATAAACGAGCTCAATCAGGCATTGGTTATTTACCCCAAGAGGCTTCTGTATTTAGAGAATTAAGTGTAGAGGATAATATTCAAGCTATTTTAGAAACTACTGCGTTGTCCAAGGCTGAGCAAAAAGAAAAACTGGAGCAGTTGATTGCGGAGTTCGGTTTAGGAAAGGTCAGAACGAATTTGGGTAAGGTATTGTCCGGTGGCGAACGAAGGAGAACGGAAATAGCCCGGGCTTTGGCTACAGACCCCAAATTTATTTTGTTGGATGAACCGTTTGCAGGTGTTGATCCTATTGCGGTTGAAGATATACAACAGATTGTTTGGAAGTTGAAGGAGAAGAATATCGGCATTTTGATAACGGATCACAACGTTCAAGAAACCTTATCCATTACGGATCGTGCATATTTACTGTTTGAAGGTAAATTGTTAAAACAAGGGACGGCAGAAGATTTAGCGGGAGATGAGTTGGTTAGAAAAGTGTATTTGGGGCAGAACTTTGAATTAAAACGCAACCGGAAAACTAATTCCTGATCCATGCGGTTGGTAGATACCTCAAGTTTGGATGTTTATTTTAATTTGGCGGCGGAATCCTATTTTTTGCACCAAACCAACGAAACAATTTTTATGCTTTGGCGCAGTGAAAAAGCGGTGGTTTGTGGTAAACATCAGAACATTTGTGCGGAGATAAATATTGATTACTGCAAACGCAATGGAATTTTGCCGGCTCGCAGAATTTCGGGAGGTGGAACAGTATTTCACGATCGTGGGAATGTCAATTTTACCTTCATTCAGCCGTTGAAGGATGGGTTAGAAAAAGCAGTAGATTACAAGCAATTTTTAGAACCTGTACGCTCTGTTTTGAAAGGTATGGGTATTGATACGGAGTATTCGGTTCGACATGATTTACTGTACAAGGGAATTAAAATTAGTGGCAATGCGCAGCATATTTTTCAGCAAGGGAAGCGTGTGCTGCATCATGGTACCTTGTTGTTTAATACTCAATTGGAGTCGTTAGGAGATGCGTTGCATGCCGAAGGGGTCTACCAGGATAAAGCGGTTAAAAGTAATCGTTCTTCCGTTACTAATTTGGGTGATCATTATTCTCAATATCGGAATATGGATCAGGTATTAAAGAGCTTGTGGGATGGTTTTTCTGTCTTTTTTGGAAATTCTAGGGCTGGAATATCGGAGTTGGAGTGTAATGAAATAATAACCTTGAGACAAGAAAAATTCAGTCAAGATTCTTGGATTTTTGGCTATTCACCCAGTTTTTCTGTAGTTAAAGATATTGAAACTCCCGAGTTTGGTACCGTGAATTGGAGTTGGCAAATTCAGAAAGGAATTATAGCTAATGTTATGGTTACCGCTCGTGATGGCCTTGTTTTATCCAATGAAGCGCAATTGATGGTTGGTAAACCTTATTGGAGCAGTGAAGTGCGTGAAATTCTTGGGAATTATAGCCTCTCACAGGATGCCTATTTTTATAAATTGTTTTAAATGAAAAAAAAGGAAAAAGCTCAGTTTATTATGGAGACTTTGGAGCGTTTATATCCCGAGACGCCCATACCGCTTGATCATTATAGTCCATATACATTGCTGATAGCTGTTTTGTTATCGGCGCAATGTACAGACGAACGCGTGAATCAAATTACTCCGTTATTGTTTTCTAAGGCCGATACGCCAGAGGCGATGATTCGATTGTCTATTGAAGAAATTCGAGAGATTATTAAACCTTGTGGCTTATCACCAGCGAAAAGTAAGGCAATCTGGAATTTATCGCAGATTTTGTTGGATAAATACGATGGAAAGGTTCCTCAGACCTTTGAATCTTTGGAAGAATTACCCGGAGTTGGACACAAAACAGCTTCTGTAGTAATGAGTCAGGCATTTGGTTTTCCTGCGTTTCCCGTTGATACCCATATACATCGTTTGGGTACGCGATGGGGTTTGACCTCTGGAAAGAATGTGGAGCAGACTGAGGTGGACCTAAAAAAGATTTTTCCAAAGGATTTGTGGAATAAGGCCCATTTACAAATTATATTTTTTGGTAGGGAATATTGTCCTGCAAGGGGTCATAATCCGATGGAATGTCCCATTTGTTCTGTGGTTGGGTGTAAAGAATACAAACGCAAGTAAGTGATTTAAACAATAAAAAAGGCTGCCTTTTTTCAAGACAGCCTCCATAGATGAATCTCTATTAATTAGAATTAATAGGAATTTGTTTTGTATTTATTTTTGTGACCTACTGGATTTTTCTTACGTCTGTTTCCAGAATTGGAGCTGCCTCCAAAAGAAGATTGTCCACCACCGTAAGAGTTTCCACCTCCAAAACTTCTTTTGGGTCTTTCGCTGCTGTTGCTAGAGCCCGAATAACCTCTGGAACTGCCATTGGAAGGTCTGCTGCTATCGCCGCTACTCGTTCTTCCATACCCACCACCCGTTGAATTTTCTTTTCTTCTAGGCTTACCAAATACTTCGTTTCTTGCTGCAGGATCTAAATTTCGTTCGTTGCTGCCACCTCTTGACGGACGGTTATCGTTGTTGCGTGGAGCAAATCCATTTCTACCTCCTCGGTTGTTATTGTTTCTGTCGTTTCGTGAACGATCACCAAAACCATTGCCCGATCTTGACTTAGCTTCTTGCTGGGTGTTTTTCTCTGGGCTGCGCTCTTTGAACAATTCATCCATGATGATGAATTCAACTTGGTCGAAATTTTTATCGTAATTTTTGGGTTTGGATAATTGATTTATCTCGGTTCCGCGAAATTCTCTACTATTCTTCTCGACTTTGTTTTTGCCAAATCCCTGATGATCTCCAAAACGGTTGGGTCTATTGGACTTGTTGTACGATCTATCCGAGTTTCTGTTGTCTGAGTTTCTGTTTTCCGAACCTCTGTGTTCTGAGTTTCTATTGTCAGAACTTCTGGAATCGGAATTTCTATTGTTGCCAAATCGGGGTGCACTGCTTCTGCCTGATTCGTTTCTTCTTGGGTGTTTTTGCCAAGGAATTTCGATAAAGTAATCGTGATTCATGATGGACATGGAATCTTGTCCATGTTCTTTTAGAATGTCACGTAAGAATCTCGCTTCTTGATCGTCACAAAATGAAATTGCAGTTCCTTCAGCACCCGCTCTACCTGTTCTACCAATACGATGTGTATGGGTATCTGTGTCTAAGGCCATGTCGTAGTTAAGAACATAATTCAGTTCTTTGATATCCACTCCACGAGCGGCAACATCGGTTGCAACCAAGAGTTGTGCTTTTCCGCGTTTGAATAATTCGAGGTTTTTGGTACGCTCGCGCTGACTTTTATCCCCATGAATAGCCACGGAAAAGAAATTGTCTTTGTTTAGATAATTCACTAGACGATCGGCACCGTGTTTAGTTTTAGTGAAAATCAGCATGGAATCAATTTCCCAACTTTCGATTAGATCTTTTAGAAGTTTGTACTTGTTGGATTTATCAACGGGATAAACTTGCTGAACGATTTTTGGTTTCTGGTGGTTTTCGGGTGCGATATCGATAGCGGCAGGGTCTTGCAACATATCTGCAGCTAATCGTCTAATTTCTGTGGAAGCGGTTGCAGAAAATAGCAGCGTTTGAAGCTTTTCTGTTTTAATTAAGGCACCGATTTGTCTAATGTCGCTGATGAACCCCATGTCCAACATACGATCACACTCGTCCAATACAAAGGTTTGAATAGCGGATAAATCAATAAATCCTTGCTCAATCAAATCTAAAAGTCTACCAGGGGTTGCAATAATTATCTGCGGATTTCTGCGGATTTCGTCTACTTGACGCATTTGAGACACTCCACCGTAAACAAGTGCAATTTTCAAATTGGTGCCATTTGCGTACTTTTTGAAATTATCGGAAATCTGGTGTGCTAATTCGCGTGTTGGTGCTAAAATCAGCGCATGGGTTTTCTTTTGTGGGTTTTGAATGATGTGTTGCAGGATAGGAATTGCGAAGGCCGCAGTTTTTCCTGTTCCTGTAGGTGCAGTAGCGAATAAATCGCGGTTTTGAAGAATTACAGGCATGGCCTGTACTTGAATAGGCGTGGGGTGTTGGTAGCCTTGCTTTTCAATAGCGGCTAACAGGGGCTTAATAAGCCCTAAGTCTTGAAATGTATTCATTTTTAAGTAATAATGCGAAAGACTTTTGAGCCGGGTTCCGCATTTGTGTGACATGCACTTGCATGCCGCTAGAAATCGCTCTAAAGAATTAAGCGCTGCAAAGGTAGGATAAAAATATTGATTTTCTTAGTTTTATTTGAAAATGACTATAAAGTTTGGGTTGAAAAGCCATTAAAACCCAATGATTTGGGTATACTTGATGATGTGCTATGAGCGCATAAAAATCTCAATTTACCAAATAAATTGTGGCTTTCATGGACCATTTGATTGTGACCAAAAAAATTGGTTTGGTTTCTTCGTAAATTTGGGGCTATGTCCAATACCGATATTCAATTTAATAAAAACGAGGATTTGAACAAGCAGGAATGGGATTTGGTGAAAGCTCGTTTGGATAAGATTGCGCAGGGCGGCGGAGCGAAAGCCGCGGCTAAACAGAAGGAGAAGGGGAAACTTCTCGCCAGAGAGCGAATTGATTTTCTTCGGGATAAGGATAGCAAATGGATTGAAATTGGCGCATTTGCTGGATACGATATGTACACGGAACAGGGTGGTTGTCCGGCTGGGGGTGTAATTGCAGGGATTGGTTACGTGGAAGGCAGACAATGTGTGATCGTGGCTAACGATGCAACGGTTAAGGCAGGAGCATGGTTTCCGATTACGGGTAAAAAGAATTTGCGGGCACAGGAGATAGCGATGGAGAATCGTTTGCCCATTATTTATTTGGTAGATAGTGCGGGTGTGTTTCTGCCAATGCAAGATGAAATTTTTGCCGATAAGGAACATTTTGGTAGGATGTTTAGGAACAACGCTAAAATGAGTGCGATGGGGATTACGCAAATAGCTGCTGTTATGGGAAGTTGTGTTGCTGGCGGAGCTTATTTGCCTATAATGAGCGATGAAGCTTTAATTGTAGAGGGCACGGGAAGTATTTTCCTTGCCGGTAGTTATTTGGTAAAAGCTGCTATCGGTGAAGATATCGATAACGAAACATTGGGCGGAGCGGAAACACAAAGTGAAATTTCTGGGGTGATTGATGATAAATTTCCTACAGATCAAGCTTGTCTGAATCGTATTCGATTTATTATGAATAAATTGGGCAAATACGAGGAGGCAGGTTTTGACCGAATTAAGGCTGCATTACCGGCCAAGAAAATGGAGGACATTTGGGGTTTATTGCCGTCGGAAAGGTCTAAACCGTATAAATCTTTAGAGATTATTGAACGATTGGTTGATAACAGCGAGTTCGAACAATACAAGGAAGGCTACGGGAAGTCGATATTGTGCGGTTATGCCCGAATTGATGGTTGGGCGGTAGGGATAGTGTCCAACAATAGAGAGATGGTAAAGAGTAAAAAGGGAGAAATGCAATTTGGTGGTGTTATTTATAGTGACAGTGCAGACAAGGCGGCTAGATTTATCATGAACTGTAACCAAAAGAAAATTCCATTGGTTTTCTTGCAAGATGTAACCGGATTTATGGTTGGGAGTAGAAGCGAGCATGGGGGAATAATAAAAGACGGTGCTAAAATGGTAATGGCACAGAGTAATTCTACCGTGCCAAAGTTCACGGTTATCATGGGCAATAGTTATGGAGCTGGAAATTACGCAATGTGTGGTAAAGCCTACGATCCACGATTGATTGTGGCTTGGCCGGGTGCGAAAATTGCGGTAATGGGAGGTGAGCAAGCAGCAAAAACGCTTTTACAAATTGAAAAGGCCAGCTTGAAGGCCAAGGGTGAAGAAATTACTCCGGAGGCGGAAAAAGCAATGTTGGACAAAATTACCCAACGCTATGAAAATCAAACAACCCCGTATTATGCCGCAGCGCGTCTATGGGTTGATGCTATAATTAATCCTATGGAAACTAGAACTTGGATTTCCATGGGAATAGAGGCGGCGAATCATGCCCCAGTACTGCCGTTTCACCCAGGAATATTGCAGGTGTAATTTAGATTTTTACGTAATAGTTTTTAATTGAGTATGCGTCAAGAAATAAAATCGGAAATTAACGATTTAATTAATAAAACCGATGAATTACGGGTTGATTGTATGCGTGAGTTATACCGAGTTTTATCTACAAACCTACCGGTAGGTTTTGAGCCTTGTATTGGGTACGGTATGGTTTCATTTTCGGTGCCTCACGCGTTGTATCCAAGCGGATATCATTGCGATCCCAAGCAACCGCTGCCTTTTATCAGTTTTGCTGCAAAAAAGGGTCATATTGCCTTGCATCACATGGGTTTATACGCGCAAGATGAGTCAGGTGGAAATTCCGTTTTGCAATGGTTTGTGGATGCATGGCCGAGTTACAGCAGCAAAAAACTGGATATGGGAAAAGGTTGTATACGGTTTAAACATCCTACCGATATTCCGTTTGATTTAATTGCGGAGTTGGCGCAGAAAATTACGGTGGAACAGTGGATATCGGCGTACGAAACGGCTTTTAGATCCGCTAAAAAGTAAACATTTGCTTCCTATTCGTGGCTTATTAGCTTTTCGTTTGTTGTGGTAGCATGAAATTTAAGGCATCCACCATTTGTTTTCGCCATTCGGATTCTTTGTGATCGGCGCCCATGTAGACTTTAGTTTTCCAGTTTTTGCCTTCCTTGAATCCTTTTTTTGTCATTAGTTTATCGATTGATTTTTGGTGAGGGGTATACAAGGAATCTAAATATCCCGTGCCGTGAGCGAAGTAGATGCTGTGATTTTTAGGTGAAGGAAGATTTTTAGCTAGATAATTTTCGAAGGCTTTGGGTGTTTTTGGGTAATTCAAATGCGATGTTCCGGGCCAATGTGTTGAAAGACAAATGGCTTTTCCAAAAACATTGGGGTATTCGCATATCGCGTACCAAGAGATTAATCCACCCATGCTTGCACCGGCAATGATGGTATTGCTGGGATCCGTTGCCGGTCTGAACATGGTGTCTATAAATGGCTTTAACTCCTGAACAATGAATTTTAAATAATTATCCGAGTTGGCGGTGGCATAAGATCCAAATAACGGAATCAATCCTTTGGTAACGGTTATGATGGAATCTTTATCGGCTTCGGACAAATAATTGTCCCATACTTTTTGTGGGAAGTAATCACCTGAACGATTAACGCCATCGTTCCAAATTCCTACCACAATGGCGTTGGGATTTCTGCGCGAAAGCAATTCGTCAATTCCCCATTCTTGGTGGTTCCAGGTGGTGGATGAATCAAACAACATTTGGCCGTCGTGCATGTAAATTACCGGCGTATTGCTGAAAGTTTGGTAGTTTGGGGGTAGCCAAACAGCCACGCGGTGTGGGTTTAAATACTTGGATGGGAAATAGCCATATTGAATGAGCTTACCTTGAGGTACCGTTGGCTCCTGTTGTCGGATTAACGTTGCAGTTTGGTAGGTGTTGAGTAAAGTGCTTTTAACTAAGGGTATGTTTTCTTGCTGGGTTGGATTTTTGGTTTTAGGGAGGGCAGCAACAACTGTATCGCCGGAGGTGAAAGTAGTTGAGCCGGTAAAGGTTTCCATTTGTACCATCCATTCACTGAAGGTAAAAACCATGGTAACTTGGCTGTTCGCAACCGTAAAATTCGTAATCAGTTTGTTTCCGGAAATAGCATAGGGAATGAGGATTCCATTTTGTTCGTCGATAAAACCAATACCCTTAGAACTATTGGTGACATGCAAGGTATAATTGCGGAGGTCCTTGTTCCCGTTTTCTTCGTATAACAGAGTGAATTGGTAGGTGTTGTTGGTAGGTAGATAAGGCGATTTGTATCGGTTTTTAGGGGTTTGATTGGAGGGATTGCTGGCTGAAATTGAGGTGGGATAGATACTCAATTGCACATTGGGTTTGAACTCATTAACATTGGTGTTGTTGGTGTGAATTTCTAGTTTGCCCATGAAGGAACCAATGAAGTTTTTTGGTAAATATTGGGGAAGCTCAGAAACAAGGGTATTGAATTTTTGATTTTCTACGGCTTTTACTTTTGAATTTGTGTTTTGAGCAATCAACCTAGGAGAATGTATTAAAATAGTTAAGGTTGAAAAAAATAATAGGCGCCAATTCATGGAATTGCTAAATTAAACAAAAATCTTGACCCGTTGGGGGTTAGTTTTGTGCTTGGAACACAGAATTGAAGTAGGGCGGTTATGAATTATATTTCGGTAGAACAAGTTAGTAAAACCTGGCACGATAAACCCGTGTTGGATGGAATCTCGTTTGGGATTCAACAGGGTGAAAAAGTGGCATTGGTGGCGGGGAATGGTCAGGGCAAAAGCACACTTTTGCAAATTTTAGCAAAAAAAGAATCCCCTGATTCCGGAGTAGCTATCATTCGAAAAGACATTCGGCTTGGTTTTTTGCCGCAGGATCCCCTACTGAACGATGGTTTTACGGTATTGGAGAACATTTTGTTGGAATCCGGGGCCGTTGCGGATGCAGTGAAGGCCTATGAAAAAGCTGTGTTGGATCAGGAAAAGGTGCAAAATGATGCTACCAATTTGGCGTTGGATCGGGCCATGAATACCATGAATGAATTGGGAGCTTGGGATTACGAACACAAGGTTAAACAGGTTTTAACGCAATTGCAGATTCACGATTTTGACCAATTGGCCGGGAATTTAAGTGGTGGACAAAGGAAACGCGTAGCGTTAGCACAAGTATTGTTGTCACAACCGGATTTGTTAATCATGGATGAACCTACCAACCATTTGGACTTGGCCATGATTGAGTGGCTGGAGGGATACTTGTCCCAAAAAGATCTTACTTTGTTGTTGGTAACTCACGATCGTTATTTTTTAGATCGGGTTTGTGACAGAATTCTAGAAATCGATCGAGGAAAGTTGTATACGTATAAAGGCAATTATAGTTATTTCGTTGAGAACAAGGCGAATCGTGAAATGGTGGCTGCCAGTGAATTGGAAAAGGATAAAAATCTGTACCGCAGGGAGTTAGAATGGGTAAGGAGAATGCCAAAAGCCAGGAGTACAAAAAGTAAAAGTCGGGTAGAGGCATTTGATGATCTGGAAAATAAAGTTAGATCGGTTACTGCGAAGAGGGAGGTTAACATAAAAATGCGGATGGAACGCATGGGGGCCAAAATTCTGGAGTTGCATCATTTACAAAAAGCATACGGCGATTTGGTATTGGTGGATGATTTTAGTTATGTATTTAAACGGGGTGAAAAGGTAGGAATCGTAGGTAAGAATGGAGCTGGAAAATCTACTTTGCTGAACATTATTATGGGTTTAGACAAACCTGATGCCGGTAAAGTTGTTCACGGGGATACCATGATTTTCGGGTATTACAGTCAACAAGGTATGCGTTTGGAGGAGGGTAAAAAAGTGATAGATGTTGTTCGGGATGTGGCCGATTATATTTTAATGGAGGGAGGGTTGAAGTTAACCGCTTCTCAATTATTGTTGCAATTTGGTTTTCACTACGATAAACAATGGGATTATGTAGTAAAACTTAGTGGAGGAGAGCGTAGACGTTTGTATTTACTTACAATCCTAATGAAGGCTCCCAACTTTTTAATTTTAGACGAACCTACCAACGATTTGGATATCGAAACTTTGGGCGTTTTGGAAGATTTTCTTATGGGTTATGGTGGCTGTTTATTGATAGTAAGTCACGACCGATATTTCATGGATAAAGTGGTTGATCATTGTTTTGTATTTGAAGGCAATGGATTGATTCGTGATTTTCCAGGCAATTATAGCGATTACCGTGAGTGGCAAGAATTGGAGGAAGCGAGACGAGAAACGGCGCAATTGCAGGAAAAACATGAAGGTTTGACTGCTCGATCAACGCAGAGTGTAGAAACTACAACCGGTAACACAACCACTATTAATTCTGCTTCTATCGTTAAACGCAAATTGTCGTTTAAAGAAAAATTTGAATTTGAGCAGTTAGAAAAAGAAATCGCTGATTTAGAAAGGGAGAAAGAAGAATTGACCCTAGAGTTGCAACAGGTTTCATCAGACTATGAACGTATTTCGGCTATTGGCGATAGAATGCAAATCATTAATGATTTGTTGGATGAAAAGGGAATGCGTTGGTTGGAATTGGCGGAGTTAATGGAGTCTTAATAACCAGGCTCTTTTGAGCCATGGATTAAACCGGAAGGTTTTCGATAACTCGATTGTATACGTTTTCGTATTGAATAAGAATTTGCTGCAGATCGAAGCTATGTGCTTGTTTTAATGCATTTTTTCTGAAATCGGAATGCATGGTGGCGTCTTCCAATAATTCTATGGAATAATTTGCCATAGACACATAATCACCTACATCGGCTAAAAATCCTGTTTTACCATGGATGTTTACTTCGGGTATGCCACCGGCGTTTGAACTTACTACTGGAACTTCGCAAGCCATGGCTTCCAGTGCAGCCAATCCAAAACTCTCAGACTCTGAGGGTAGTAGAAATAGATCGCCAATGGATAATATTTCTTCAATGGCTTCTTGTTTCCCGAGAAAGGTTACCCATTGACAAACGTTTAATTCTCGGCAAATCTTTTCGATGTTGGAACGTTCGGGTCCATCTCCGATAAGCACTAATTTGGAAGAGACTTTTTTGCGTATTAACTGAAAGGTACGAATAACATCTTCGATTCGTTTAACTTTTCTAAAGTTTGATGTATGTATAATGATTTTCTCGTTGTTGGGAGCAATCATTTGTTTGAAGTGTTCTCGAGGTTTTTTATTAAAACGATTGAAATCAATGAAGTTTGGAATAACATCGATGTTTTTACGAATATGAAAATGCTTGATGGTATCCTCTTTTAAGTTTTGAGAAACTGCTGTTACGGCATCGGAATTATTGATGCTCCAGCTTACAACGGGTTCGTAGGTAATTTCTCTACCTACCAGGGTAATATCGGTGCCGTGAAGGGTGGTTACTACGGGAATGTGTATATTCATTTCCGCTAAAATTTGTTTAGCCATTAACGCTGCCGATGCGTGTGGAATGGCATAATGTACATGCAGAACATCCAATTTTGCAGATTTTACAATATCCACCATTTTACCGGCTAAAGCCGTCTCGTACGGTGTATGTTCGAATAAAGGATATTTCGCAATAAAAACCTCGTGATAGTATATATTCTCGGTAAATGTATCCAACCGGGCGGGTTGATTGTAGCTTATAAAGTGGATTTCGTGGTTTTTGGTGGCTAATGCCTTGCCCAACTCTGTAGCTAATACTCCGCTGCCACCGAAGGTTGGATAGCATACTATTCCTATTCGCATGATTAAGTAACAAAGTTCCTGAAAAAATGTAGGTTTGCGGTAATAATAATATTAAATGTTGGAGGAAGTTTTTAACGACGAATATTTCATGGGCAAAGCCTTGGATTTAGCGATTCAAGCTGCGGAAGAAGGTGAGGTCCCTATTGGTGCTGTGGTGGTGCATGGTAATAAAATTATTGGCAAAGGATATAACCAAACCGAACGGTTGAAAGATGTAACGGCACATGCTGAGATGTTGGCTATTACCGCAGCCAGTGATTATTTGAATTCAAAATATCTCGAAGAATGCACGTTGTACGTTACTATAGAGCCTTGTACGATGTGTGCGGGTGCGATTCAATGGTCCAGGATAGGTACGTTGGTTTGGGGAGCCCACGAGCCTAAATTTGGATTCAATAAAACCACCGAAGGCTTATTGCCCAAAACCGAATTGAAGTCTGGGGTATTGGAGGAGGCATGCGGAGAGATTATGAAATCGTTTTTTAAAGCACGACGTAAGTAATCGAACCAAGCAAATAAATGGAACCAATCTTAAGGTTTGCGTTCAAAGCAACCTAAATCAGGATTTGCATCCCGGTTATTTCCTAAAATATCAATAAGGACTGGAGCTTTAAAAACTATTCCTTTTCCGTTGGCAGCCGACAGCGTATCTAGGGAATAATCGGATTGGGATGTATTGAGAAATTTAGGATTTTGATTCAAAAAGTTCGCATTTCCAAGAATCGATTGGGGGTTTTGGGAACGAATGATGTTGTTGTTGATATTCAATACGAAATCAGCTTTTGAGGTTTGATCGAATTGAATTTCTTCTCGGTTGTAACCGTAGACAATCGAGTTATATACGGAAATATTGAGATTTTGAAAACCTATTAAATTGCCAAGACCGTCTCGTTGGGTATTTGTAAAACCAAAACTACCATTTTGTCTTCCAGTAAATCCGGAGTATTCGGCAAAAGTGCAATGATTAAAACTATAATTTCCACCTAAAAATCCCAGGAATGTATAGCTGCCCGCATCGGCAAATAGGCAATTGGTAGCTTCAATTGCACCGGTTATTCCCAACAAGCAAATTTGTCCGCAATACTGTATTTTGGTGTTTTCCAGGGTAACTACTGGTACGCCAGAAATAGCAAATGAATCTACTCGTACTCCTACAGAGGCATTGGTAATATCGGCAAATTGAATTTTGTTGTTTTTACTTCCTTTTAAAAAATGAATTCCTGTCCACTGATTGGGTAAAATACTAGGAATATATGTAGGTTTATCGCCGCGTATTTTTACTCGTTGGTTGGCTGTCCCTTCAATGAGTAAGGTACCGGCCACATACATTGGGGTGTAGGCAGAGGCAAAGATTTGCGCACCTGCTTTTATAGACAGTGTGCTTCCTTCTGCAACATACAGGGTGTCTAGGATAACATAAGGTTTGGTAATGTCATCCCACACGGTATTGGATGTTAGGATGGGTCTTCTCAGGTAATGTGCATCCCACCCGTAAGCCGCGAGCATCAACTTGCTGCTTGCACCGTTCACAGTTGCAATTAACGAATCCAAAACCAACATTGGCAAGGTTTGGTTGTTGGCTGTTAACTTACATTGGATGAATACAAAAATTGAATCGCCAGGTAGGATTTCTATATCGTTTAATTGGGTTCCAGCAAATCCATTGACGTTAATTCTAAAGGGTGAGTTACTCCCACCGCGTAATTCAAAATTGGCTTTAACGGGTAATTTTTCATTGTTTCGAATGGTAGTGATTCGGGTGACGCTAATGGGGTAGCTTGAATTGGGATCACGGGTAAATACGGTATCAAACCAAACGGTGTCGGCTCCAAAGGAAAGTTCTGTAGGCTTGGAATAAAATCGTTCTTTGGCACAACTGCTTATTATGGACAATAGCAGTACAATGGAAAAAATCCCAAGAATTTGCTTGATATTCAACGATTTGCAGTTATTCAAAGATGTCTTCGTTATGGTAAATACTTAAGTAGGAATGGTAACGAGCTGGATGAATTACTTCGGTTTCTACCGCAGCAAGTATTGCACATCCGGGTTCGTGTATGTGGGTGCAATTATTAAATTTACACTGATTTTGTATGGATCTAAATTCCTTGAAATACTGAGCAATTTCATCTTGTTTCATGTCCACTACACCAAAATCACGGATTCCGGGCGTATCAATAATCTCAGTGTTATTAGGTAAACGAAACATCTCTGCAAATGTTGTTGTGTGTTTGCCTTTTTCGTGGGTTTGAGAAATGCTACCAACGCGAGCATTGGCTTCGGGGAATAGATTGTTTAATAACGTAGATTTGCCAACACCGGAGTGACCCGCCAAGAGAATTCTCTTTCCGGTTAGCAATTCACGCAAAGGATCGAGGCCTTGGTTTTGAGCTACCGATCCAAAATACAGATGCACGTTTGCATTTTGATAAATACGTTGAATTTCTTCTGTTATTTGTGTTTGCTGATTGGGGCTTAATAAGTCCATTTTATTGAAAAACACCCATGTTGGAATATGGAAGGCTTCACCGCATAATATAAAGCGATCAATAAATCCCAAGGAAGTTCTTGGGGAGACTAGGGAAGCAACCAAAACGGCGGCATCTAAATTCGCGGCGAGTATTTGTCGTTTTGAACTTAGTTTGTTTGATTTTCTAATGATATAATTTTTTCTGGGGGCTATGTCTGTAATGGTTGCTGTCTCGGAATAATTGATGTCTTCTTTTAGGGTAACTTCATCGCCAACGGCTACGGGATTTGATGTGTCGGTATCTGCAAGCCTCAATTTCCCGCGTGTTCTAGCATTCCAATGTTTACCGTTTTCATCGGTTACCTGGTACCAGCTGCCTGTTGATTTGGTTACTGTACCCTTCATGATGTAGGCTTAAAAAATCGCTTCACAGATTTTTTTGGTTTGGGAACTTTTACCCATGGTATAAAAGTGAAGTACAGGGGCTCCTTTTTCCATAAGTTCCTTGCATTGTTGAATGGCCCATTGGGTTCCGATTGTGGCGATATCTTTATCGTCTTTGCAATTTTCGATTTCTTGTGTTAATTCTACTGGAATATCAATATGGAAAATTTTGGGTAGGGTGTACACCTGTTTTCGGGTAGTAATGGGTTTAATGCCGGGAATAATGGGAATATTGATGCCCATGGACCTGCATGTGTCCACGAAATTAAAATATTGTTGATTGTCGAAAAACATTTGAGTAACCAAGAATTCAGCCCCAGCTTCAACTTTTCTTTTTAAGTATTTCATGTCCGATTCTATATTGGGTGCATCGGCATGTTTTTCAGGGTAGCAGGCAGCACCAATACAAAAATCTGATTCCGAAGAATTGGTAATTTCCTCATCCAAATATATCCCTGCATTCATGTTTTTTATTTGGTGAATGAGGTCCAATGCATTTTTGCTACCACCTTTCTCTGGTTCAAAATGGGTGTCTCCCTTTCTTGCATCTCCGCGAAGGGCTAAAATGTTATCGATTCCAAGAAAATTTAATTCAATGAGAGCATTTTCTGTGTCTTCTTTGGTGAATCCACCGCAAATAAGGTGAGGTACAGCGTCTACTTTGTAGTGGTTCTGTAACGCAGCACAAATGGCAACGGTTCCGGGTCTTTTGCGGGTTGAAATTCTATCGTAACTTCCATCCTGTCGTTTTTTCAAAACATAATCCTCCCGATGGTAGGTTACGTCAATAAACGATGGATTGAACTCCATTAACGGGTCAATTCCTTCGAATAAACTTTTTATTCCAGCTCCTTTGAGGGGAGGTAATATTTCGAAAGAAAAGAGTGTTTTATCGGCACCTTGAATATGATCAACAATTTTCATGCGTATAACTATAACTGAATTGGAAGGGTAAGGTTTTGGGTACCGCGAAGTATTTCAATTTGAGTGGTAGTATTGGGTTCTAATTTTCCTAAGGCGTTCATGTAATCTTCAATGGAATTGATGGAATAGGAGCCAAGTTTGGTGATGATATCGCCTTTCTGCATTCCTGCTTTTTGTGCAGGTTTACCTTCGCTGGCCCCGTCTATGCGCATTCCCTTGCCCGACCATGTATAATCGGGCATCACGCCTAACGAAACTTTAAATTTCATTCTTCCCGCGGATTGGTCTTTTGTTTTGGTAAATGGTAGTTTTTTGGCTTTGTTATTTATGGCAACGAACTGTTGAATGGTGTTTAAAGAAACTACCATTCCTGAATAGTTGATTTTATTTTCATCGTCCGACGGTTTGTGGTAGTCTTCGTGTTGACCCGTGAAGAAATGAACTACAGGGATATTTTCTAGGTAAAAAGAGGCATGATCGGACGGGCCATTGCCACTTTCGGTGGTGGTGATTTTTATCCGATTGGTGTCTAGTTTTAATTGCTTAATTGTTTTGGGGAATTGTGGCGAAGTACCTACCCCATTAATGGCAAGAATGCGCTTACTGGAGTCTAATCGACCCAACATGTCAATATTCAGGACATAATTGACTTTGGCTAATTTAGGATTTGATTGCAAGGATAGCGCTTGCATATTGGTTGAATCTATCTTGCCCGATAAAAATATAGGAGCATGATTTACAAAGTACTTAGAACCCAACAAACCCATTTCTTCACCGCTGAAAGCAATAAATAAGTAGTTAAATTTCTTGTATTTTTTTCCCTTCAAAGTTCTGGCTAACTCCAACATAGCGGCAACTCCCGAAGCATTGTCGTCTGCTCCGTTGTGAATAGCTCTCGGGCCGGTATATCTGCTATTGTCGTATTCGTTATATCCGATATGATCATGATGCGCACAAATAATAATGGTATGTTTTTTACGATTGTTTCTAAAGCCCATTACATTCACAGCGTTTACCGTGGGTGCAGCAACTCTTGAAACCATCATCAACTGCATTTTGTGCGGTAAAGGTTTGTCGGTTTTGTAGTAGAAAACAGGTATAGAAAGGGGTTTGTCCGTTCTGTTTAAACGGCCGGTTGGAATGTTCTTAGGGTCAATATTATATCCATTGATGAATAGGATTCCTCGTGCATTTCGCTCTAGGGCAAGTTTAATTTTTGTTTGAATATCAGATACTTCTTTTAATGGGCTATTGGGCTCAGAGGCCTCGTTCATATACCCCAAGCGCATGACACATATTTTTCCGCTTAAGTCTTTGATTTCCGCAAAGTCATTGCGATTGGATGCTTCGTGAATGATACCGTAACCACAGTCTACAAATTCCGCGGTAATGGAATCGTTGGAAGAGGATTGAGGTAAGGGGAAAAACTCTTCAAATACCTTGAACTGTGCCATGCTGCCGGCGTTCATTCCTGGCATGTCCGGTCCGCCTACTATTGCGAACCGTGTTTTATTGGTGGTAATACGCAATCGAACAAATGGGAAAGAATGTTGGTAGGCTGCATCCGTATTTTCTTCCAATTGAACGGGTTGCAGTCCTGCGGCCTTGAATTCTTTTTCGATGTATTCGGCGCTTAATTTTTCACCCGTTGATCCGGTAAGTCTGCCTTCTAACTGATCGGATGCTAGAAATTGTATATGTTGTTTTAGTTTTATCTCGCTAATTTCTTTTTTAGATACTTGTTGGCCAACAGCATGTTGTATTGAAATAAAAGATAAAACAATGATAATCAAAGGTTTATTCATGATTGGTAAATTTCGTAAAGGGTTTTAATAAATATTGAAGCTGAAAGTAATGCAAATATAATTCTAAGCCATAGAACAGGTATGAATTTTGCGTTTTTCTGAGCAAAAGAAGTGGTAATAAATGTTGCCGTTACCATGGGAAGAATAATTGGTAAATACAAATATCCCCATTGCGTAAATTCTCCCATTAAACTGGGTGAGAAGGTTATTAATTGATTAGGCTCGGATAAGCCGTAGGTAGATAAACTTGCGATGGCTAACATAGGTACAATAGACAGGGATAAGGCGGTTGCCTGTTTCATGGGTTTTTTTAAAACGATTCGAAACAATGGAACCATAATCATGCCGCCGCCCAAACCAGATAGGGCTACGGTTGTTCCAGCAAATATGCCGATTGTCAATATTTTCCAGGTAGGATAGTTGTTTTGTTGGCTGTTTTGATTTTCGGGTGGAATGCTTTCGTTTTTGTTTTTACCCCAAATCATATTGGCAATTGAAATAAGCAGAAAACCAAGGAAAACCCATTGGAATTTTTCTTTTTGGTACCATTGACCCTGTTGAATGGCCAGCGTGGTGCAATAGGAGGCCAAAGCTCCTGGGATACCCACCCATAAACTCATTTTCCATTGCCAAGCACC
>JACCDP011146845.1_pt1 | contig 18941 bp, 32 predicted proteins | sample 7445841 | NCBI WGS metagenome assembly JACCDP01 (sample SAMN15323441, study PRJNA562643) | freshwater metagenome | isolation source: river surface water | place: USA:Blue River Watershed | collected 2017-08-17
GAACGCCTTCGTACGAATGATCTCCGTCTATATAGAGCATGTCGAACGTGTCGTCTTCGAACGTGGAAAGACTGGTGGATGAGTCACCCTTGACGGCTTCGCCGAGTTTCTGAGCCTCGAGATACATCTCGCCCATGTCGCACCAAGTCACGTCGTTGCCATCGACGTCACCTGAACACATGGGACCCTCGAATAAATCAAAGAGCACGAGACGCTTGGGTAGCAGCGCATTCACGAGCTGTCTGGCGAAGTCACACTTGAAGACGCCTATTTCGCCGATGATCCCCCTGGTGGGGACGAGAGCCCTGATCATGTCGATGCGAGTGTCAAACTGCATTTACGTATCTCGACTAGATTAATTCGTCCGCTATCCCGTATCGACGACACTTGCGCGCTGAGAGGATGATGTCTTCCTTCAAAAGTTTCTCGAGGACGTCTGAAGGGATGTTGGTGTACCTGCGTCAACACATTTCTCGATGAGAGTGTCTTCCTTCGACACTCAGTGGACGCGCCTTTGACAGATCCTCCTCGTGTGCTTCATAAACTTTTTGTTGTTCTTCATCTCCACCTGATGACACACACGTAAGTTCACGAGTCCTCAAAAAAAACTTTTTGTTGTCGGTCCCCACCTTGAGTGTCGAATACGTCCCTCCGATGTCCACCGAGAGCTGATGGATCAACACGTACGAGTTTCGACCCATCAGTCTTCGTGACCCGGCAAGGAAGATGTCGACCGCCGCGGAAGCGCAGTACCCTGACACGATGGTTTCAACCTGAGTCCCTGTATTCACGAGACCTCGAATGAAATCCATGGCTGCAAATCCGGCGTACATGCACCTGTTGATCGAGTGCGTGAGCACTCATTCTCGGAACTCGATGACACAACCTTCGTACCCCCCATCACTTCGTATGTAAACCTTGATAGTCTCGTGCTTCCTGGACAGTCGATGCAGTTCGCGACACAGGTCCCTGACTGATTGCGTGGTGACGTCGCAGAAGAAGAAGATCGTGTCATCCTTGGAATAAACATCCTCGAGCTCGTCCGGCATCTGGGGTCTTGGACCAGGGTTTTCTTTACCTGAACATAAAGGATCAGTGATCTCTCCCGCGAGAAGAAGATGTGTGGCATCCTCTGCATCCTCGGCACATGGGTCCGCAGGTACAAGTACTCTACGCTTCTACACCGTGGTCCAGATGGATCACACGCCGTCCACGTTGGCAAGTGCTCCATGGAGTTTTCAAGACTCGCCATCAACGATCTCTCCGTGAATGGCATGCAACCTTTCGTCACCAGAGATGACTCTGTGGCACTTGTTTGCAATGGGGAGGTGAGTTGAGGGCGCTCCAGCCCTCTGCGAAGAATTCTTACACTCCGTGTTTATCCGCAGATCTACAACCACAAGGATCTCTTGGACATCGAAGGCAGTGATTGCGCGTGTCTCCTCCCACTGATTCAGTCCCAGGGGATCATGGCGACCAGTCAGATGATCAGGGGCGTCTTTGCTCTGTGCTACACAGATGGTGAACGCATCCTCGCTTCACGCGACCCCCTCGGGGTCCGACCGCTCTTTTACACCAAGTTTGAAGACGATGACAAGAAACCAGGGATCGCGTTCGCGAGCGAAATCAAGGCGCTCTTGCAGTTTGGTTCACAAGTGCACGTCTTCCCACCTGGACACGTGTATGACTCATCCGTCGATCAGTTTGTGTCCTGGTGCGAAGTTTTGTTGCTAGCAACAAAACGAGCCTGCTAACAGTCTCTCACCGCAGGTACCCCTGTTATTGGGAGTTTTCGACGCCGAGGACCTCCGTGGAACGCATCCGTCCTGCATTCGAAGAAGCCGTGAGGATCAGGGTCGAAAACACCGAACGACCGGTGGGGTTCCTCCTGTCAGGGGGGCTCGATAGTAGTCTGGTTGTCGCGACTGCCCAAAAGTTTTTACCAGAGGGTCAAAAGTTGAAGACATTTTCGATCGCGACGTCACCCGATTCCCCAGATGCCAAGGCTGCCAGAAAAGTTGCTGAGTACCTGGACACTGATCACACTGAAGTTCTTTTCACCATACCAGAAGGTCTTTCTGTCATCGAGGATGTCATACGTTCCATCGAGTCGTATGACACCACGACTGTTCGAGCCAGTGTTCCCATGTGGATCCTTGCCAGGTGGATCTCGAAGAATACGGATATCAAAGTGATCTTATCTGGTGAAGGTTCGGATGAACTTTTTGGGGGGTACCTGTACTTTCACGGGGCTCCAAGTGTCACAGACTTTTCTCTGGAGTGTGGTCGAAGACTGAAACTCATCCACCAGTTTGATGGTCTTCGAGCGGACAGGTGCGAAGTTTTGTACGAAGGTGAAGCGGGCTATGCCCGCGCGCGGCTGAAAGCCGCTTGAAACGACTCGGAGCTAAAGCTCCTCCCACCGCAGGTGCATGGCGGCACACGGTCTCGAGCTTCGCGTACCATTTCTCGATAAACACTTTGTCGAAGTTGGAATGACGATCGATCAGAAGCTGAAAGTGACTAACATCGAGAAGCGCGTCCTCAGAGAAGCCTTTGACGACGGCTCGACGCTCCCGAAGGAGATCCTCTGGCGTCAGAAGAATGGGATGAGTGACGCTGTAGGATACGACTGGGTAGACGCTGTCAGGGAACGTTGTGCACATGCGGGGTTTTTGAACACAGTCTTGCAGCGGCTTTTCAAAGTTCACGAAGATTCGGACAATGTGATTCACGGGTATCTGAATAAACCGACGACCGCTGAGGAGCTCTACTATCGAATTGTCTTTGCAGAAATCTTCGGAGAACGAAACGCGCACGTCATCTCGGAGTTTTGGAGACCCAAGTGGACCAATGTCACGGACCCGAGCGCGAGATTGTTAAAAGTTTTTCAAGAGTAGACGTTATGAATGAAGCATTCGAAGCCGTGCACAGGGGTCACTTCCCGAAAGGGCCCGTGAACCTGACTCGTCCGGGTGGCGAGACCCTCTTGATGGTGGCGGTGGATTACGCGCACTTGGCGGTTGTCGACTTTCTCTTGTCACGAGGCGCCAACCCGCTCGCGAGGAGGTGGGACAACGTCACGGCCGCTGACATCGCACGGTCCTTCGACCCTCTGTTGACAGAGAGGCTCGTGCGTGCCGTGAACAGGTTCAGGTGCGAGCAAGCGACTTTGTCGCCGCGACCGGTGCTAACACCAATCACCGCAGGTGGACAAAGATCCGATCGATCGTAAAGGTTCTTGGTTTACACGCGAGGGCGGTCGTCACTGCCAACCACCCGCTTCGGAAAAAAGCGCGGAAAGAATTCGACTTGTAAATGTAGATGAAACTTCTTGTAAGCACACACTCTAGAGTCATCCTCTTTGACACCGTGTCTCGAAAGTCCGAGGTGATCCACTCGGGAGAGGGAGTCTACTACGGTCTCGCGTACCCCTGGGTCGTGTCTCGGTCGCAGAAGGAGGAGTGTCTCCTCAACGTCATCAAGAATCGGAGGGTCCCACTCCCCAGTGTCTTCACGCACGACGCGTGTCGCGACGGGTCGAGGATCCTCGTGGCAGATTGTGACGGCGGTGGCATAGTGGAAGTGTCCACTGATACCATGAAGGTGACTCGTCACGTCAAGTGTTTCACCAAAAAGCACCACGTGAACACGATCGCGGTTCACGACGGGGAAGTGTGGGCCTTGCTTCACAACTTGGGTCCGAGCATGTTGGTCAAAGTCAACATGGACACCGGTCGGTGGACGGACGCTCGGTCGAATGTGGGGACGCAGTCGCATGGACTCGCTTGGTACGAGGAGTGTCCTCAGACACCTCGAGGGGACCAGGGGAACTTTCTCATCTTGGATTCTTACAATGGGGCACTGATACACGGTGACCGAGTCGTGTGGAAGTCGCCAGAAAAGTGTTTCCTCAAGGGTCTTTGTCTCGATGGACACGTGGCTTACTTTGGCATTTCAGACGTCACCGAGCGGAGCAACCGGGGTGCGCCGACGTTGCAGTGCGAGTTGGCGGCGGTCGACGTCATCACGGGAGAACTCTTGTGGCGCGAGAGGCTTCAGACGTGCGGGCTACTCAACGCCGTGCAGGTGTTCGAGTGATGCCCCTGAGGTGTACATGAGTATCTCGTTGAAAGCCTTCATCTCCTGCGATCTTCGAGTGTGAGCGACTTGTCGCTCGGACTCATTGTCAAGTAGACACACCTCAGAGAGTTGTTTCAGTTCCCGGTGAATCTCGTTCATGTCCAATTGTACCTGTGATCACGGCTCGGTTTGTGAAGCGACCTTCGGTCGCGCGGCGCTGGAAGCGCCTGAAACACAAACCTTCGCACCTCCGTGGCGATGCGCACCGACTCCTTCATCTGGAACGAGAGGTCTCCGATCATGTGAGACGCGATCGTCTGCGAATGAAAGAATGTCAGGTCCTTCACGTTGGTTCCTTTGGAACCGGACGCACCTGTTCCCTCTTGAGGTCGCTGAACATCCTCCGGAGGTTGTGGATGACGGTGTCATTGACGTCTGGTTCGCACTCTGGTTCTTGAAGGACGTCGTGGTACTGCGTGATGACTTTCATCATCATGAGGTTTCCAACGTGGTCGCTTCTATCGATCACGAGGAGTTCATACAAAGAGTGAAAGTACTCCTGCTTGAAACACACATGAATGAGGTCCTTCGATAATTGGGTGACCTTTGAGACTCACCTTCCACTGGGTCTGGGTCTGAGTCTTGACGGTGTCCCACGTGAAGACGTCGAAGAGTTCGTCTGAGATGTCAAAGGCGACCTTGTCAATCATGTAGTAGTTGACCGGTGGTATCACTTTGAAGTTTCCAGACTTGTGCGCCTTGGTTTTTTTGTGGGACAACCTGGTCCTCAGTTCTTGCATGCGTTTGATGTGTTTCTTCTTGGCCTCGAAGACCGAGTAGATCTGCGGGGAGACGCGTTAGCGGCTCGTTTGAGGCGCCTCCGGCGCCGCGCGACTGGAGGTCGCTTGTTGCGAAGCAACAAACTTCGCACCTGATCTCGGACAATAGGGTCCGTCGCATCAAGGTCTTTCCCAGACTTGACCAGGGCCAGCAGGGCTTGGTGACCGAGGCTCAACCCTGACATGCGTTCCACGTGATGGTACTAAGAGGTTTAGTACCATCACGTGTGTACAAATGAGGTGTCACGAGTGCAACAAGAAGGTGCGAAGTTTTGTGCCAAAGCACAAAACAAGCGGTCGCTGACACTCCCTTCCGCAGGTGCCTCTCGTGAACGAGGTGGCGTGCAAGTGCAGGTGCTCGAACGTGTTCTGTCTGACGCATAGACTCCCTGAGAAGCACGCCTGCCCCCACGAGTTCACCTTTGACGTGAAGCTTGAACCCTGCATCGCTCCGAAGATTAAAGGTTGAACACCCGAGGAAGGAAGAGATGTCCACCACATTGTCCAAAAAGTTTTCCAGCGTCTTCGACCCCTCGAAGGAGGCCCATGTCATGTGGCTCAAGGCGCTCCACGAGGCGACCGTCGGGGAAAAGTCGCCGAATGACCTCATGATGGGAAACCCCTTTGACATCAAAGTGACCAAGAACGAGATACTCGAGTGGGTTGAAGTCCTCTTTTCACTGGCTATGAAGTACTCGATGGCTGTTCTGGCGGTGCGTCGAGTGTCGAAGACACTCTTTTAAAGATCGCTGAGAGAACACTTTTCAGGGCAAGGCGTGGATCCCGTCGCAGCCAGGAACGCCCGGTACTCCATCAGCGTAAAGTCCCTGGGTTTGGCATCTTCGTCCATCCTGACCAGGAGCACGGGTCCGATGATCGACTCTTCGTGGAAGGGTCTCGGAAGTTTGTTTCGATTTTCGAGTAGATGAAAGTACGAGTGTTCACATTTGAGTATCACCACGTCCAACTCGGGCCACCCTCCCACGAAGGTGGCAGTCCCCTTGAGTATAGTGTACATGTCCTTGTCGAGGGGAGTGTCGATCTCCGTCACGTTCCCTTCCTCTTCGCACACGAGGACACACCTGACCATTTCTATCTATCGAGAACTTTCACTGGATGAGGACGAGAACGACGACGAGGACTCTGACTCCTCGCTCTCGCGCAGTGCCCTCTTGACCTTGTCAAGGACGGTGTCCATCTTGAGCACCCTGGGGAAGCTGGAAATCACTTCGTACCTGATGGTGCTGTCGCGGTAGAGTCTCATGAGGTACGGGTGTATCTCCTTCTTGAAGTCCGTGACGCACTTTCTCAGTTCCTTCTTCACGTCTGCGATGATTCGCTTCGCAATCTTCGGGCGCCCTGCCCGGAGCGCGTACTTGGATCGCTGGAGCATCCGCTTGAGTGCGGTGGCCCGTCGGTAGTACTTGCCCTTGATCATGTTTTAAAAGAGAACCCGACAAAAAACCGAAATGCGTCTCCGGTCAGGGAAGGATGTTTATGACAGGGTGCTCGAGTCATTCAAGGGTGAGTGGCCCACACGGCGTCAATCTCGATCCCTGGCCATTCAGACCGACGACCTGAACACATTCCTCAAGCACTGCCAGTGGCTCATAGAGAAGATTGTCAATCACAACAGGGACGCCGCTAGGTTAACCACATTCGCTATATCCGAGAGCCTATTTGCCTGTCACGGACTTCAGCCGAAAGTGTGGGTGCGAAGCTTTCCAACGGGCAAGCCCGGGAAAGCGAGCCTAACAGTCTCATCGCAGGTGCTCGCACGAGATACGCGAAACAAGCTTCGAGAAGTTCGTGACCCACCAGAGTTGGTCAAGGAATACATCCGTGACCTGCACAAAATCGTGTTAAAAAACGTGAACGTGGATTCCTCAGGTGACCACGACGCCGTTTTGTAAATGAACGCAACTCGAAATCACGTGCTCGAGCGGTTCGCCGAGACCCTGGGTCTCACGACGGATCACCCGATTCCGTTCAACATGGAGAAATCAGTCTACAACTGGGCCATCCGACGGTCGAAGCAACTGAACGACCCGGCATCCTGGGAATCGCAAACCTTCAGGGACCGGTGCGAGGTAAGTTGTTCCAACTTACCGACCGGTGGCTGAACCACCTCCCCGCAGGTACAAGCTCAGATACTCCTCGATCATCTTCAACCTGCAAACCTCGGAACAGTTTCGGAAAAAGGTTCTCGACGAGGACATCAAATCCAGCACCATAGCCCTGATGACCTCGACTGGTATGCAGCCTGAAGGGGTGCGAGGCCAAGCGGGCAAAGCCCGCGCGCGGCTAAAAGCCGCTTAGTTGTTCCACACTTGCCGACGGCGGCTAACCACCTCACCGCAGGTCCACGCGACTGCCATTGAGAAGAGGGAAGAGTCTCTTCAACGGAAGATGAAAGCGGCCAAGGAGCACTTTGAGGGTGTCTTCAAGTGTGGGAGGTGCAAGTCGAAGAAGACCACGTATTATCAGATGCAAACCAGGTGCGAAGTTTTGTTGCTAGCAACAAGCGGCCTCCGGTCGCGCGCGGACACTTTCAGTGTCCGCTTCAAAACGAGCCTGCTGACGCAGTCTCAACGCAGGTCCGCGGATGAACCCATGACCACGTTCGTGACGTGTCTCGAGTGCGAGAAGCGATGGAAGTTTTAAAAGTACTTGTCGACGTAGGCCTTCATGTTCTTGTACTTGAACGTTCCACCTGACCCAGACCCAGCGAAGTGAATCAGCTTCCCCTTGTATGACTGATCTTTCACGTGACCCATTCGGTAGTTGTCGTCCGTGAAGAGTCCTCTGTCGGTCGAGTTCGGTATCAGGTTGAAGTGCACGTTCATGAACGACTGTTCGTAGTAAAACTTCCCGGTGTGATTCCGTATGAGACTCCTGACGTTGTCAAAATGTTGCTTCATGATTTCGCTCGGGATGAACCCGAATAGCCCAGCGTTGAACACTCCGACGTCCTTCAGGGACTCGAGTTGTTCTTGTGTGTAATTGCAGAGCGAAAAGTACAGGTGTGTGTGACCGTTCGGAAAGTCTTCGGTGTACACGTATAGCTTCCCTGGGTCAGTGATCTTCATCGCGATCGAGTCCACGTCGCAGTGCGTCACGATGTCCGAGTCGATGAAGACGACCTTGTCAAAGGTGCGGACGAGTGGGTAATCGAACACGTCGAGTTTTCTCATGGATGACTCTTCGGGCGTTCTCGACTTTGCGCACTTGTACACGATGACGTCACTCGGCAAGCCGTCGACTTGCATGTCTTCGTCTATCAAGACCATGACGGTCTGTGACGAGTACCTCCTCAGGGTCTCTATGGCCAGTCGAAGACAGTCTCCGAACGTCTTGTCGAAGCCGATGGTGAAGTAGTACAGGATCTTCGGAGGACCCCTGATCGCTGACGGGTACACGCCGACTTCGGACCCCTGAGAGACCAGGAGTGGTTCGTAGAGGTAGTACTTTAGTGGCAGCGTGTTCATCCAGTGGTCGATGGGTTTGGTGATGACCGTCTCGGCGTTGAAAAAGTCCACGAGCTTTTGTCCGACACCCTGATTGAGGATGTACATCCCGAGACCTCGCGTCCCTTTCGACTCGTGGTGTCCTTTCGGGGACCTGATGCCCGCGCACGCACCCGGGAATATCACGTCCCACATTTCGGGGAGCGTCTCCAGACATGTTCGGAGGTTGTCGTCGTAGTTGTCATTTTTGATCGAGTCGTCCTCGAGCACTATGCACCTTTCGGACCTCTTGAAGACTTCGAGGTGTTTGACGAACACTGACACTTCGGAGGGTTTCAGACCCTTGAACTTTTCGTAGTCAGTGGGCTCGACGTCCACGAACTCGAGCTGGTTCCCGAACTGTTCGATCATGCTTCTCTTTCGCTGGAACATAGGGGCGTAGTGAATGACGTACGTCTTCATTACACATTGCGTCGCAAAATTGTACGTACAATAAACGCGTCTCTGACCCCCTCACGTGAGTACGGGATACCCTTATAAAGCCCGATGCGTCTTCGATCCAACTTTGTCACTGATTACCCGACGTACATCCCTCCGAGGGATCATCGATCGTGGGCGACCGCTTACTTCCGGATCAGTCAGGCTGTTCACATCATGATCCATTACCAGGGTATGTACCCTCAGTACTTTCGGAGAGCCCTGTACGTGATGGTCGCTGACACCCTGATACACATGAAGCGACACGCTCGAGAACCGAGGTTTCAGGAGGTGCGAAGTTTGTTGTCAAGCGGCTTTCAGCCGCACGCGGGCATAGCCCGCTTCAACAACAAACGAGTCGCGGTCTGAGCGGCCTCTGGCCGCGCGTGTGTGTAACACACTTTGACCGCTCCCCCCCGCAGGTCCTTCACAATATGATTCGGAGCATCGAGGAGTCACCCAAGGTGGTTCAACGCATGATGAAAGACCGACTGAAGAAGCTTCGACGACTGACCCCGCACGCGATGGCGAAGAGGCGGTGGAGGCTCGTGAGGTCTTGTGTGAAACTCCTGGGACTCCAAGCCAAGGCGGTGGTGACCGCGAACCACCCTGATAGAATGAACTTTAGTGTATCAGATGACCTCACGTCGTAGTGTGTACATCAGATAAATGGCGCTCCACTTCAAACGATGGCCCACTATCCAGGATGCTCGAATGGACACCATGACGACCCAAAACCAGAGGCTACAGTATGCGGTCTTCTATAGTCAGACCACCACGGATGAGATGTCCAGTCTAGCCACAATACGGGAGATGCTCGAGACTTCCAAGCCGGATTCGGACGAGTACCTCGAAGCCCTGATGTATTATTGCGAGATCATGACCCGGTACTATAGCACCTATGAAAGACACGCGTATCATCCGGTTTTCAGGCTCGCTGTCCGAGTAGGAGTTGCATTTTGTATACGATCCTGGCCCCGTCTATCCAGTGCCGGTGATGTGTTGGTCAAGTCTGTGATCAAGGTGAACATGAGGAGGTGGTGGAGGATAATCAGAGTGTCAGTCATGTTCTTGTGTATTCATCGTCGAGCGGTCATCAGTGCCAACCACCCGACTAGGAAGCGGGCCCGTGGAGAGTTCGAATGTGACGACGAAGAATAGTGTATAGTCAAACCTCACGTAGACTTTCCTTGTATTATAAAAATGGCGCGATTCATAAGACCGAGACATGTTCGAATTCCACTTCAAGATTTTCTGGGTCTCAAAAGGGACGAACAGATTTCACGCATCGATGTGACGCAGAGAATATTTGAATACATCAGCGAACATAAGCTTCGTAATGGACGTGTCGTCATTCTCGATCAGAAACTCAAAGCGTTACTCAATGCGCCGGATGATGTTGAAGTCACATTGCCGAGCATGCAAAAGTATCTGACCCCACACTTTTATGAATTCGGTTTGAAGGAGAAAATAACAAAATGCTGGAGTGTGATCAGGTCCTGCGTGAAACTTCTCTCTCTTCATCATCGAGCAGTCATCCTCGCTAATCACCCAACTAGGAAGTGGGCCCGTGGAGAGTTCGAGTGTGAAGAATAAAGTAGACTTTCCCAGTCCCAGTGTGGTGGGGTCCTAGTAATCGTGATTATGAAGATATTCGTCAATGGTTACGCGAGCATCCACATAATGCTGTACACACTATGAATATGATCGGTTCTGCTGTACGAACAATGGAAGGGTTACACATATTACGTGCTGAAATTCTCGAGACGTTTGAACCAGATCACGCTTGTTTTCAATATGCGACGTCAACTTACTGTGGCATCTTGTTGGAACAAGATAAGAGCGACCCTCATTATCACTGGGCTGCTCGAGTTGGTATAATGTGTTACTTGAAAACTTGGAGTTTTATTCGATTTCACAGAATGGATTCGATGATCAAAGAGTACGTGAGGACGAAATGGGCGGTGATCAGGTCCTGTGTGAAACTTCTCTCTCTTCATCATCGAGCCGTGGTGACCGCCAACCACCCTCTTAGAAAATTAGAACGCGGTGAATTTAAGTGAGAATGAAGTGTTCTATTTGCCTTGAAAAGATTTCATCAAAAACCACTCTTTCGTGTTGTCACTCATTTCACGAACGGTGCATTGAAAATTGGCTCTCGAAATCGGACACGTGTCCTCTGTGTCGAACTCAAATTGAATCTTTTGAAACAAAAACTCATAAAATCATCTTTAGTCGCGTTCACCCTCCTGCAGCGTTTCTTCCACTTCATCTTCAGTTGTTCGGCCAGAGTTTCAGTCGTTGTAGAATTATTTTTGAAAAGTGAACATGCCGACCCTTCGTGACAACCCGCATCAAGTGGACCCGTTCGTAGTTTTATGCTATCACTCGATGCGAACAATGGAAGGGTTGGAATTACTCCGTGTTAACATCCTCGAGGTGTTTGACCACGACGAGCTTGCGTTTCGATACGCGACCACGGTGTACTGCGACATCTTGTTCAACCAAGACAAGAGTGACCCTAAATATCGTCGGGCTGCTCGGTTTGGGATGATGTACTACATGAAAACTCGGGGTTTCATCCGATTGCACAGAATGGATTCGATGATCAGGGCGTATGTGAGGACAAAATGGGCGGTGGTCAGGTCCTGCGTGAAACTTCTCTCTCTTCATCATCGAGCGGTCATCAGCGCCAACCACCCTGATAGAATAGATTTTAGTGTATGAGACTGCCTTAGGTCCTTCCTGTCAGACTGATAAATGACCCCCATGCCAATCGAGTATTTTTCCAACCTCCGAAGGTCTGGAAAGGCTGGTGAATTAACAGTAGAAACTGCGATGAAAACTCTCGAGTTTTTACAGGCCGCAGCTTACTTTGAAAGATCGGCGCTGCTTTCACTCGATAGCATCCGCGTGAATATGCTCGAAGTGTTCCACTATTCCGACTATAGATTCTGCATGGCGATCGCGTCCTATCGGATCATCCTGGAACTCCTGAGGTCGTTCGACAATGTGGACCCAAAGAAGATGACTGATGCTGTTCGAATCGGAGCTTCCTACTTTTATCGACTCACCAGGGGTCCTGGGGTAGAAGAACTGTATGATACAATGATGAAGCAACAATCGAGGAAGGGTCGGGCTGTGCTCAAGTCCTGTGTGAAACTCCTGAGCCTTCAACATCGAGCTGCCGTCCGCGTCAACCACCCTGCTAGGAAGAAGGCCCGTGGGGAATTCGAGTGCGACGAGTCGCACGCCGCGGGTGAAGCGGCTTTCAGCCGCGCGGCGCCGGAGGCGCCTGACCCGCTCGAGTGCGACGAGGGCGAGGAACGTGTCTCAGACCTCCTCACGTGTTAGTGGGCCCTTTAGTAGTCTAGGTAGAAATGTCGTATGGTCATTTTGTAAACGTGCACATCCCCGATTCATCCACAATCATCGAACTCATCCTGTATCTTCGCGGTCTGGAATGTGCACTGGGGTGTAAGCGACCACTTGACCACAGACCGGAACACTGGCGTGAAGTGGATGAAAACAGTTACAAAAAGTACTGTCAAACCCTAATCCGGTTCAAGCACTTTCGGACACACAAGGGATACCAGAGGGCGCTTTCGACCATCATGGAGTACTACCCGTGCATCAGACCCGAGATTGTCAGCCAATACAAGGACACCCTACGAACCATGACTCGACAGTTTGCGGCTAAGAAGCGATGGAAGGTGCGACGTTTTGTGCAAAGCGGGTTTCGCCCGCGCGCGACCGGAGGTCGCTTTGCACAAAACAAGCGCAACTGAAGCGACCTTCGGTCGCGCGCAACGGAACGTTGCTGAAAGTCGCTCAACGCAGGTGCTCAAGTCCTGTGTGAAACTCCTGAGTCTTCAACACCGAGCGGTCATCAGGGTCAACCACCCTTCTAGGAAGCGATCACGAGGAGAGTTTGAGTGTGGCGACGACGAGGAATAGTGTCTAGACCCGCCTCACGTAGTTACGTGCCACTCAGTGTAATCGATCATGTTTACCTTTTCCAAAGTCAACCTGCCCATCACGACCGACATAGTCGAGTTGATCCTGCACTTTCGAGGTCTCGATGTCGAAATGGGGTGCGGGCGTATACCGATCGAACACATCACCGAGAAGACTGTTGCCACATTCGAAAAGTACTGTCAGGACCTGATCAGGTTCCAGCACTTTCAGTCACACAAAGGGTGCGTGGCGGTGGTCCTCTGTATGGGTAGTCACTGAAAAGACTGACCGTTCGCAGGTACCAGAGGGCGCTTTCGGCTCTGAAGGTGTATTACGATGTCATGCCACCAGCGGTTCTAGAGCGGTACCGATACGATATTGATGCACTAAGCCTCCTCACGTAGTAGGGACCCATTCATTGTAACAAAACATGTCAGTCATTGTTCCAGTCACCCCTTGGTATCGCTACCAGGTCACCCCTGGAAGCTACCACTACCGCGTTCGAGAAGAGTGTCGCCTGTACCTCGATAGTCACCCACACCGACTGTTCGAGGGTCAGTGTCTGTGGCAATTGATATACGAAAGCGTCTCTGATGCGTATGATGGCGCTGAGTTAGTGAGCCTACATACGTTGAGGGTCATAGTGTTAGAAACCCAGGTTGTGGGTTGTCAGGCATTTCGCCGATGCCTGATTATGTACTGCGATATCATTCGGGATCACGATGCTATTGCAGACCACCGTGTATTCAGACGTGCGGCTAGGGTCGGTATGTGTTATTACCTGATGGTGAGAGACAGATTGGAGTTGCTGGCTGAAACCAGGTGAGTCGAGTGTCGAAGGTTCTTTTACCGTGCGATGCCTTACACCCAGTTCATCACAGGTCCTATATGGAACATGTCGCTCACAGTTATGCTATGATGCGATGGAGGATCATCAGGGTCTGTGTGAAGCTGTTGTGTATTCATCATCGAGCTGTGGTCAGTGCGAATCATCCGACTAGGAAGCGATCGAGGGGTGAATTCGAGTGTGACGACGAGTGATGTGTCTTAGGCCCCCTCACGTAGTTTAGAGACCCCTGTTATACAAGAATGGCTGTCGTATTACCTTTTCCGAATTGGAACACAATAAATCGTATTGAAGTCTTCCAGGAATTAAGGGAGGAATGTCGTCAGTACTTGAACCTACACCCGTATCGTGAGTATCGGGGTCAGAGGCTGTGGAGCATCATCCACCAATGTCATAGCGTTGCCTATTCGGGTGAAGCCCTCAGGAGCCTTCAGTCACTTCGGCTCTTTGTGCTTGAGACACAGGTGCGAAGTTTTGTTGCTTGCAACAAAACAAGTCGCGGCTGAAAGCCGCTTCCCGCAGATCATCGGGTCATTCGCATTCAGGAAGGGTCTCATCATGTACTGCGACATCATGCAAGACTATGACAATTTCCTACATCGTCGGTGCGAAGTTTGTTACGAAGTAACAAACAAGTCGCGGCTGAAGCCGCTCCTCCCGCAGGTTCCGATTAGCAGCCAGGGTTGGGATGAACTATTTCCTGAAGGTCAAGGATGACCTGGAATTACAGGATGAAACGAGGGGATACATGGAATATGTCGTGGGTGAATTTGTCACGGTCCGATGGGGTGTCATACGAGCCTGTGTGAAGCTCTTGTGCATCCATCAACGAGCTGTAATCCGTGCCAACCACCCTGCTAGGAAGAGGGCCCGTGGAGAGTTCGAGTGTGACGATGAAGAATAGTAGTTATACACTTTCTTTTTGGAAGATAACAAAACTATCCCAATCATTTCGACCATTATGTGATTTAATTAGCTTTGCATCATTAAAACCCGAAACCGTTGCAAGTTGTTCAAACTCACCGAGATCTGGACGCTTAATATCTTCGATAATGTAAAATCCACCAGGTTTAATATATTTCCACAATGTTCTAAATGATAGAATCATGTGTGACTTAATATGAGAACCATCGTCTAATATGACATCGCACGCGTCTATTTGTTCTCCAAATGTCGTCAAAGAATCCTCTTTTGATTGGTCAACGAGGTACGTATTAATTCTCTCTTCGGTAAACATAACTTCTGGGAGGATATCACAACCAATAATCTGGCAATTTGAAAAATAGTCACGCCACATTCGAAGACTGGCGCCCGGCCTGTATGACTCCCCGATAATGGGTCGCATGAGAGGAACGTTGCCAATACCTATTTCGACAAATTTGGAGAATGAACTGCGATATGGGTGTAAGGTGGCATGATACTCGGGTGTATAAGTATGAAAGATTTTTGGACACTTGTCAACGCCATACTTTTCAGCCAAAGCGCATAGTTCAGTCATTCTTATATGTACAACGCTTTTTAATCCCCTTCCAAAACGCACGTGTATGAGTCCCCCTCACGTAGTATCCACCACATTGTAAAGCACACCATGAAGCCCATGAAGCACCTTGATACCGACCCCTTACGAGCCGCAAAGCGCGCGTGGTTTCGTCTCAAACAAATCTTCATGGGTCGAAAGAGCCCGTATGGTATCTTCTTGAAACTCGAAGCTCGAAGACTGGATGACCCCACTCTGGAAAAACTCGGACCAGATGTCCCCAAGCGCCTCGAGACCCTGGATGCCCTGATCAACGAATGGATCGAGAAAGACCTACCTGACGTGACCACCCACGAACCATTCAGGGGCCTGATAAAACCCGCGGTCCTTCGGTTTTTCAACCTGTATCACAAGGAGATTTCGAATATGATGGATGATTTGAGTGAGGTCTTAATATCGGATGATTTGGACAACATGATAGAAGAGTTCCAGATTGGGTATGAGGAGCCGGAGTGTTCGGCGATGATGGAGATAATGATAGAATAGTCGTGTGTACTTGTAATGGCATCCAAACTTCTTTCGGCTCTCTTGCACTCTCGCACTCAGGCCCACGTGTATCACTGGAGGACCAGGTCCTTCGCGGCTCACAAGGCGCTTCAGGCGTACTACGAAGGCATCGTGCCTCTGTTTGACGAGTTTGCAGAAGGGTACCAGGGGCGATACGGGATGATATCAGGGTACACTTCGGCACCTCTGAACCAAAACCCGATGAAGGCTCGTGTGTACTTCCAGAGGCTCTTGAAGAAGATCGATTCAACCAAGGTTCGTGACACGTACCTGAAGAACATTCTTGATACGATCCGTCAGCTGGTGTACCAGACCATGTACCTCCTGACTCTGGACGTGAACAAGAGTGCCTCACGTCGTCGCAAGCCTAGGAGTACCCAGTGACCGTGACCACGATGCCGTCCCTTTTTTCAGTCGTGAACCAAAGGCTCTTCGGGTACACTCGGGTCATCATGAAACACCCGGAGGCGCCTGGTCCAAAAAAGCTGAAGACCTATCACTGCTGGTACTATGACGGGGACGAGGTCAAGGTGGCTTCGATAGGAAAGTTCCGAGTGACAGTGACCGTCCCCGAGTTCAAGAGGATGATACTGGAATGCGAGGACATCGTGTCCATCACGTTCAACGGTGCGGCGCCGCGCGGACCCCGTAATGAAACAACCTTGACAGACCGCTCACCGCAGGTGATTGCATATGGGACGAGAGGAACCGCGCAGCCGCCGTCATTCAAGAGGCTTGGCGGAACCGTCGAGTACTTTCCCCAAAACCACCCACCCGGAAGCGAGTGAAGACTCCGAATGCCCCCATGAAGGCCAATCCGGTCAGGAGAGTCTTCATGGAGGATGATGTAGCGCGTCGATTAGTGTTCTAGAGTGCCTCACGTGTTCACCACCCATCTGATAAATGAGACACCAGTCCCCTCTGACCGCCTTCAAGAGCTTTCAGGGATGCTTCACCGTGATGCTGAAGAACCCTGATGAGAGCTACGAGATACACAACATGCAACGACTCGGTGACGATGAGTACCACGTGAACCAAAGGGTCTTTGACCAGAAGAGCATCTTGGAGTACGTGCTCAAGAAGCACGTGTGTTACATAGCGAGCGACAGGAAGGTCTGGACTGCACTGGACCGGGTCACAAAGACGATTCAGAAATCGTGGCGGACATATGCGATGACAAAGAGGGAACTGGAGGCTGCTGAGACGATGCTATCTATTAAAGGAATAACCCGATAGAATACGTGTTCATGAATCCCATACGTCCATTTCTTCCACCTATGAAGATGGAACCCCCGACTCTTTTGCGACCAAAGTTCTCGGATGAAAACGAGTACCAACCTATCAAGGTGACGTCGGACAGGGTTGACGCGATGATCGAAAGTTACCGTCAACCCTGTCCCTCGTACACGCCCGTGTTTTACCCGTTTCATGATGTTGAATTGTACATTTTCATGGTTGGTTTGAAAGGCGCAGACGCGGATGCCATTCGGGAGAAGTATCCACCACTGGCCCCGATTGACAACAAGCCTCTTCGCGTCAAGAACAAGTACAATGTTCCTGATGACCCGGATTGGGTGCGAAGTTTTGTGCCCTGGCACAAAACAAGCTGCTAAAGCACCTCATCGCAGGTCAAAGTCGAGATCAAGGTGACCCCCAAAGGTCGAGTCAAGGTGTCTATGTGTGCTCCACTGGAAGTCCTCAAGCCGTATACCAAGCAAGGCAAGCTGGCCCCGATTGAAATCAGGATCAAGGCTGCTCAGAAGTTCGGATACCCAATGGAGGTGCGGGGTTTCTTTTCACGCAAGAGGTACCACTGATTAACCCCCGCACCGACAGGTCCTCGAACGTATGCTGGCTCATCACGAGTATCTCCAGACACTAGATCCTGAGAAGGAACAAGAGTTTATCGAAAAGATCTTCGGGGTCATGAAGAAGACCACCTCGAAGCCAACCAAGACTCACGAAGTTTCTAGGGTGCGAAGTTTCTTGTCAGAGACAAAAGGCGCTTTCAGCGCCGCGCGGCCAGAGGCCGCTTAAACGAGCCGCTAACGTCTCTCCGCAGGTCCGAAAGTCTATATCGAACAAGCGACGATGTGTGGACTTTTATGACCTGTCTAGCATGTTGGACTACTACGACGAGAAGCTCTTCATACACGAGGATGACCGGAAGGAACACTACAATACCATACTGACACACATCAGAATGAACAACTACCAGGAAGGTGACATACTGTTTCTGGGTTCGATTCACGAGGGTCAACAGGAGCTGGATGGGTTCGCGATGGTTATCAAGATGAAGGGGTCGAAACACTTCAAGATAGGTGAAACACCTGAGATCCTGTTGAGCAGCAAGAAGATGTACTATGGTGCGAAGTTTGTTGCTTCACAACAAACGAGTCGCGGTCTCTGACCGCTCTTCCGCAGGTCCAGCCGTCGAAGCCATGAATACCATGTGGAGTGAGAAGTTCGGGTATGACTTGATCTCGGAACGGACAATCAAGAACCTGACCCTAAATGATATGTATGATGACTAAAAACGTGTACATGATTTCCTCAAGTGGTTATGACCCATTGTGTATCCACGATCCGTCAACATGTCGTCCGACCCAGAACCCGCTGATATCGAAACCCCTGGGTGCGCGTGTCGCTTTGTCCGTCCGTGGGTAAACCCACTGACAGTCTGCTCCATCGCAGGTACCGTCGCGCCTTGTATCCCATATTCAACAAGAAGCCTCGAGTGGAAGCGCCACCGCCTCCACCCCCGAGAAAGATGACCCCGAGTCTGTGGCAAGCAAACCAGGGGCTGTACCGAGATTCAGTCCTGAAACACGACGACAAGTTCCTTCGGATGGTCTATGATTATCCCATGAAGCGCACGGACCGGAATCATCTTGTCACCAAGGGTGCTCTGTTTTTCATCAAGATCAGGGCTGGGTGGAAGCTGGCAGGCATCGTTCTGGAGGTGGTGTCGACTGGAACGCACCCTGGAACAACACAAAAATACGCGGAACTCTCCATCACCCGAATAGACAGTGAGGAAGTGTTTGTGAACAAGGCGACTGCGATCCAAGAACTCGGGTGCGACTTCAGGTCACTTCAGTAACAAACGAGCCAGTGCTAACCGCACCTCTTCGCAGGTACCAACCCATAGATGAGAATGAGCGCATGCATGGGTTGATCCCGTTGTATAAAAAGTAGCACGAGGGTTCCTCACGTCCTCTAGTGAC
>JACCDP010884849.1_pt1 | contig 18940 bp, 20 predicted proteins | sample 7445841 | NCBI WGS metagenome assembly JACCDP01 (sample SAMN15323441, study PRJNA562643) | freshwater metagenome | isolation source: river surface water | place: USA:Blue River Watershed | collected 2017-08-17
GCCCTGACGGACGCGGCTCGCGATTCGTTGGAGTGCCAGTTGGACTGACGGCAAAGATAAGAACACGATTTCAATCCGGTATCCGGCTGCCTTCCACTTGCTCAGGAGTCGAAGATAGGTGCGGCCACTTAACGTGCTTTCAAATGCAAAATTCTTCCGAGCATTGGCCAAACGAGAGAGTTCCTGAAGGACGAGACGGCCTGCGTGTCGCGCGGCCAGTTCCGGTCGAAGAGGCGAAAGCCCACCAGCGATGAGGTCGGCATTCACGAAATGGATGACTCCGACCTCACGAAGCAGGAATTCTCTGGCGAACGTGGTCTTGCCAGAACCGTTGGGCCCGGCAATGATAATACAACGAGGGTGTCGAACCGGTCGGTCGGCCACAGTCACGACTAGCCAGCGACTGGCTGCTGATAATCCACTTCGATGGTGAAGCCGAGGTCCTCGATCATGCCCCAGACTTCGGGGGCCGGTGCGCCTGGGGTCGTCAGGTAGCCGTTCACGAAGACGGAGTCTGCCGGATACAGCGCCAGAGGCTGGAGGCTGCGCAGATTATGCTCTCGGCCACCCGCAATTCGAATTTCTGTCCGAGGATGAAGGAATCGGAAGAGGCAGAGCACTTTTAAACAGCGTTGGGGTGTCAGCTGGTCGCAGTTCTCCAGCGGAGTGCCGGCGACTGGGTGCAGAGTATTCAGGGGAATGGAGTCCGGCTTGACGTCACGCAAGGCTGTCGCAAGTTCGATCAGATCCTCGTCGCTCTCACCCATGCCGACGATGCCGCCCGAGCAAATTTCCAATCCCGCTGCGCGCGCGTTCTTGATCGTCGCCAGCCGATCTTGGAACGTGTGGGTGGTGCAGATCGACGCATGGAAGGCTTCGCTGGTGTTCAGGTTGTGATTCACGCGATCGACGCCGGCGGCTTTCAGCCGCTTGGCTTGAGATTCGCTCATCAGGCCGAGTGAACAGCAGATCTGAATCGGAACTTCCTGCTTAATCGAGCGAACGGCTTTGGCGATTTCGTCGATTTCCCGCTCCAGCGGGCTGCGCCCGCTGATGACGATGCAATAGCGCTGGGCTTTCGAGGCAGCGGCTTGCCGGGCGCCCTCGATCATTTGCTTCTGTGGGAGGAGGTTGTACCGTTCGATCGGTGCTGTTGAAATCGATGATTGTGAGCAGTAGTGGCAATCTTCTTGGCAGGCTCCGCTCTTGGCGTTCTGCAGCATCTGCAAACGGACCGTCCGCCCGAAATATGTGGAGCGCACGTGAAACGCCGCGTGGAGCAATGCGAGCAGATCATCATTGGGTGTATTCAGCACGGAATGGCATTCTGCTCTTGTCAGGGGTTCGTCGTGAAGCGCCTTGTCGGCCAACGTCATGTAACTCATGGAGTCCTCAAATAGTTGCAATGTGTGGGTAACCCACTGAATTTCTGATCTGTCGAATCGAGGGGGAGAAGGCCCACACTCGTCAGGCCAAACCAGCAGCGGATGCTGGCAGAAAACCTACACGGTTTCAAACGGAGAAGCAATGCCTTGATAGGGGATCGGCGGAGTGGGCGAGGATTCGCCCTCCGGATGGGCTCCGACTTGGCCAGCCTCGAGCCAGGGCAGGGCTGTGAGCGTATTCCACTTAGCGCAGCGGCGGCATCGGCCCGTCCATTCGATCGATTCTTGCTGACACTGGGTACAGATATAGGGGACCACGACCCGTTTCTTGAAGTTGAGGGCTTTCTTCAATTCAACAATGGCTTCCTCAAAATGTTGCTTGCGCAAATGCAGGTTAGCCATGATTTTATGGTAGTCCAATAAGTGATCTTGCGGGCCTTCTATAGTCGACAGGAGATCGAAGGCCTCATCGACCATCTCCAGTCGATAATAGAGCTTGCCTAGATAAAATTGCAGGACGGGATTTTGCGGGCTTTGCCCTAAAGCCTCCTGATAGACGCGGATGATTTCGCTGGGTTCGCCTTGTTCTAAGAACAGTTCTTCCAGCCGATGCAGAATGATGACGCTTCGTGTTCGCGAGTAGACTTTTTTCAAGATTTCGACGGCGTCTTTGATCTTCCCTTCATGGATGAGAATTTCGCCCACCCCGATATAGGCGGGAAGAAAACTACGATCCTTCTTGATGGCGCCTCTGAAGTAGCGTCTGGCTTTATCAGGATGTCCTCGTTCGAGCAGTTGCCGTCCGACTTCGTACATGCATCCGACCAACAGGGCTGCTTCCGGCTGTTGTTCGGCGGCGGGAAGATTGGCTTTGAGCAGACGATGCTGGATCTCGAGCGCTTCGCTCCACCGCTCCATGCGGATGTTCAGATCGCGCCTTCGGATCAACGCCGTCAAGTTGTCGGGCTCGATCTTGAGGATCTTTTGCAGCGTCTGAAGCGCATCTTCATACCGTTTGGCATCCTCCAAATCCTTGGCGAGTTCCAGCAAGACTTCGATGTTTCGATCATCTACTCGGTGCGCATGTTGATGGAGTCGGACGGCTTCTGGAAAATTGCGCTCGGAACGGTAGATATTGCCCAACCAGAGGAGGGAATCAACACGATTTGGATCGATCGCCAGCGCTTTTTCAAAGAGGGTGATCGCCTCCATGGTTCGCTTCGACATGAACGCGTGGGTTCCGTCTCGATGAAGCGAGTCAACCTTCTCTTTTCGGCGAACCAGACGGTTACTGCGCCAGTTTAGGATGAGGTGCGCTGTTTGTTGCAGGCCGACGGCGAACGTAGCAAGGACCGCTCCAAAGGCCATGGAAATCAGCATGAGTGTGACCGGACTGAGTTCGAACTCGGCACCAGGGCTGGTATGGATGACGACAAACCCGGGGTTGAGTTCACGGAAGTAACTGTAGAGGAACAGTCCGGCGCTGATGAGGAAAATACTGATCAGCAGTTTGAACATAGCCTACACCGTCTTTTGCGGGCTCACTTTCCGGACGAGGCGTCGTTTGGGTGGAACGGTGGCGGCCGACGACTCATCAGGAATGAGGATCCGCCGTGCATCGCTCCACAGACGTTCGAGCGCGTAGTGCGATCGGGAGTCTTGTCTCATGACATGGGCCACGACGTCGCCGAAATCAATGAGGACCCACTGACCGGAAGCGGTACCTTCGATGCTCAGCGGCCGTTGGCCTATGCGAGAAAGTTCGTCGACGATCGAGTCCGCGACTGCACGAGTCTGTCTGTCGGATTCAGCCGAACCAATGACTAAATAATCAGCGATCGACGTGAGCGGGGCGACGTGGAGGACCTGGACATCAAGGGCCTTTTTCTCAAGCATCGCCCTGGCTGCTGCGAGGGCGGTGGCCTTAGATGTGCGTGCGATCGGTGTCCTCCTGATAAAGGCTATGCCGAAGTATATAAGATTCTACCGGGGGGGGCAACATATTTGCCAGCGATAGCCGGCTTCGAATTCTCCGTCGAATGTCCGACGCCGAAATCGGACAGGGGGGCAGGGGTAAGCAGGTGATACCTGGGGTATCGGGGACCGCGATTTCGAGCTTCTCAAGGACGCCGGTGTCAAGCTGTCGTAGAGGCTCTGGATCCAGATTGGGAAGGAACGCCATCTCGGCAAGGGTTTGGAATAATTGCCCCGGACGAGGCACCACTACGAAGTGGCAGATCCTCAAGAGCTCTTCGGGAGCTCTCCAGGTTGGGAATTCAAAGAAGGCGTCAAGCCCGATGATGAAAAACAGCTCCCAGGATCGACCATAGTGCTCTCGTAGTTCTCGAACCGTGTCGATGGAGTACGATTTTCCTGTGCGATGAATTTCGATGGCCGACACATCGAAATCCGGACGGTCGGCAATGGCAAGGCGCACCATTTCAAGTCGTACTGGTGCTGGAGCCAGTGATCGGTGGTGTTTGTGGGGTGGGTCGCCGGTCGGGATGAAGAGGATGCGAGAGAGCTGCATACGTTCGTGCACATCCCGTGCAATCGCCAGGTGGCCGTTGTGAATGGGATTGAAGCTACCTCCGAATAGGCCAAGGCGTTTCAACGGTGCGTCTTGCGTGACGGCTCGTGAGTGTTCAGCTGTGGGGTGATCCATGACGTAAGACGTGGCACGCCAGGCGCTAGAGAATGACGAGATTGTCTCGATGGATGACTTCCTCATACTCTTGAGGACCGAACTGTGCTTGAATCACCGCAGTTTTGAGACCTTTCATCCGGTGTAACGAATCAGACGAAAAGTTCACCAGGCCTTTTGCGAATTCCTTCCCGTCTGGAGCGAGACAACTGACCGGATCTCCGGCCTCAAACAGACCCGTTACTCGGAGGATCCCTGATGCGAGCAGGCTCTTACCTCGTGCGCTCAAGGCTTCAACCGCTCCCTGGTCAAGGTGGATTTGGCCACGGGAGCGTAATGTAAAGGCAATCCAATGTTTGCGGCTGTTCAACCGGCGTTCTTTTGCGAGGAAAAGGCTGCCGCCTGGTTTCCCTGCGAGGACGGTCGGCAGAAGTCCGGCTCGCTCGCCATTGAGAATCAACGTCGGAATCCCATACTCTGCAACTTTCTTGGCAGCCCGTAGTTTGGTGGCCATCCCGCCAGTGCCTTCAAACGTACTGGACACTCCTGCCAGCAGTTCGATGTCTGGAGTAATTTCGGGAACGAGTGGAATCAATGTGGCGGAGGGATTCTTGCGCGGATCGTCCGTGTACAACCCCTCGACATCCGAAAGAATGACGAGCAAATCTGCATCGGCAAGATGTGCGACTTCGCTCGCGAGGGTGTCGTTGTCACCGACCCGAATTTCGTCAACGGCAACGGTGTCGTTTTCGTTAATGATGGGGATGATGCCGAACCCAATCAGCGCTGAAAGAGTATGGCGCGCATTGAGAAAGCGACGGCGATCCGCGAGGTCGTGATGAGTCAGAAGAATCTGTGCGACTTGAAGCGACAGACGCTCGAAGGCTTTTTCATAGGCCCATATCAGTCGGCTTTGTCCGACCGCTGCTGCAGCCTGCTTGACCGGAAGGTTTTTGGGATAGTCTTTCAGCTGCAACTTGCGGATACCAGAGACGATGGCACCGGATGAGACGACGAGAATCTCCCGGCCCTGTGTTTGGAGGGCGGCGATTTCTTCCGCCAATCGCTCGATCTGGTCAGGACGGAGGCCTTCCGCACGCGACGCGATCAGGCTGCTCCCGATCTTGATGACGATCCGTTTGGCTTCGGCTAAGAGCTCGTCTCGCATGGTATTTTTCGCTGCATATCAACGTGCTTTCCGACGTAGGCGATGAGCTCATTCAAGCCTTTATTGGCGGCGGCGGAAATCGCCAAACAGGGGTGACCTTCACGCTGGCAATAGGCCTCCAGTTCGGCAAGACGCTCACTGGTACCGAGTAGATCGATCTTCGTGGCCACGACGGCCAATGGGCGATGAGTAAGTGTGGGGTCGTAGGCTGCCAGTTCACGACGCAGCGTCTCGAAACTGGTGATCGGATCTTCAGCCGCCCACTCAGACACATCAATCAAGTGCAGGAGGAACGCGGTACGTTGAATGTGGCGGAGGAACTGGACCCCAAGGCCCTTTCCTTCGTGGGCTCCTTCGATCAAACCTGGAATATCGGCTACGACAAAGCTGCGATGGGATCCCCAGCGGACAACACCAAGGTTGGGAATGAGTGTGGTGAAGGGATAATCGGCAATTTTTGGACGCGCCGCTGAAATTGCGGCAATGAGAGTAGACTTACCGGCGTTCGGAAATCCGACGAGCCCGACGTCGGCCAGTAGTTTGAGCTCAAGCCGCAATGTACGCTCTTCACCTGGCGTGCCGGGAGTGCATTTTGTGGGCACTCGATTGATGGACGTAGCGAAATTACTGTTTCCCTTCCCTCCACGGCCCCCATGCGCGATGACAGCGGTTTGACCATCTTCAATGAAGTCAGCGAGTACTTCTGTGGTCTGGTCGTCATAAACGATAGTGCCGACAGGGACGATAATGGTCAGGTCTTCCCCAGAACGGCCTGTGCAATTCGAGCCCCCTCCGGCACGTCCGTCCTGGGCCTCATACTGGTTCTGATACCGGAGGTCGAGTAACGTTGTAAGCCGATGAGATGCGGTCATGATGATGTCGCCACCATGCCCACCATCGCCGCCGTCCGGACCGCCACGTGGAACAAACATCTCCCTCCGAAAACTACAAATGCCATTTCCTCCGCGCCCGGCCCGGACGGTGATGCGAACTTCATCGACAAACATACGGTGGCACCATTCTGTGAACGGTTCAGTGGTTAGAATGAGAAAGTATACCCGACCCTGAGCCGAAGCGGCGGGGAGAATTCCCCCCAGCCGGGACTGGAATGGATGGGGGGAAAAGGAGAATCAGGACTTGGCTGGGATGGGATACACGCTGACTTTTCGTCTGCCTCGCCCACCTTCAAATTTGACTACGCCGCTCATCTTGGCAAACAGCGTATGATCTCTTCCGAGGTCCACATTGAATCCAGGGAAAAACTTAGTACCGCGCTGACGGACAATGATGCTCCCGGCTGTTACGGTCTGACCGCCATAGGCTTTCACCCCGAGATACTGTGGATTACTGTCACGACCGTTCCGTGATGATCCGCCGCCTTTGTTTGTTGCCATGGTAAGTCCTCTCGGTCCCGTTAAGCCGATGCAATATTTGTGATAAGCAGCTTGGTGAATCCTTGTCGGTGTCCGCGGGTACGGCGGTAGTTCTTGCGGCGTTTCTTCTTAAACACGGTGATCGAACGAGTCCGCCCGTGACGCACAATTTGGGCGGTCACCTTCGCGCCATTGATAAGCGGTTGTCCAACCACGAGACCGGCGTCGCCATGCACGAGACGGACTTGGTTGAGCTCGATCTGGGCTCCCACGTCTCCGGGCAAGCTTGCAACCTGAATCGTAGCACCGGATTCAACTCGATATTGCTTCCCACCCGTTTCAACGATTGCGTACATATCTCTTCTCCGAAATTAAAGAACGGTTCATTTAACATGTGGCAATGCTGACTGTCAAGACAATCGAGGAGCGCCTGTGGCTCAAGGCGCCGAAAGTCCCCCTCTTTGGAGGGCTAGGAGGGAGCGACCAGCGCCGCGTATGCTGAGCGCCACCTGGTCAGAGTAGAGATGAAAACATTCATGGCCCATAGCGAAAGCGAGTACGGAGAACATGCCCTACGCCAATAAGTTTGTCATCCGCACCTACCACCGAATTCCCGCGCGGTGTGTCATGTATTACTTAGGCGGCGACTTTCTTGGCAAGGGAACAGTGATGAATCTCTGCCGAAACGGGTTCCGAGTGTTGGGAGATCATCAAGTCGTACCCGGGATGGAACTTGTGGTTCGCATTACCTTTCCAGACAAGGATGAGCCGGTGGAAATCCAGCGGGTTGTGGTTCGTTGGGTGCGCGGCCTGTTGTTTGGTGTCAAAGTTGTCACGATGAGTCCGGATGGAGAAGATCGGATCGGAGCGTTTCTGAGTTCCCGCCTACGCGCGTACTGCGCTTCTTCTTAGTCAATGACTGGTTCGTTTGCTTGACCCTTGAGTAGCCTCAGGCTATATTCCACTCGGTGTGCGGTATGTCCATCGATCATCATCCCTACGCGGAGATCGCCCTCAATGCTTGAACCAGTCGAGAAAATCTGGATGGATGGAAAATTGGTGGCGTGGGGGGAGGCCAATGTCCACATTCTCACACATTCGCTCCACTACGGCTTGGCAGCGTTTGAAGGTATTCGGTGTTACAAGGGAAGGTCAGGATCCGCTATCTTTCGGCTTCAGGAGCATGTCGATCGTTTGTTCGATTCGGCGCACATCGGCATGATGGTCATGCCGTACGACAAGAAACAGATTACCGATGCCATTGTGGAAACAGTTCGCAGCAATCGTCTCGACGCCTGTTACATTCGCCCATTGGTGTACATCGGGTATGGCGCGATGGGTGTGCATCCAGGGGAGAATCCTATTCGGGTCGCCATCGCGGTGTGGAAGTGGGGAGCGTATTTGGGAGACGACGCGCTGGCCAATGGCATGCGCGCCTGCATCTCCTCCTTCACACGACATCATGTCAACGTGTCCATGACCAGAGGGAAAATATCCGGATACTATGTGAATTCCATTATGGCGAAGCAACAAGCGAAAGCTGATGGATATGACGAAGCGATTCTTCTTGATCCGGAGGGCTATGTTGCCGAAGGAACGGGTGAAAACGTGTTCATTATTCGTCGGGGGGTGCTGAAGACGACGCCGTTGACCTCGGTCCTTGAAGGGATTACGAGAAACTCTGTTATGCAACTGGCTCAGGAACGAAACATCGCCGTCGTCGAAGAACGCTTCACACGGGACGAAATGTATATTGCGGACGAGGTCTTCGTGACGGGAACGGCCGCCGAACTGACCCCGGTCCGAGAAATCGACAACCGTCGAATCGGAAACGGCACCCCGGGGCCGATTACGCGCACCCTTCAAAATGCCTTCTTCTCAATCGTGCGTGGCGAAGATCGTATGCACGAGTCCTGGTTGACCCGAATCTAATAGAAAATACATCTGCATAGCGGTTGTCGAACGGATGGTTCCGTTTGGCACGAACCGACGTACTCTGGACTGCGAAGAGTGAAGAGTCTCCTGGTCAGTGGCTGCCCTCTGGAGTCTCTCCTGCGGGGTGTGCGTTCTCTGTGGGTTGGGCAGGAGGGGGAGTTGCTGGAGCTGTGGGTTCGCTCTTGGGCTGCATGTCGATGACCGTGGATGAGAAGTTTCGCTGTTTTGCTAAAATCGCCAGACTGAATGAGGTCACCATGAAAATGGCCGCGACGACCACCGTCAGCTTGCTCAAAAAGTTGGCCGGGCCACGGCTACCGAACACCGTCTGACTGGATCCGCCGAAAGAGGCCCCGATCTCTGCCCCTTTCCCTGATTGGAGCAGAATCGCCCCGATCATCAGAAAACAGACAAAGACATGAATGACGACGATCAGCGTATACAGCATGAAATCTTAGACTCCGATTGATCGAGCAGCTGAAGCAGCGCTCGCGATTGTAGCAAAGGAATCGACCTGGAGACAAGCGCCCCCAATCAGCGCACCGTCCACCTGGTTCGATGAGAGCAGAGACTTGATATTCTGAGGCGTGACGCTCCCGCCATACAGAATCCTGGTGGAATCGGCGACCGTGGGAGAAATGGTGGAAGCAAGGACTTGCCGAATGGTTTGGTGCGCGGCCACGGCTTGCTCTGCTGTTGCGGATTTCCCGGTCCCGATCGCCCATACCGGTTCATAAGCGATCGTGATCTTGGCTAAGGCCTCGGCGGTGAAGCCGGACAGACTCTCGCCCAACTGTCGGGTGAGCACATCGTCCGTTATCCCATGCTCTCGCTGCTCAAGCGATTCGCCTATGCAGAGGATCGGGCGGAGTCCGTGTCTGAGTGCTGCTCGGAGTTTCTTGTGGATGCCGTCGCTCTGTTCGCCAAAGAGCGTTCGCCGCTCTGAATGGCCAAGAATGACGTATCGACACCCGAGGTCCACAAGCATCGGTGCCGAAACTTCTCCCGTGTAGGCACCCTGATCTTCCCAGAACATATCTTGTGCTCCAAGCTGCACGCGAGAAGAAGGGGCGAGCGTGGTGCGGACCGCTTGCAGAGCCGTGAATGGGGGAGCCACGACAAGCTCAATGTGCGACGGGAGGCCACGAAGGCGTTCGTTCAACTCGCGGATGAACGGCACCGCGTCAGATGCGGTCTTGTTCATTTTCCAATTGCCGACGATCAGGACTGTGCGCACGGTGTTTCCTGGAATTAGGGTTATCGTTGCGGACTGGTGGTTACGTTGAGCGGTCAGGCAGCGCCGCGAGACCGGGAAGTGTTTTCCCTTCGAGTAGTTCCAGCGCGGCACCACCCCCGGTCGAAATGAACGACATGCTTTCAGATACGCCGGCCCGATGAACAGCCAGCGCTGTCTCGCCGCCGCCGACGATCGTGAGGGCATAAGCATCGGCGATCGCATGGGCCATGGCAAAGGTACCTCTGGCATAGGCGTCGATTTCAAACACGCCCATTGGCCCGTTCCACAGGATGGTTTTGGCGTTTTGGACCGCTTCATTGAACAGCTTGACCGAGGCGGGGCCAATATCCAACGCATACCACCCTTTGGGAATCTCTTGGACGGGAACAATCTTTGTTTCCGCGCCCACATCCCGGCTGGCGGCCACCACACAATCGACGGGGAGGTAAAATTTGACTCCGCGTGAGAGGGCATGGTCTTCGATTCCTCGTGCAAAATCCAGCATGTCCATTTCAACGAGTGAATTTCCGATCTCCATGCCTTTGGCCTTCAAGAAGGTAAACGCCATGCCGCCGCCGATGATGACCTTATCGACCTTCTTTCCCAGGTTTTCAATGACGCCGATCTTTCCTGACACCTTCGCGCCTCCCAGAACAGCGGCAAACGGGCGCACAGGATTCGCAACCGCACCCTCAAGATATTCGATTTCTTTTTTCAGCAGGGCTCCAGCCGCTGAATCCTTGATGTACTTGGTGATGCCGACGGTCGAGGCATGCGCTCGATGGGCCGCTCCAAATGCGTCATTAATGAAGACGTCACCCAGTGAGGCCAGGGCTTTGGCGAAGGTGTCATCGTTTTTTTCCTCGCCGGCGTGAAAACGAAGATTCTCCAGCAAGAGCACGTCTCCGTCTTTCATCTTGCCGACTAGCTTTTCGACGGCCGGGCCCATACAGTCCGGAGCGAAGGTCACATCTTTCCCCAACAGTCGTCCCAGGCGTTTGGCGACAGGGGCTAAGCTGTATTTGGGGTCGAACGCACCATTTGGACGACCAAGATGCGAGCACAGGATGACTTTGGCACCCTCATCGACGACACGATTAATGGTCGGCAAGGTCGAGCGGATACGGGTGTCATCGGTAATCTGTAGCGATTCATCGAGAGGGACGTTGAAATCAGCGCGGATGATGACTCGCTTACCACGAAGTTGCACATCGTCAATCGTTTGTTTGTGCAAGTTCACGCGCACTCCTTCCGGCCAAATTTTGGAAATGAATCAATGGATGGGGCAGATGTGTAGAAGTCCCGCTGAGTCATCCCATTACAGTCGTTTTGTGGGCGGCTATTTTCGAGCCAGCACTTTAACCAGGTCGCGGACGCGGCAAGAATAGCCCCATTCGTTGTCGTACCAGGCCGTAACCTTGACCAGACGCTTGTCTACGACGTTCGTCAACGGGGCATCGACGGTCGCCGAGTGTGCGTCCCCTTTTTGATCGATCGAGACGAGGGGTTCTTCGGAGTACTTGAGAATGCCTTTGAGCGGACCGTCCGCCGCTTTCTTGAAGGCGGCATTCACGGCCGCGATATCACAATCCTTCTCGGTTTCGACGGTGAGATCAACCAGTGAGACATTCGGGGTCGGAACTCGAATGGCGAGCCCGTCCAGTTTGCCTTTGAGCTCGGGAATCACGAGATGGAGCGCTTTCGCTGCACCGGTGCTGGTCGGAATCATCGACACCCCCGCGGCTCGGGCACGCCGAAGGTCTTTGTGCGGAAGGTCCAACAGCTGCTGATCATTCGTGTAGGAATGGATGGTGGTCATAACCCCGTGCTTAATGCCGAATGTTTCCAGCAACACCTTGGCCACGGGCGCGAGGCAGTTGGTCGTGCAAGAGGCGTTGGACACGATGTGATGTGATTTCGGATCGAGCGTGCCGTCGTTTACGCCGAGCACAATGGTCACATCGGGGTCTTTTGCCGGTGCGGAGATGATCACATGCTTGGCGCCGGCCGACAGATGTTTGCCGGCTGATTCACGGTCGGTGAACCGACCGGTTGATTCGATGACCACATCGACGTTCAGCGCTTTCCACGGCAGTTCTTTCGGATCTTTGACCGCAAGCACCTTGATGGGCTTCCCATCGACGATGATCTGATCTTCTTTGGCTTCAACCGTGGCTGGTAGGGTGCCATGGACCGAGTCATACTTCAGCAAGTATGCGAGTGTCTTGGCGTCTGTGAGATCGTTGATCGCGACGATTTGAAGATCCTGATCACCCATCGAGGCGCGGAATACATTGCGCCCGATGCGTCCAAATCCATTGATTCCAACACGAATGGCCATGGTGTAATCCTCTACATATAACTATGTTTGTGTAGCGCACGTTGGGTGGTCCAGCACGAGGGTTGATACTATCGATGCGATCTGCTTGTTGTCAAGGTATAGGGAGCGCGCACCGGCATTTCGAGCTCGCCCAACTTGAACAGGAGTTCCTGCATCGAGCAATGCTGGATCTTGTTTCTCCTTCAGGCACTTGGGTAGAGTTCGGAAGCTAATCGGAAGGCAGAATCCCACATGAGCACGACAGGATCTGAACAGGCAGCACAGGCTGTGGAATGGCCTCGCGTATTGGAGTTCCTCTCGCAACATGCCCAGTCGTCGATCGGGGTTGCTCGATGTCGAACCCTCGCCCTATCGGGCGAACTGGAGAGTGCGTCTCGACGACAAGACGAGACGACTGAAATGGTGCGCTTATTGAGGGGGAATGATCCACTTCCCGCACTGTCCTTTCCGGATATCCGGGAGCAGTTGACTCGGTCGCAGAAGGGAGGGGTACTAGAGGCCGGTGAATTACGAGATTGCACGATCGTGCTGACGGTGATGGCAGAGGTGGAACGATATGCGGAGTCTCATCAACGCGAGATCCAGGCCCTTATCGGGCTTCTGGAGCCGCTCCATGTCACCAAAAGTCTCAACGGACTCCTCAGGGCTATCGAGGGCGCCATTCAATCCGATGGCTCCATCAAAGACACGGCCTCGTTGGAGCTGCGGCGTCTGACACATTATGCTCAGGAGTTGAAGCATGAGATGCGGGAAAAGCTTGAGCAAATCTTACATTCTAAAAAGTATGAAGACGTGCTTCAAGAATCGTATTTCGCACAGCGAGAAGGCCGGTATGTCGTGCCGGTCAAAACGGACATGCGCGGGAGAATGCCCGGGATTGTGCACGATGTGTCGGCCAGCGGAGCAACCGTCTTTCTCGAACCGCGTGAATTGGTCGAGTTGAACAATTCCATCAAAGTGGTGGATCTAGAGGTGGAGCGAGAGGTACACCGTATCTTGCGTGATCTCACCGGCTTGGTGGCTGCCAAAGCGGACGAGATCAGCCGAGGGATCGAGGTGCTGGCCGAATGTGATGTCATCAAGGCCAAGGCTGAAATGAGTCGGCGACTGAAATGTAGTCCCGTCGCCCTAAATGAGAAGGGGCGAGTCCTCCTCAAGCAGGCTCGGCACCCACTGTTGCTCCTTGCGAAAGATCACGTTGTTGCGAACGACGTGCTTATGGACGAGGCGATTCGGGTCCTTGTGATTTCCGGACCGAATACGGGAGGGAAAACCGTCACGCTCAAGATCGTCGGGCTGTTTGCGCTCATGGTCAGAGCCGGATTACACCTTCCTTGTGCGGCAGAATCCGAGATGGCGATTTTTACGGATCTCTATGCCGATATCGGCGACGCCCAGGACTTGAGCCGCGATTTATCCAGTTTTTCCGCACATATGACGCAAATGATTCATCTTCTGTCCGAAAGCGTTGCCGGTCCGACTCCGAGTGAACCCTTCTCCGCGCGTTCGCTCGTGCTCTTGGATGAACCCGTGACGTCTACCGATCCGCAAGAAGGCGCGGCGTTGGCAGAAGCGCTGCTGTGCCGCTTGGCTGAGCTGAAGATGAAGGTGGTGGCGACCACGCATTATGGTGCGCTCAAAGAATTGGCGCAGACGACACCCGGGTTTGCGAATGCCAGTGTGGAATTCGACGTTGAGCGTCTCGCACCGACCTATCGACTATTCATGGGAATCCCCGGTGGTTCATCGGCCTTGGAAATTGCCGGCCGTCTCGGCATGGATCAAGCCATTTTGACCGATGCGAGGAAACGGTTGCGTCGCGAGGATCAACGGCTTGATGAGTTGATGGCCGATTTACAGCGAAAGCAACACCAGCTGATTGACGATCATGAAAAGGCCCGACAGGCCAGGCAAGAAGCCGAGCAAGCCGCTCGCGACGCACAGGTGATTCGAGCGCAGCTGGAAGAGGCCCAACAGGAGGCTCGACGAGGTCTCAAGAAAAAGCTTGGCGAGCATTTCCAGCGGGCACGGGCGGAAGTGCAGGCTACGGTCGACGCGCTCAAGCGAGAGCAGAAACTCATCAAAGCAAAAGAAACCAAACAGCGACTCGGTGAGTTGGAGATGAAAACGCGACAAGAGCTGGCTCCTATTCATGACGTGATTCCGGTTGAACAACTGACGGTCGGCGATCCCGTTGAGATCGTCGGATTGGGTATGTCGGGGAGTTTGCTTGACTCACCACAGGGGAAAAAACGTGTTCGTGTCAAGGTTGGGGAAGGTGAAGTCCTGGCGAGCGTCTCAAGCCTTATCGGTATCTCCCGTGAATCAAACGCGATGCCAGCACAGCCAGTGTCGTCGGCTTCAAGTCCACGGCCAGTCTCAATGAATCATGGGCTGGGGCTGGATGAACAGACGGTGGTGGACGTGCGAGGTCAGGCGACAGACGAAGCCCTCGATCAGGTCGTCGCGGCGCTCGATCGGGCGACGTTGGACGGAGCGCCGTATCTCCGCATCATTCACGGTCATGGTACTGGTCGTCTCAAATCCGTTTTGCGGGAGTATCTCAAAGACTCGCCCTATGTGGCTGAGTTTCGCCCTGGCGATCGAACCGAGGGTGGGGATGGAGTGACCGTGGCACGAATTCGTTAAGGGGGCCGTTGATCTCATCCTATAAATTAAAACCGCAGGCCCACTCCCATCAATGCATTATGCACTCGAAAATCGACAGCGAGACTCGTCCAGTGATAGTCAGCAGAGAAATAGCGGTATTCAGCAAACAGCATGACGCGGGGGCTCAGGAGTACTTGCATCCCCCCGAGATACTGGTGCCCAAGCGACCGAGCGGAGCCAAAATCGTCATCGTCTCGCCCCGCGATGTTGGGGTTCAAGAGGACCGCGGTGGACCATCCGATGCCGCCCCCGACGTAAGGGCGAACGGTCTCACCAGGGTAGCGCAGCACCACGTTGAACGTTGTATTGAACAGGAGCAGGTCGGAACGCCCGGTTTCGTTGCGCTGTCCATCGGCGAGGTTCGGGAAAGAGAGTGCTCCGCTGTGTACATTGGAATCAATTTCAAGGCCCACGACTCGATGCAGCGCAGCCGGGAAGAGGCCCACTTTTAACCCGGCACCGAAGCCCTGGCGGATCGAACCGGATACGATGGTTCCTTGATTGAAGACATGCTCATCACGGGGCCAACTGCCTAACGCATAGACACTCAGCTCAACGTCACCGAATTCCGCCGGTAAGGCCGCCTCGGACAGGCACATCCAGCAGAGCAGCGCACTGGGCAGGATGACACGATATCCTCGAGAAGCAAGCCACACGATTAGGCGACAAGAGGATGGCTAAGGACGAAGGGCCGTTCGGGCAGCGCCCGGCGGCCCTTCGTAAAGAATCACGAGATGTGACTAGTTACCACGAACGATCGTGCACCATTCGCCGAAAATGCCCAGGAGGTTCTTGGCGGAGTGATCGACTGAGGCGACTTTAGCGATTCCCCCAGCTGTCTTTGCAGCCTGGATGCTCGCATCACCGGTCGCTACCCAACCCAAGATCGAGGTGCCACAAGCCTTGCCTTCTTTATTGGCGACGGCTTCGTCCGTTGCCACGTCACCATACTTCGTTTCATTGTAGATGACGCCGGCCAACGGAGAGGCAACGATTTGGCAGCCCGCTGTGCTGAGCCCGACAAGAATTGCGAGGGAGAGTAGTAAAGACGTCCGCTTCATGGATCCTCCTTGTGAATGAAATGAGTTGGTTGTCGGTTGACGAGATATTCCATGACAACCACGGAGCCGGAGTATAGGGAGATGCCTATCACTGGTCAAATAGTAATTTGGCCCTATATGGAAATATGCAGAGAGCGCACACGGACATCTTCGGCTCCTACAATTTCCTGTCGGGTGGGTTTCCAGTGCCGGCTTTGAAACAAGAAGAGCGCGGGCGAACGCGTCGCCTCCTGTGACATCCTTTTAGACCATGCCCGAACGATCTGAGAGTCAATTCTGAGAGTCTAGATAGAGGTTCTCAGAATTGACCAGCTTTTCACCTGCGTGGCTGGGTTTCCAATAGTATCCTTTTTGATTCAGCACAGTATCTGATTAGATTCCGTATCTGATTCCAACCATCAATCAGTTCCAGGTCTTCTCGTGTTTCTTTGAGTCCTGTAACCGCATGTTTCTACAATGGTTCTGGAGTATGGCGGCATAAGTATTTGTATTTGGTATCGAGCTTGCTCTCTAGATGTCTGTACGCTTTGAGAACGTTCATATAGAGAAGCCTATGTTTAATCTGGAGGACCAGCATGCGTAAAACGAAATTCATAGAATTGCAGAGTCAGAAGGCATTCGAGTCGAAGCGCCTGAGGAAGTTGGAGCAGGAGAATGACCTTCTCAAACTTCTGTATGCGGATCTGCTGCAGAAATTCTCAGCGATGAAAGATGGCTTCGTCAGACGCACGAGAGTCTGCTAAGCCACAAAGGGCATCATGGCAGAGAGGTTCGGCTCGTGCTAATCAGCTCGATGGTGAGCGGGAAAAGTGCGGGCATCTACTGGATGTGGTATTTCGCCATCCGATAGCGGAGGGTGTTGCGGGTCATTCTGAGCAATCGGCTGGCCTCTGAGATGTTCCCCGACGCTTTTTGTAATGCTTCTTCGAGCATCTTTTTTTCCATTTCCTGAAACGACAGCCCAAAGGCCAATAGCGATAGTTTGGGTTCGGTATCCAGGTGATGAGTCGAAGGGGAAGTCTTCACGGATGTTGGTAAATGATGTGGTTGGATCACGTCGTCTTTGCACGTGATGGTGAGCCACTCGACGACATTGTGCAGCTCTCGGACGTTACCGGGCCAATCGTGATTCTGAAGCACGGCCAGGGCCGACGGCGCGATGGTCTTGATACGGCATCCTCGTTCCTTTCGTACTCGCTCCAGAAAAATCAACAGAATCGGTTCAATATCGTCCAGCCGTTCGCGCAACGGTGGAATACGCAATTGATACACATTCAGCCGATAGTAGAGGTCAAGGCGAAACCGGCCGGCCTTGATCTGAGCCAGCAGGTCCTCATTGGTGGCGGCGATGATACGGATGTTGATTGTATGGCTGCGCGTATCGCCTAAGGGATCGATGGTGTGGTTTTCCAGCACACGCAGCAGTTTGGCCTGAGCCGTTGAGCTCATTTCGCCGATTTCGTCGAGAAACAGCGTTCCTCCTTCAGCCAGCTGGAATCGCCCAGGTTTGGCTCGCTTGGCATCCGTGAAGGCTCCCGACTCATAGCCGAATAACTCCGACTCCAAAAGGTTCTCTGGGATGCCGGCGCAATTAAGGGCGACCAAGGGACCGGTTGCTCGTGGGCTGGAGCGATGAATGGCGTCGGCGAACAGTTCCTTGCCTGTTCCACTTTCCCCGGTAATCAAGACGGTGGCGTCGGTCGAGGCCACTTCTTTGGCCAGTTGCTTGATCAGGTTCATCTGCGGCGAGGCGCTGATGATTGAGGCAAACGGATCGAGGGAGGAGGATGAGGCGGGAAGCGAGGGGTGACTGAGTACCCGAGCCATAGCGGTCTGTAGATCATTCAGAAGGATGGGCTTGGTGAGGTAATCTGCCGCGCCGGCGCGCATGAGCTCCACGGCATCTTTGAGCGAATGCCGATTGCCGATCACCAGGATGGGTGGGGATTCGGGGGTCTGATGGGCATGCGCCAGGCGTGGTGCCAGAGTATGGGAATTGCCCTCGCCTATGATCAGGGTGGGGGAAACCTCCGACCGGAGCCTGAGTCCTTCCGATACCGTGGACGCCTCGATAATCTTGGCATGAGGTGATGCGGCGTGAAGGAGTTGCCGAAGATCGTCGTCTTGGGAGAGGAGGAGAAATGTATGAGGGTTCATTCGGAGTGCTCCCTTAGCCTAGCCTCCTCTCGAACCATCGATAGTACTCGTAGCCTACACCTCTGCCCGTAAAGAAAGAAAGGGGGGGGGCAAAACAGGATATCAGCAAATGGTAGGTGACGCTCAATGCCGAGATGGACGGCGAGCTGTTGGCGGAAAGTTTGACCGACAACTCGCCGTCACTGGCACCTTGGAAAACTCCTCAGTCGCTATTCGGCGTCCTTACAGAATGTCCGTTCGTACGCGATGATGGTCCAGGCTTCTTCCTCGGTGATCATCCCTCCGTTGACAAGAGCCGGCATACCGGTGCCCGTGCTTCCGTTCTTGACAACCCAGAAGAGTTCACCGTCGTTTCGCTTTTTGTGGAACTTGCAGTTGGTGAAGTTTCGTGGGCCCGGCGTCAACAGCATTCCGCCAGGGCCATTGCCATCTCCGGTCTGGCCATGACAGTTTGCGCAGGTGCCCTTGCCTTCATAGAGTTCCTTGCCCTTGGCGAGGATGTCGGGTGTGACGGTGATCGGGCTCTTCATTTTGCGGGCCTCGCCACGTTCAGCATCCGGGACACGCGGTTTCAATGGATCCGCCTCGGGAGCGGCCCATCCTGCCGTACTCCACAAGGCGACGGCGACCACGCTGCACAACGTCACGATCAAACGCTTCCCTCTCATGATTCCTCCTTGGTGAGTACCACTGATGTTGCCGCAAGATGGCTCCCAGCGCCGCATGTATAGAGGCGCCGGTCTTGTCGATATGATAACACGATCTGGTCCTCAGTGGCAGTGCCCATGTCCTGTGAAGAATGATTCGGTGGAAGCAGAAGGAGAGACCACTCTACCAACATGGGGACTTCGCCGGTCCAGACCTTATTCGGTCTAGACCGGCGAACGATTTACGTGGGACTCCCGCAGTGTTCACCACTGCGAGTCGTCAGGGAACTTCGACAATGTCTTTATTCATCGGCCCGAGGAC
>JACCDP010287556.1_pt1 | contig 18938 bp, 15 predicted proteins | sample 7445841 | NCBI WGS metagenome assembly JACCDP01 (sample SAMN15323441, study PRJNA562643) | freshwater metagenome | isolation source: river surface water | place: USA:Blue River Watershed | collected 2017-08-17
AAATCCAAATCTTCATACGCTTAAAAATCTGTTTAATTTAGATATTGAATTTTAAAATGATTTCTGCCAAATTCCAAAATGAGGCAATCGAAAAGGATTATCTGAAATTTAAATCGGATTGGAAAAATAACGATTCAATTCAGGTTTTAACTTCTGGTTCTACTGGCGAACCTAAAAAGATTTTAATTCCAAAGGAAAAAATGATTTTGTCTGCTAATAAGACAATTGGCTTTTTTAATTTTCAAGAAAGGATAAATGCGTTAGTTTGCCTCTCACTTGATACCATTGCAGGTAAAATGATGCTTGTACGTGCGCTTGTTGGCAAATGGAATTTTACAATTGTTGAACCGACCGCTAATCCGCTTTTAAATATTGATGAAAACATCGATTTTGTGGCATTTGTTCCTTTACAGCTTGAACGAATTTTAATTGAAAGTCCAGCTAAAATTCAACGAATTAAGACGATTATCGTTGGTGGCGCTCCCGTTTCAAGCTCATTAATTAATCTGTTGAAGGAAAAAGAAATGACAGTTTATCAAACGTTTGGAATGACAGAAACGGTTTCACATATAGCTCTGCGTAAAATCGGGATGCAAACAGATGCTTTTTATAAAACGGTTGATGGAGTTGAGGTTAGTGATCTGGATGGCAATTTGATAATTCATTACCCTGAAATGTTCGACGAACCTATGAGAACCAATGATCTTGTCAAAATAATTTCATCGAAAGAATTCGAGTGGCTTGGTCGCTCTGATTTCATGATTAATAGTGGTGGAGTAAAAATGAACCCAGAGAAAATCGAACAAAAATTGGCGGAGCTAATACCTTTCTCCTTTTTTATTACAGGTTTGAATGATGATCGTTTGGGTCAAAAAATGGCTTTGGTAATTGAAAATAATTCAAATTTTATACCTGATAAATTTAGATTCCATAGTGTTCTTGATAAATTTGAAATTCCCAAAGTTTATATCAATGTAAAAGAATTCGATCGTACGAAAAGTGGGAAGGTAAATCGTTTAAAAACAGTTCAAAAAATAAAAATGGATGACTGGAAAGCAATTGTTTGATTTTTTCGGTCTTCCAGAGAATTCAACGGAAGAGGAGGTGAGGAGAAGGTATAAAGAATTAGCAAAAAAATATCACCCTGATCGTAATAATTCACCAAACGCAAAAGAACTTTTTCAAAATCTCAATAAGGTATACAACCTCATTTTAAAGTCATTTCAGAATAGAGTTTATAAGGATTATCAAATCCAAATTGATGCGGAGCTTGAAAGACGCAGAAAGATGAATGAAAAGTGGAGGAAGATGGTGTTGGAAAATGAGCGAAAGAAAGTCGAAAAAATAAATCAATGGTATGAAAGACTACAAAGTGGTCATACTTGGAAATATACTTTTGTTGTCAGTTTGACATCGTTAATAATAGCCTTCATTTTGTCAATTGATTTAATTATTCCAAAGATGCATGAATCCGATATTGTCTTGGAATATGGAAAAAAAATGAGTTTTGTAAATGATGTCTTTACAATTAACATATCTACATCTAAAAATGGAAATTTTACAATTTCAAAAAATGATCGTTTGGATTTTAATATGAATCCATTCATATCGCTAGAAAAAACAAAAATTTTGCATCTAACTACGGGAGGTTGCCATTTTACCGATCATTTCAAAAATCAAATTAGATTTCATCTAACGATTTATTCATCCATAGTTTTGGTTTTCATCGTGTTAATAGTATCAAGTTTCGTGTTATTTTACCGCACAAAAGATGCGTTTTTCATCATGGGTAGTTACTTTACACGGTATTTTGCTGGGCCATTTGTTCTTTGGTTTTTGGTTTCAGATAATCGATGGATTCACATTTTTACATTAGGTTTTTTATGACAAAAAAAGAGAAAGTAAAATTCATTTTAACAGAGCTTGAACGATTATATCCTGAAACTCCAATTCCATTGGATCATTCAGATGCTTATACGCTTTTAATCGCAGTGCTTCTTTCAGCGCAATGCACGGATGAGCGAGTAAATAAAATTACCCCAACTTTGTTCAATAAGGCTAAAACACCTCATGAAATGATACTTTTGTCGGTAGACGAAATAAGACAAATTATTAGACCTTGTGGACTTTCACCGAGAAAATCTCAGGCAATTTGGGATCTGTCGAACATAATTATTAATAAACATCTAGGTGAGGTTCCAGATAATTTCGAAGATTTGGAGTCGCTACCAGGAGTTGGTCACAAAACAGCTTCAGTCGTTATGTCACAAGCCTTCGGAGTGCCGGCATTTCCTGTCGATACGCATATTCACCGTCTTTTAACGCGATGGGGAATTTCGTCAGGAAAGAATGTTGAAGAGACTGAACGAGAAGCGAAAAAACTATTTCCAAAAGAATCTTGGAATAAATTACACCTACAGATTATTTTTTATGGTCGTGAATATTCACCTGCAAGAAGTCCAAAAAAAGAAATTGACTTTATAACTTTAAAAATTGGCACTAAAACAGCTTTGAATGAGCTGAAATAATTCTTTTTTGGGAAATTAACAATTGTTGAAAACCACCATTAAAATCTTTTTGCAAAGAAATTCAAATGTCTTTAGGAAGGACGATTCGCATTCCGTATATTTGTTTTATGGATCAACAGGAAAATAACCGCAAGCCAATTTCGAGAATAAAATCCCCTTCTGTTTTAACAGGTGATTTAGGAAAAATACCACCACAGGCAATTGATATTGAGCAAGTTGTTTTAGGTGCAATGATGCTCGAGAAAAATGCTGTTAATGATACCATTGACATTCTACACCAAAATAGTTTTTACGACCCGAAGCATCAATACATCTACAAAACCATTCGAGAATTATTTGCGTCAACTAATCCTGTTGATTTAGTCACGGTTACAGCCAAGCTTCAAAAAAATGGAGAACTTGAAGCTGCTGGAGGAGTTTCCTATATTTCTTCGCTAACGAATCGAGTAGCAGGTTCTGCTCATATTCAATTTTGGGCGAGAATTATTGCTGAAAAATATATAAAACGTGAACTGATTCGAGTCAGTAGCGAAATCATTCGCGATGCTTACGATGAAACGAAGGACGTTTTTGATTTATTGAACAGTGCAGAATCGGGTCTTTTTCAGATCGCTGAGAATAATATGAGTAAGCAGGTTAACAACATGCAAAATGTTGTTCGAGAAGCTATTCAGGAAATAGAAAAGGCAGCTCAAAATTCGGATGGTATTTCAGGTGTGCCCTCAGGTTTCTTTGATTTAGATAAAATCACTTCCGGATGGCAGCGTTCAGACATGATCGTACTTGCTGCTCGACCAGGTATGGGTAAAACGGCATTTGTATTGTCAATGGCACGAAATACAGCTGTAGATTATAATAAAGGTGTGGCTGTATTCTCTCTTGAAATGTCTGCAGTTCAATTGGTTAAGCGATTAATAGCAAGTGAAGCCAGGTTAAGCGCTGAAAAACTTCGTAAAGGAGATTTAAAGGAACATGAATTTCAACAAATGCACACGCGAATTTCAAAATTGGCAACAGCGCCTATTTTTATTGATGATACACCAGGATTGAGCATTTTTGATTTTCGTGCAAAATGTCGTCGTCTGAAAGCACAACATAACATAGAGTTGATTATAATCGATTACTTGCAGTTAATGTCTGCAAAAGATGGAAAGGGTGGAGGAAATCGCGAACAAGAGATATCAACCATTTCAAGATCGATAAAAGAAATTGCCAAAGAACTGAATGTTCCTATTATTGCTTTGGCTCAGTTAAGTCGTTCTGTTGAGCAACGAGGAGGTGATAAGCGACCAATGCTATCGGATTTGCGTGAATCTGGAGCGATTGAGCAAGATGCCGATATCGTTTCGTTTATTTATCGACCTGAATATTATGGATTGGTTAAAGACGATGATGGAAATTCTAATCAAGGTATTGGAGAAATAATTATTGCCAAGCACCGAAATGGATCACTTGATCGGGTTCGTTTGCGCTTTGTGGGCGAATATGCGAGATTTGAAAACTTAAATGAAGTTCCAGAAATGGAGATTGCACGTCCGCTTAATAATAGTCTTTCAAGTTTCAATGAAGAGATGAATTCTTATATCATTCCTAGTAAAATGAATGACAATTCATCAAATGGCGATATTTTTGATAAGGATGGAATTGATGAAAACCCATTTTAAATGATGCGAATTCGAATATTGGCTTTTTTGTTAATTGTTGATAGTTTCTCGCGAGCTTCTCAATTACTCGTTCCAATGGATGATTCACAATCGAATCACTTAAAAGCTTATGGTATTGCCTATTGGACTTTGGAGAATAACGTTACAATTGAGTGGTTATTGAACTATCGTGGAGGATCCTTTTTAATGCCACATTTGAAGAGTTTGGAAGAAGAATTGATTATTCGCGGAGTCAAATATGAAGTACTTGCAGACGGACAAGTGAACCAAATCCGCTCTCAAATAGCCAATCCAGAGGTCAACATGGAAATTGTGCAATTGGAAAAGGCTCCAAAAATAGCCGTATATACTCCACCAAACAAACAACCTTGGGATGATGCCGTTACGTTAGTTTTGGAATACGCCGAAATAAAATACGATAAGATTTATGATTCTGCGATTGTCATGGGACTTTTGCCTAAATACGATTGGTTGCACCTTCATCATGAGGATTTCACAGGGCAATACGGGAAGTTTTATAGTTCTGCTCGAAATCAACGTTGGTATCAAGAACAAATTGAAATTGCCGAAAAAGATGCTAAAATGCTCGGATTTAAAAAGGTATCTGAACTAAAACTTGCAGTCGCTAAAAATTTAAAAAGCTTTGTTATTGGAGGGGGATTCCTTTTTACGATGTGCAGTGGCACAGATAGTTTCGATATCGCGCTTGCTGCTGAAGGGGTTGATATTTGTGAGTCGGTATTTGACGGTGATGGATCGGATGCTCGCTCCCAAGAAAAATTAGATTTCTCTAAAACGTTCGCTTTTAAAGACTTTCATTTAATAAAAGATCCTATGGTTTATGAGTATTCCGATATTGATGCTTCAGACTTAAGGAATCAGAGGATTATCACCGAACAGATGGATCAATTTACATTGTTTGATTTTTCTGCAAAATGGGATATTGTTCCAACTATGTTAACACAATGTCACGTGGATGTTGTGAAAGGTTTTATGGGGCAAACGACCGATTTTAGAAAAGAATTTATAAAGTCAAACATTTTGGTTTTGGGAGAGAATAAGTCAGCTGGCACAGCTAGATACATTCACGGAGAAATGGGGCAAGGAACTTGGACTTTTTATGGTGGTCATGATCCTGAAGATTATCAGCATTTTGTCGGTGATCCCGTTACGGATTTAAATCTTCATCCAAACTCTCCTGGATATCGCTTGATTTTGAATAACATATTATTTCCAGCTGCAAAAAAGAAAAAAAGAAAAACTTAGTTTTTCTTGCTTTTTATTGTCAATTCAATCGAAATGCTTAAACTTGTCAAATCTTAGTGGCCATATCGGCTTTCTATCTCTTCCTAAAAATCAAAACTAACTTTTAAAAAACTAAATGGATCGTAAAGAATTAGAGAGTAAAAAAATCTCAGACCTTCGTGTAATAGCACAAACAATTGGAATAGAAAATCCTGAAAATTACAAAAAACCTGAACTTATAAATTTGATTACTGGTGATACTGCTTCACCATCCGTAAAATTAGCGGAGAGTGACAATGAGAAACTAGAAGGCAATGTTTCAAATCAAAAAGGTAAGCGAAAGCGAACTTCTCCAGAAACCAACATAGAACCCACCTTATTCTCAGATTCAAAAACAGAAGAGGTTGAAGCAGTTGCGAAGGTTGAAGTAAATCTGACCGAAAATAAAATTGAAGAAGTTTCAAAGGATGCTGTGGCAGAGTTAGAGGAGAAATTGGACAAAGAACCTTCAGATTCAAATCGAAGTAACAATAAATTTAAACATCCGAAGCAACATCAGCGCAATAGAAATGAGCAACAAGAGGTTGGTTTAACTCAAGATTCAACGAATCGAGTGGAAGAAAAAATACCCGATGAAAATTATGATTTAGTTGGTATTGTTTCAGCAGAAGGTGTTTTGGAGGTTATTCAAGATGGATATGGCTTTTTACGTTCCTCTGACTACAATTATTTACCTTCTCCGGATGATATTTATGTTTCTCAAAATCAGATTAAATTATTTGGTTTAAAAACAGGCGATACTGTGAAAGGAACGATTCGCCCGCCAAAAGAAGGCGAGAAATACTTTCCACTTGTAAAAGTTGAATCAATTAATGGTCGTGATCCATCGTACATTCGTGATCGTGTTCCTTTTCAATATTTAACGCCTCTATTTCCATCTGAGAAATTTAAATTGACAGGTCATAAACAAGAGTCATTGTCTACGCGCGTAATGGATTTATTCGCTCCAATTGGAAAGGGGCAGCGTGGAATGATTGTAGCTCAACCAAAAACTGGTAAAACGATGTTATTGAAGGATGTTGCCAATGCGATCGCCGCAAACCATCCCGAGACTTATTTGATTGTCCTTTTAATTGATGAACGTCCTGAAGAGGTTACGGATATGGCTCGTAGCGTAAAAGCTGAGGTTATCGCATCAACTTTTGACGAACCAGCAGAACGTCACGTGAAGGTAGCAAATATGGTTCTCGAAAAGGCAAAACGAATGGTGGAGTGTGGTCATGACGTATGTATTTTGCTCGATTCCATTACACGTTTAGCTCGAGCTTACAACACTGTTTCTCCTGCTTCAGGTAAAGTTTTATCGGGAGGTGTAGATGCAAATGCGTTACACAAGCCAAAACGTTTCTTTGGTTCAGCACGTAAGATTGAAAATGGTGGTTCACTTTCTATTTTGGCAACTGCCTTAACAGAAACTGGTTCTAAAATGGACGAAGTTATCTTTGAAGAGTTTAAAGGAACTGGTAACATGGAATTACAATTGGATCGTAAGATTTCGAATAGAAGAATTTATCCGGCTATCGACATTACTGCATCAGGAACAAGAAGAGAAGATCTATTGGTTGGAAAAGATGTTCTTCAACGAGTTTGGTTAATTCGCAAATTCATTGCTGATATGAATCCAGTTGAAGCAATGGAATTCCTGAAATCTCACATGGAAAACACGCTTTCAAACGAAGAGTTTTTAATTTCAATGAACAGCTAAGATGAAGTTTCCAATTAAAGTTGGACTAATTTGCGCTGCTATTTGGATTGGATTGAAGCTCCTTGCTTGGACTTTTTCATTTAGTTTAAATGACATAAAACCTTTCGTTTTTGTTAATATGTTTCTTTTGACTGCTTCAATAACGATTGCGTTGTATTTTGTTAAGTTGAAAGAGGATGACAGCAATCTTTTGAATGATATTAAAAATGGAATGTTGGCAGGAATGCCTTATTCAGTCATTGTTTCAGTATTTATGTATTTCTATTATGAGCGCATTTACCCAGAATTCAATCAACTTAAAATTGAAGCCGTAGAAAAGAAATTGGATGAGCCGAATGCAATCAAGGAAATTCAAAGGAATAATCCAGAAATGCAAAACGATTCTCCAGATGAGGTTCGAAAAGAGGTAATTCAAAAATCTAAAATGATTTACAGTTCAAAGTTCAACATGCTTGTTGCTTTGCTTGCTTTAGTTCTATATACCACGATAAACTCTATTGTAATTTCTATCATTTTTAGAAAAGTCGTTTTTTCGAATAGGAACTAGTTCGTGATTCCCAAAGATTTAAGAGCTGAATAGATTATTTCTTTTCTCAATTTTGCGATATCTACATTTTCATAGTTTTCGGTTTTAATTAGGGACCCGAATACGTATTTTTTATCGTTTTTAATTAAATATCCAACGAACCAACCAATGTCATCATTTCCTTCAACACCCCATCCTGTTTTTGAGTAAATATATGTGTTAGAAATGGTATCAGAGGCCATAATTTTTTCCAGTGTTTTGTATGTTTTCTTGCTTAGATTTAATTTTTTTGAAGACAATTGATTTATGAATTCGATTTGTCCAATCAGATTCTTTTTTAGATTTCCATTCAGCCAAAATTTATCAATATCATCATTGATTTTAAAAGTTGAATCACAGTATTTAATTTTTTGAAGGCCATCTATCATTCTTTCAGGGCCAATTCGTCTTGCGATTTCTTGGAAATACCAAACCGTAGAGTTTTTAAATGCAAAATTTAAGTTTTGTGTTTTATTCCAAGATGGATTTGATCGAACAATACTATCCCAGGGTAACTCGAAATTTTCGCCCGTAATAAGCTTGTTTTCAAGTCCCACAATCGCATTAGCAATTTTAAATGTTGAAGCTGGAGAAAAAGGAATTCTTGATAGTGAATCATTGAAAATGAAATAGTTGTTGTCATCACAATCGTAAATAATTACTGAAAAATCAAAGTCATCAGAATTGTAACTTGCTAAATTAAGAGAAGTTTTTTTTACCTCTTTTTTGATTTTGGAGATCGAACAAGAACAAATTGTAACTAGATAGATTACTAGTAAGTTATATTTCATAGGTTACCTATGAGTTCATTTCCAAGTTCTTCATAGTTTATTCCATCAAAAGTTCCTGATGACATCATTAATAGAACTGAATTTGATAAATCTTGATTGTAAATAAAATCGAGAACTTCAGATGTTTTATTCGTGACAACGACATTTCCTCCAAACCCTTCTAAAACTTGCTCATTGGTTATTGGTTCCAATTTTTTATGCTTCACAACTTCGGGATTGTAATAAACTAGCGCAACATCGGCTTTAGCCATGGAATTCAAATAATGTGGAAGGAACTCCTTTTTCAAGGAAGAGAAGGTGTGTAATTCCATGCAAGCAATAACTTTTCTACTTTGGTACTGATGTTTAACCGCGTTTGTTGTTGCCATTAACTTTGAAGGTGAATGCGCAAAGTCTTTATACATGACAAAATTATCTTTCTCAGCTACTTTTTGAAGACGTTTTCCGGCACCTTTAAAGTCTTGCATAGCTGTTAGAAAATCATTCGCTTGGATACCGATAGCTTCACCTAGTCGAAGAGCACCCATAAGATTTTGTAAATTGTGCGGTCCAAAAATGGATAGAGGATAGTCTTTCCCTTCAAAATGAAGAGTTGTTCCTGTACCCGTTGGTTCAAAATCTGGAGTTTTATAAGGAACAGTCTTAATTCTTGCCGAAAACTTTTCTCCAAGCTTTAAGACTTCCAAATCTTCAAGATTGTAAATAAGCGTTCCAATTGGTTCTATAAGTTGACAAAAAACATCAAATTGTTCAAGATAATGTTCAAAGGTTGGAAATACGTTGATATGATCCCATGCGATTCCACTAATGATTGCAATATTCGGTTTATATAAGTGAAATTTTGGTCTTCGATCAATTGGTGAACTAAGATATTCATCTCCTTCTAAAATCATGATTTTTGCGTCATCACTCAGCTTAACCATGCAATCATAGCCTTCAAGTTGCGCACCAACCATGTAATCTACATTTAGCCCAATTTTATTTATCGCATGAAGGAGCATTGATGTGATAGTAGTTTTACCATGGCTTCCACCAATAACGACCCTAATTTTATTTTTACTTTGCTCGTATAAGTATTCTGGATATGAAAAAACGGGAATGTTCAATTCTTTCGCTTTTTGCAATTCGGGATTATCTTCTCTTGCGTGCATGCCCAATATTACCGCATCCAGTTCCGAGTGAATTAGATCTTCGTTCCAACCGATAATTTCAGGTAATATTCCTTGTTTTTCCAATCGAGTTTTGGAAGGTTCAAAGATTTCATCATCTGATCCAGTGACATTGTAACCTTTTCTGCTAAGCGCAATTGCTAAATTATGCATTGCACTTCCACCAATCGCAATAAAATGAACGTTCATAAAACCATTTTTAACGAAAATAGTAGAATGAGAAGTTGAAAATAAAAATTTAGAAAGAAATTACTGACAATGGAATATCGATTACTTTTCAATTACATTAATTCCTGATGACTCGTTGGCCCAAATATATTCAGTTATGGGGGAGCCATTTTTTGTAAAACTATTGTTCCCAGATTCATTCGTGGTTTGCTCATATACAACCCCATATCCATTTTTGTCAACTACAACTCGTCTGGTAATTATTGTTGTTACAAATCCTTCTTTATTTTTAATTTTATAGACACGCTCTGTCATTTTATTCCAAGGAAATTCAACGTCATTTTCATCCATTAGATGATTAGCTTCATATTTAGTTTCTTTTTGATAATCCTTCTTTTTTTGAAGTTCCTTACTCATATTTTCACTCGCAACAGCATTTAATGAATCTTGTTTGTAGTTGAAATATTCTGATTCGGTTTTTGTTTTTTGAACTGATTGCGCTAATTCTTCGTTTTGATTTTTAATGTTTATTGCTTTTAGTTCAATTGTATTTTTTGTTTCTTGAACGCGAGCCATGTCATATTCGATATTTTTCTCCTTATCAATCATCTTTGCATAAGAAAGTGAATCAGTTTGATTTTTCCTTTCTTGAATTTGATTACTGCGAACTTCATTTTCTTTCAAATTTTCCTGTTGTTTTTCATATAAGTTGGTTTCCAGTTGTTGTTTCTTTTCATTTAAATTTTCTTGCAGCTGCTCTGAAATTTTACTTTGTTCTATAGATTTGAGTTCAATTTCAGTTTTTTTATCCTGAATGATCTTCATTTCATCTTCTTGCCTTGAGGCATTCAATTTTCTATTAAAATAAGCTTCATTGTCTATTTCGTTTTTTAACTCGGTCATTTTTTCAATTGGAGCCTCTTTTTTTGCTTCAATGTTTTCGGCTAACTCATTGATAGCGTCATTAGGATTTCCAGTAATTAGTTCACCTGGAGCCTTTAAGCGATTCCCAACTTTTGTGACAGTATTTGTTTGTGGCGAACTAGGAGTATTATTTTTTGGCTTTAAAATATTTTCCAATGAATCAATGCTTTTATTCAATTTGGAGAGTTCAGTTGGAGGAGTAATGTTTCCTAATTTTGTCGCGTAGTTTACTACGGATTTAAGTTTTGACAAGGCTGATTCATTGTTTTTTTTGCTTGCAACTTCTTTATAAGCCTCATTTTTTTGTTTGTAAAAGTCTTTCATTTTAAGGATGTTATCACTAAGCAATTTTACTTCAGGTTCATTCATCCGACTTTTCATTGGGTCTCCTTTTAAAATCTTCTCTGCTTCAACATAAAATGCAGGACCTTTTTCGAAATTATCTTGAGCCTTTTTAAGTTGTTTCTTAAACTCTTCTCCTTCAAGATTCTTTTTATCCAAAACGGATTTGGCACCTTGCTGACTAATTGTTGAATATTTATCAATTAATGGTTGATTGGACAATTTAGCAATATTTTGATCGATTGCTTTGTATGTTTTGATGGCATCATCATAATTTTTTTCTTTTATAAGAGAAGCAGCATTTTTAAGTTCCTTGTTAATCTCAGTTTCTAACAAATTATCAGATTGGATTGCCTTGATTGTATTAATTTCTTTAGTTAAATCATCTTTTTTATTCGGAATCAGTACAATTGCCTGTTGAATTTTACTAATAGCTTCATCGTATTTTTTTTGGGTTTTTAATGTGTTCGCTTGAGCTATTAGCTTATCCGCTTCTGCTTTGTTTTTCTTATCAAGTTCTTGTTGATTTTTTATAGATGTAATTTTAGCCAATTGACCCGATGCATACGAGTCGCCTGGAAAAAGATTCAACATTTCCTTGAAGTTTTTTTCTGCGTTTGCAAGATCACCTTTACTTAGGGAGGAGTCTGCAATCAGTTTTTTAGAATTGTAATTGGCTTTTTTCGTTTCTTCTTCTTGTATTTTTTTTATGGTTCCTAAAACGATGTCTTTTTTTACTCGTATTGTAGAATCGTTTGGAGTAGCTACAATAGCAGAATCATAATAGGCTACAGCTTTTTCAAATTGTCTGTTTTTGTTCGCAATATCCCCTCTTGAAACATAGTTTTTTGAAGTGCCAATGTTTTTCACTTTAGCGTATTCGTCGGTAACTTTCTTGTCGACTTCCGACTTGTATTTTTTATCAGGTTTTGCCATAAATGCAGTTTGATCCCAAGTGAATTTTTCGGCATAATCTGTTTTTGTAAAGTTCAAGTTAACCCCTTCACGATTTTCATACAATTCCACCGTTAATTCTTCCAAAATTTGAAGCGTTGTCGATTTTCCATTTGAAACCTTTAGTGTTTTCATGTCAAATAGAACTTTTTTCGAGGCATACCCTGGTTTTGATACAAGTAAATCTATTGGCTGATCAATTGATATTAAACCGCTTATTGAATAAGTACCAACCTCATCTGAAATCGCTTTGGAAATTGTTTTCCCATTTTGCATCATGTACAAGGTCGCACCAAAAAGTTTTTCTGAAGTACTAAAATTTGTGACTTTGCCTACAACTGATATCGTTACCTTGCTTTGTCCAACTAGTAAGTTTGCAACAAACAGAAATAATAATGACGCAAGTAAATGTTTCATAATCAAATAATTTCATGCACTGCTTGAATGTTCTACGCTACTTTAACGTAATAACTTAATTTTGTTGCAGTATTTGCAAATTTCACAAAAAAACGCGAACAAAAAAATGCTTTCATTCAATGATTTAAGTTTTTGGGAAAAGTCAACCTATTTTAACGGAAACGACTTTGTTATTGTTGGTTCAGGAATAGTTGGACTTTCTACTTCCATATTTTTAAAAAAGAAGTATCCTAATGCTAGGGTTTTGATTTTAGAACGAGGTTATCTTCCAACTGGGGCAAGCACCAAAAATGCTGGTTTTGCTTGTTTTGGAAGTCCAACGGAGTTATACGATGACTTAAAAACGATTCCTGAAAATAAGGTTTGGGATACATTTGAAATGCGTTTTGAAGGATTGAGGACGCTCCTTGATTTAATTGATCCCAAAATGGTTGATTACGAAAATTGTGCTTCCTGGGATTTAATCGAGAATACAAATTTGGATATTCCATCAGAATTTCTCGATTATTTAAATGAAAATGCTAAACGGATTACGAAAAATGAACTGGTTTATTCGGTAGACAATTCAATAATAGAGCGATTTCGATTTTCGAACATTCATTCCGCATACAAGAATTGCCTTGAAGGCAGCTTAAATACGGGTAAATTAATTCAAGAGCTTTACAAAAAGGCAATTGCAAGTGATGTTAACGTTTTATTTGGAATCGAACTTTTGGACTATCAAACAACTCTAAACAATGTTATATTAATTACAAAATATGGAGAAATTTCAACAAGTAATTTGATAATTTGCACGAATGGGTTTGCCAAGAAATTTATCGGCGACCGAGTTAATCCTGCTAGAGCGCAGGTATTAATTACAAAACCGATTCCTAACTTAGGAATTAATGGTACATTCCATTTAGATCGTGGGTATTATTATTTTCGAAATATCGGTAAACGAATTTTGTTGGGAGGGGGAAGAAATCTTGATTTTAAAGGTGAAACAACTGAGGAATTGAAAACAACGCAATTGATTCAAAATAAATTATTGGAATTATTGCAAAATACAATATTGTACAATCGAGATTTTGAAATCGATTATTCGTGGGCTGGTGTAATGGGGGTAGGTAGCGAAAAGGCGCCAATTGTAGAAAAAATGAACAACCGAGTGGCTATAGGTGTTAGAATGGGTGGAATGGGAATTGCCATTGGTGCCGATGTTGGAAAAAAACTTGCTAATTTGTTTTGAGTGGAAAATAAAAAAGATTTCATAAATCCGATAGACCCGGATAAAATAACGGAAAATCCTCATTCCCTAGAATATGGACATCACGCTGGAAGTGCGTTGATTAAGCCAGAGGATCAGGGCAAATTGAAGAGTCGTGCGCTCAATGCGATGGAGCATCAAACCGACATGCAATTGAGTCAAATTTATGAGCAAATGAAATTACTGGCTGACCAAGCTAAAAAGCTCAATGATCGAAAATCTATTTCTGAGTTTATTTATCAAGCAGAAATTCGTTTTGAACCTTTTATTAATCATACATATCATCTGTACAAAAAGTTAAACGGAACCTATCTTCTTTCACTTATTGGACCTAATCAATGGGGTAGGTCAGGAGCGGAATTGCAATTTATGGCTACCGTTAAATTATTAGCCGATCACACGTGGGATATTTTGGATCAAAGTCCGGATTTGGAACTATAAAAAAAAGGCTGATCAATTTAATCAGCCTAATTCATTTAACAAAACTAAAACGACTACAGTTTTATAAATTTAGTTTGAATTCCATTTACAGAAACAAAATACGTTCCTGAAGCTAGATTCGAAACATTGATTTCATCAGACCCTGAACTTATTAATGTTTTTCCTGATAAATCAAGAATTGAAATAGAAGCTCCGTCAGCGTTTAGAATAGTTACGATTTCATTTGCGGGATTCGGATAAACGGAAATTGTTTTAGATAATTCGTTTATTCCAGCTGAACCCGGTCGCACATCAAAAACAATCGTTCCAGGAGAAATGCCAACATTGAAATTTGTTAATTCATTGTTGTTTGAATCGAAAATATGCACTTTGCCAAATGAGAAGAAATCTGTTGCACTAGCATATAAATTACCAGAAACAGGTTCTTGTGCCAATTCATAATAATTCAACGAATGACCGTTTACTGGACCAACAACATTCATTAAATTGATGTCAAACTCATTTAAGGTTGTTTCCATTGAAATTTGGTAAACCAATTTGTTGTCACGTATGGCAGATGTACCACAACCTGTTGAAGCAGTTGCTATATTTACTGTTGAGTTTGAAGTTCCGTCAAGAGCGATTTTTGAAACAGAGGCTCCAGACCAATCTTTGTTGTTTACTGAATATAGAAATGAACCAACTTTAACTAGGTTGTCAGGATTTTTTCCATCTGCTCCTAAATCGATTTCATTTCCGTATGTTAATGTATTTAAATCCAATTTACCTATAATACCTTTTTCATTTCCCCATTCGTAACCGTTGTTAACAGCAATATATGCCGATGAACCGTCAATTACGATATTTTGAGTCGCCCATTTTGGACCTTGGACTGTATCTATTGCCGCGATTAATGTCATTGTTAATGCGTCATAAACATGCAAATAAGAATCGTAAGTTGTCAAATATTCACCTCGTGTTGCGACAAGTTTATTTTGATAGAATCCAAGATTTCTAACTCCAGGGCAAGCAACTGAGGAAATTTCCTGATGCGTGTTTAAATCCATTTTGAAAATTTTCGAATCTGCTGCTATGTAATAAAAGTTTCCATCTATAATCAAATCTGAAGCAAAGCGCATTCCTTCCAACGTATCAACTACTGAATAGGATTGTAAAACCGGATCGTATTTTCCGATGGTGACAGGCTCAATAATTTGATTCGTTTGATAATCAAAATAGCCCTCATTTAAGATAATAGCTTGATGTAAATGATTTTGTGCATGTGAATACACGCTTAGGAATAATCCTACCGATAGTAATACCTTTTTCATTCGTTCTGTTTTTAAACGGTTAATAAATAAACTAAAAACAAGAAGATGAAAAAAGAAGGAAACGAACGGGCGCAACTCAACCCATTAACGAGTCCGACTTTATTCTGAAGTCTTCTCTCTGCTCTAAGGCAAGTCTTCTGGCTCACACCAACGCTGGTTCCCTTCCCGTTTTCACAGTGGTTATCAACCGCTTACAGTGTTTACAGCTGCAGATACAGCTCCGGAGTCACACCGGATTCCTTTTTAATTTCGTGTGAACGAAAACCAAAGAACATGACAAAAGTATTAAATAAATGGACAACTACGGATTTTATTTAGTTTGACTTAACTATATAGAGCATAAAATAAAAAAGCCACCCGAAGATGGCTTTTAAATTAATACAATTATATTTTAAGATAGCACTTCTTTTACTTTGTCAGCAGCTTCTTGAAGTAATACTGCGGAATGGACATTTAATCCTGATTCATCGATTAAACGTTTGGCTTCCACAGCATTCGTACCTTGAAGTCGTACAATAATTGGAACTGGAATTTCACCGATGTTTTTGTAAGCGTCAACAATTCCTTGCGCAACGCGATCGCAACGCACAATTCCACCAAAGATATTTATCAAAATGGCTTTCACATTTGGATCTTTCAAAATAATATGGAATGCTTTTTCTACGCGCTCTGCGTTTGCAGTTCCTCCAACATCCAAGAAGTTTGCTGGGTTACCTCCAGATAATTTAATAATATCCATGGTTGCCATTGCTAGACCAGCTCCATTAACCATACAACCAACGTTACCGTCTAGTTTAACAAAGTTCAAACCCGCCTCATCTGCTTCAACTTCTGTTGGATCTTCTTCCGTTTTATCACGCATTGCAGCATAATCCGGATGGCGGAAAAGTCCGTTTCCGTCCAATGTTACTTTTGCATCAACTGCAATGATTTTATCATCCGATGTTTTAAATAATGGATTGATTTCGAACATAGATGCATCAATTCCTTCGTAAGCTTTGTATAGCGATGCAACAAATTTTGTCATTTGTTTAAATGCTTCACCAGACAAACCTAAGTTAAAAGCGATTTTTCTGGTTTGAAATCCTTGAAGTCCAACACGGGGATCAACAACCTCTCTATAAATTTTTTCGGGTGTATGTTCAGCAACATGCTCGATGTCCATACCACCTTCAGTCGAATAAACAATTACGTTTCTGCCTTTCTCACGATCCAAAAGTACGGACATGTAAAATTCCTTAACTTCTGTTGGTCCAGGATAATATACATCCTGAGCAATTAGAACTTTGTTTACTTTCTTACCCTTTCCGTTCGTTTGTAAGGTTACCAAATGTCCTCCCAAAATACCTTTAACCTTTTCTTCTACCTCGTTTATTCCTTTTGCAAGAACAACTCCGTTTGAACCTGTTTCTTCAACTTTACCTTTACCACGGCCACCAGCATGAATTTGGGCTTTCACTACATACCAGCTTGTACCAGTTTGTTCCGTCAGTTTTTTTGCTGCTTCAACAGCGTCTTCAACTCGGTCAACCACAATTCCTTCTTGGATTGCAACACCATAGCTTTTTAAAATCGATTTTCCTTGATATTCGTGTAAATTCATCGTTGAAATTTTGAGTTGTAAAAGTAATTTTTTTTCCTTTTCAAAAGTTGTCTCACAGAAATTATTTTATTCCATTCGATTTTTCCAAGAAGAACCAATTTCTCGAGACGCAAATTCTGAACTTTTTAGGTTATTAAGGTCATTCCAAATATCATCAATGGCATGAACTAAAGCTTCTTCTTCCTCTTTCATTGCTGAATTAACAATGTATGGATCTTGAAAATAATGTTTTATGAAATTCGTGTCAAAATCGCCACTTCGGAAGGCGGGATGTTTCAGCACGAATTTCCCGAAGTCCAACGTTGTTTTTACACCTGAAATTTGGTAATTATCTATTGCTTCGATTGCTCGATCCATTGCTTCCTCGCGTGTTTCTCCCCAAACAACTAATTTCGCAATCATCGGATCATAATAAATAGGAATTTCCATTCCTTCGAGAAATGCATCATCGACTCGAACGTTTTTTCCACTTGGAATTCGATAGCGATTTAATGTTCCAATATCTGGCGTAAATCCGTTCAACGTATCTTCTGCATACACACGAATTTCAACCGCGTGACCATTGATTTTAAGTTCATCTTGTAATTTAGGAAGACGTTCTCCTTTTGCAACTCGAACTTGCCATTCAACTAAATCAAGTCCAGTTATCTCCTCAGTCACAGGATGTTCTACTTGAAGACGCGTGTTCATTTCCAAGAAATAAAAGTTCAATGATGCGTCTAACAGAAATTCAACGGTTCCAGCTCCTTCATAATTACAGGCTTTACAAACTGCTACAGCAGCTTCACCCATTTGTTTTCTTAATTCGGGTGTCAAAACTGCACTAGGAGCCTCTTCGATAACTTTTTGATGTCTTCGTTGAACGGAACATTCACGTTCAAATAAATAAACAACATTTCCATGTTGATCGGCGAAAACTTGAATTTCGATATGTCTAGGTTTATCCACAAATTTTTCAATGAATACGGCATCATCACCAAAAGAAGATCGCGCTTCATTTTGAGCCATCATCATTTGCTCCTCAAATTCGTCGTTATTTTGAACCAATCGCATTCCCTTTCCTCCTCCGCCTGCGGATGCTTTAATGAGAATGGGGTAACCCACTTCTGAGGCTATTTTTTTTGCTTCGTTGACATCGGAAATGGCTTCATCAACACCTGGCACCAAGGGAACGTTAAATTTCTTTACAGCCTGTTTCGCACTGAGTTTATCACCCATGATTTCCATGGATTCGGCTGACGGTCCGATCAATTTTATTCCAGCTGCTTTCACTTTTTCCGCAAACCCAGCATTTTCAGATAAAAATCCATATCCTGGATGAATTCCATCTACGTTTAATTTTTTGCAATAATCTAGGATTAAATCCTGTTTCAGATAACTTTCAGCTGAAGGACTCGCACCTAAATAAACTGCTTCATCTGCTTCTAATACATGAGGAGCATTGCGATCCGCATCCGAATAAACAGCAACCGTTGCAATTTCCATTTTTTTTAACGTTCGAATTACTCTTCGAGCTATTTCCCCGCGATTAGCAATTAATACTTTTTGCATAAAATCTTGTTATCAGAATTTAAATTGAATCAATTGCTTCAAAAATACAATTCATTCATCAAATTATTTCCTTTTCCTGTCTTTTTTATCAAAAAAAGGTTGAGTAGAATTATTCAAAACATCCGTTGGAATCTTTGTTTTCTTTTTCTTTTTTCTGTATTTTTTCTTGTCTTCTTTACGAAAAATGTCCAACCCATATTGAACAAGTTCAAAATCATTCCAGTTATTAAATTCTTCCAAATAAGAAACACC
>JACCDP011563704.1_pt1 | contig 18937 bp, 33 predicted proteins | sample 7445841 | NCBI WGS metagenome assembly JACCDP01 (sample SAMN15323441, study PRJNA562643) | freshwater metagenome | isolation source: river surface water | place: USA:Blue River Watershed | collected 2017-08-17
AACTATTATTTCTAATTTATGAGTGAGTGGCCAACAATAGGTATGGGTAACTTACAAGCTATGATGGTAATGCGTCAACAGAGTGCGCCTGTATCATCTATTAATGGCTTTGATCCCTACCAAGCTATGTTGAGACGTAGACAATCAAATGTAGATACTGATACAGGTTATAATAATGATGTAGTTCAACAATACGACCCAAAAGATATTCAAGAGTTAGAAGAGTTTTGTCAAAGATACGGAATAATGGGATTTAACTTTGGTAAAATGAATCCCAAAGCTGCTTTGAGAATGCTTAAGGGAAAGATGGGTATAATTGATGAAAAAGTAAGTAATAAAAAAATGTTGCTTGATTAGTTTAATATAGTTATTTTTGTTATGGTCAAACTGATAAATGCTAGAAAATCTCCTCTTAATATAGAAGTTTTAATAGGTACTGATGTTAATGATGTCAATGCTTTATTTTTGTGGGAAGATAATACGACCAAAATACCATTACACTCCGAGGTTATAAACCTATACGCTAATACTGGATATTATTCGGGTTTAAACAAAAACATAGATTTTTTTAAGAACGATGTAATTTTTAAAATAATTAGATTGGACACATATGAAATAATGTTTGCCCATATATTTAAGAATTTTAATTTTATAAACGGTAAAAGCATACTTTATATTTCCCAGAACAATTACAGTGGATATAGTTATTCTGCTAGAAATTATATATTTCAATTATTGCAAAATGGATATACAGTTCACTGGATTAATAATGTTTTTGACAAATCCACATATAAACCTTGTAATGAAGAAGAACGTTTGGTTTTTAATTGTGAAAACAAATATGATCCAAGCATTGTTTATGACTCAGTGATTATACATCACGTTCCAGATGGATGGAATGATGCTAAAAAATATTTTAGATTATCAAAAAAAGTATACGGGCTCACAACGTGGGAAACTACTCATCTACATGCACAGTGGGTAGATTATATAAATTTAAGTGTGGTAGATGAAGTTATAGTTCCTTCATTTTTTAATAAAAAATCTTTTATTGATAGTGGCGTAGTTAAAAATATAAATGTTTGGTATCACGATATTTTTAGCTTTGTACACAATGACAACTTAAGTGTAAACAATGTATTAAATAAATTTTTTATTTACAAAGACGGTGTTTATACACAATCATCAAATCTTGTTAAAACTATTATAGATAACAATACTGTATATTATAACATTAGTCAATATAACGAACGTAAAAACATAAATCAAGTTATATCTACATTTTGCAATAAATTCACAGGTGATGATAATGTTTGTTTGTTTATCAAAACATATTTCAAAGAGTTTACAGTGGCACAAACCGAAATGTTGAAATATAAGTTCGCAGAACTTCTTAATAATTATAATAATATCCCACCTATTATATTTTGTTTTGATAGTTTAAGTGATGACGAAGTAAATCTAATTCACGAATTTGGAGATGTATATTTTACATTAAATAGAGGTGAAGGATTTGGTCTGTGTACATATACTGCTAAAAAAATTGGTAACAAAGTTATATGTGGTAAGTTTGGTGCTGAAAAAGAATTTTTGTCTATCACAGATTCACTTGTCAGCTACACACTAGAATCTCCATTTAATATGGAAGTTTATCACAATTGGTATAATGATGATAGGCAGAAATGGGCAGTTTTTGATGATAAAGACGTACTAGACTGTTTACATTTTTATCCAAAGACGATCAAGACAAAATATAACTACAAATAAAAAAACCCCTTGTTAAGGGGATGTGGGTTTACAAACTAAATTTTTGTTTTCTAAGTTCAGACGGAAGCAAATCGTCCAACGGTTCCAAACAGTTCACACAATATGGAATATTAATTGGTACCAATGCATCTTTATCTGTTCCAGCTAGTATTTTGCTGACTTTTCTGAACATAACTCCGTTTTGAAAAACCGCACCTTGACATTCGGTGCATTGTACGGATTGTGTATCTTTTAGTCCAAAATTAACATTTGGTTGTGGCATATTCATACCATCTATTTTATTGTTAAACATAATTTATATTCCTTTTCTTTTTTTGTAATCTTCTAATGCTGCACTCAGTGCTTCGTGTGCCAAAACCGAACAGTGAATTTTTACTGGTGGAAGGCCGCCTAGTGCATCTACTATATTATCATTAGTAAAATTCTTTTCAAGTTCTTCTATGGTTCTGCCTTTAATTAATTCTGTAGCCATAGATGAAGCGGCTATCGCACTACCACATCCAAAAGTTTTGAATCTTGCATCGGTAACTGTTTGTGTAGATTCGTCTATCTTGAGACTGATCTTCATAATATCGCCGCAAGCGGCGGCGCCAACTTCACCTATGGCATCTGCTTCTTTTATATCACCCATATTTCTTGGGTTCATAAAATGATCCATTACGGTGTTGTTATATAATGTATACGTGTCAGTCATAGTCCTATTTGTTTTAAATCATTGACAACCATCTTGTCTACAAGTTGTTCAAATGATGTTTTTGGTTCCCATTTCAATTCATTTCTAGCTTTGGTACTATCACCCAATAACAAATCTACTTCAGCTGGTCTATAGAATTTGGGATTGATTTTGACTAAAACAGATGTTACTGGTTCATATTTAATTGCATCTTTTGTGGTGATACTAAATTCCGATCTTTCTGCTTCTCCGTGCCAAGCACCTTCAATGCCAGCGGATTTAAAAGCAAACCATACAAATTCCGCAATGGTATGTGTTTCGTTACTAGAAAGAACATATTCATTAGGATGTGTTTGATTTAACATTTTCCAGATACCATCAACAAAATCTTCAGCGTCACTCCAATCTCTTCTGGCTTTTACATTTCCCAATTCAATCGGTTCAAATGATTTGCCTTCAGATATAGCTTTCTTGATTCTAGCTACACCCTTTGTAATCTTACGTGTGACAAATTCTTCACCTCTTCTAACACCTTCGTGATTAAACAATAAACCTTGTACTGCATACAAATTATAGGATTCTCTGTACACTTTAACCAATTGTCTTGCAGCTGATTTACTCGCTCCATATGGACTACGTGGTTTTGCTGGATGATTTTCGTCTTGTGGTGTGTATGCTACATTGCCATATTCTTCGCTACTGCCAGCGTTGTAAAATCTACAAGAAGGTTTGTGTTGTCTAATTGCTTCTAATATATGAATCACACCAGTTGTATTACATTCCCAAGTTTGTGCTGGAAAGTCCCAGCTAGAACCTACAAACGTTTGTGCAGCTAAATTGATAAAATAATCTGGTTTTAACTTCTCTACTATTTTGCTAATACTATGAGCATCACTTAGATCAAAGTTTACCAATTTAAATCTGGGATTATTTTCCAAATGTCTAATATTTTCGTGGTTTTTGATACTCAATCTTCTAGCACCCCCCACTACAAAGTAGTCTGTATTTTTAAGTAGATAATCTACCATTAGACTTCCATCTTGACCAGTAACACCCGTCACAAATGCAACTTTTTTGTTTTCCGTGAAAGAAACCACATCATTTATATTATATATTTCCATAAGATATTTCATTTAAAAACCAGGTTCATCATCTTCGTCCTCTTCATCTAAATAGTCATCGTCAGCATCATTATTAATATTATATTTTTCTTTAAATTTTACAACATCGTCATTTGTTATTCCACACAGAAAAAACACAGCCTGTATATATAATATTATTTCTTCTTTTGTTAATTTGTTTTTCTTGAAGTAACTGCTTGCTGAGTTTGACATCGAAACTATTTTTTTCTGAACATCCGGCTTTATTTTAATTTTAGGTGGTACACCTTCTAATATTATACCTGGTATATCTTCTATGTCTGAATTATCTACGTGTTTGTTTGCAATGTGTTTGTAAAGTTCATCCTCTAGTTTATCTTTTGCAACACCTTTATCTAACAGTTTCTTTTTTATGCTTTTTATTTTTGTAGGACTAATTTTTTTACATATATTGAATGATGCCAATATGCCATTTTGCGACAATAGATGTTTTATATTATTCATTATAATATTATATATATGGGTTAAAATCTTTGTCTTAAAATCTTTTTACTGTCTTGCAATATATCAGGATCAAATATTTTTGGACCTTTGCTAATATAACCTTTTCCGCTGGTAAACGTACAATTATAACATAATAGTCTCATATTATCTAATTTGTGATTTTTGTTATTGCCATCGTCAAAGTTTAGTAACAGTGGTAACTTGCCATCAACAATTCTTCTTTCTTTGAAACCACATTGTTCACATTCTGGTTTTTTAATATTGGCTCTAATCAATTTATCTTTTAATCTATGAACTGGAAACTCTGGGTGTTTTCCATCTAATATATCATTGATAGGATATTTTCCTCTGTATGGACTAATTGGACCTCTTATGTGTACACTTTTTACTATTGGCCATCCCTTGGTTTTATGTACACCATATTTTTTAGAATAGGTTTTAAATGTGGGATAGCTTACACCCAAAAATTTAGCTGCTTTTCTAGCCGAAGGCGTTCTTTCAATTGCTTCTAAAATTTCAGACTCTGTAATAGGCTTTCTTTTATTACCATCTGTTGGTCTCTTGGGGTATAATTGGTCCGCATATTGTTTTTCTAAATGCGGAATAGTTATACCCTTGGATTGTAAAATTCTTATCTTTTCAATTTCTTGTTTTACATCCTCACCCAATTCACTTAACGATAATAGTTTTTCAACTTTACTTTTAAGTTCATCAAGTTCTTTTAACTTACGGGTAATTTCTTGATTGTCGAATATGTTGTCCATTAGAATTTAGATGATGATAACGGCTCTTTCGCTAAATCTATTTCTGTGCTATCATAAAACACTCTACGCAATGTTTCTGCTCTATACGGAAAAGAAGCGTTTAAAAGCACTTTATAAGTGTTTACTATTTTTTCTTTGCTATTTTTTCTTTTTAACGATTTAACTATCATTATGGGGTTAACTAAAAAGTCATCATCGTTTCTTAAATTTTTAATTTTGTCTTCGATACACTTTGTACACGCTTCTATGTGTGGATCGTTGAATATTGATTCATCAACTTGTACAGTCATAGACCAATTAGCTGACTTTACTAGATATTTATTTTTTTCTTTAGACATAGTTCATATCTCCATCGTTAAGTAAATCCAAGTTAGCTAACTTTTGATTTACACTGTTACACACTTTTTCTTCGACTGTGCCTGACACAAACACAATCTTCTGTATACTTTTACTCTTTGCACTATCACGCCACACTCTACCAGTAGCCTGTCTCATATTGACAGCTGAATAGGATGGACTGATCAAAGCCAAACGAGGATACTTACCAGTAACATCGTGTAAACTCAAACCAGCACCACCAGCAGCGAGATTTATTAATATAACCCTTTGTTTATCTGCCTGAAAATCATCTATGTTTTGTTGACGAGCTTTAGCATATTTAGCTTCACCATTAACAATGCATTTGGTATTCAACCTTTGACTGAGTGCTTCAATAGTCTCTGTAAAGTTTAAGAATACAGCAACACTCATATTGTTTTCAAGAGCTTCTTCAACCATTTCTACAAATAGTGGAACTTTAATCATTTCCACTTTTTGTCTAGCTCTTAAAATAGCTGTAAGTTCTGTGCTCTTTTTGTCTTTCTTGAGTAGTTTTTCAATCTTCAACAACTCAAGTTGCATTTCCGCATAAGCCGAATTGATCTTGTCTTGATCTTCTTTTTCCATTTCATAACATTCAGCAATAATCTGACTTTCTGGAAAGTTAGGAATGGCATCACGATTGAGACGAACGCCTCTGTTAACAAATATATCATTGCTTAGTTTCTTCAAAGCATCTGTATTACCACGAAACTCCAATCCAAATCTACCTCTAGTAACACCGTGTGCATATGCCCATTCATAATACTGTTTGTTGTTTTTAAACAATTGAATACATTGACCAACAGTGCGTAGTTCTAGTGGATTGGTTGCCATTGTAGCACTGCAAAACAACATCTTGTAACCTTGTTTAAGTGCTGCCATACACATCTCACTGTTTTTGGTCTTGGCATTCTTTAACTTTTGTGCTTCATCCCATACAATGAGAGTATTCTTAGGTATTTTCCAGACAAATTCTTTACGGTGGGTATCTCTACGTTTTACATAAGAGGCAAATATATTATCAGTTTTACCAGTACGTAGAGCTTCATAGTTAGTAATACCTACACACTTGCCCCACATTTTAAAGTGGTTCTTAATAACACGTTTCCACGATTCTTTAACTGCTTTAGGACATACAATCATAATGTCCATATTTAACTCTCTCGCTACAGCTGTTGCGGTGTATGTCTTGCCGATGCCTACGTCGCTACCATCAACGGCAGCACCCCACTTCTTGAGTGAAGATACTATCTTGCCTACAGCGCCAACTTGCCACGGACGTAAACCATCTGGCAATTTTACTTCATAGTCTGGTAGCGTTTCGTCTACTTTTTGTTTGGGTTTCTTTGGATCTTTGAATAGTGTTGGATTATCTTTGGTTTCTGTAAGAACCCAGTTCTCATTTCGTTTTGTGACTCCGTAACCTTTACTTTTCAACATCAGTTTGTTTACTTTCCAGTAAGCAAAGAATTGATTTAAGTAAGCAGGTGTAATTGTCCACTCACGTTGAAAGGTTATATCACCACCTTTTTCGATTTGAACTGGATCAGACCACTTGATATCCAAGTTAATCATAAATCAATCACCCATTTCTTTACGATATTTCAAATTTCTTGCTAATTCATGAATGTTGGTACGTACCATTCTTCCATCTTTCTTTAAAGCACCAACTTCAAAATATTCTCCCATCATTGTTGTAAAGTTTACACCTTGTGGGTCATCGTGACCGTGACCTAATGATTCCATTTCAAACATTAGTTCTTTACGTGTTTTACGAAGTTTAACCCGACATAGGTTTTCTAAATAACTGACTACTTCGTTTGGGTCAGTAAATGTGACCACTTTGTTTTTTGTTGTATCTTTGATATAGTAACTCATATATTTCTTATAGTACTATATAACTATGTAACGTTCAATATCTTTTTAATATTATAATCTCATTTGGATACCATAGGTACAGATGAGTAAATATTACGTTCTGTTTGACTTCTTATTGTTTCAAAATAACTGATCAAATGATTAATTGTGTGCTCCGCAATATCTTCTAACCAATCATCTGGTTTAAATTCGGTTGTACTTACACCCCCGTGAATTGGCTTTAAACGTCCACTTTGAAATTCTTGACGTAAAAAATTTATCAGATCTTGCTTTAAACCTTCTTTTTGAGCAATAACAAATATTTCACTCAATGCTTCTTTATAACTTACTCTTACAGGAGATTGTCCTTTGCCACCACTGCCTTTTTCTCCTCTACCAGCAGATCTTTGTGCTGATTTTTTACGTTTGACCCAATTAGCAATTGCTTTTTTACCACCTTTAGCTCTTAGTCTGGCAGCATATTTTTTTCCTAAACAAGCACTATAACTGGATCCTTTTTTAGCATCACCACATTTACCAGCCTTTTTACCAGTGCTGTCATAACGATCCCACCCCCCACCAGATGAACTGCCTACTGGTCTTTTGCCTAACCACGCATGTAGTCCCCTCCGATAAGCTTCTAATAGAAATTTGTTATATTGATCCACGTACAATAAATATCAACTTAAATTGTTATTTTTATTAAAAATATCACCTAAGTTAGCGAAAAACTTTTCTATCTTGTTCTTATATACCTTCTTTTTCTTTGTTTCTGACAAATAGAATTTGATTTGGGTTTCTTCTAATGTTACCTCATTTCCGTTGATGTTGATGGTGACGCTTTTGGTTTTTTTCATAACTACGCAAAAAAAATATATAATCGATTAAGATTATATATTCGTGTGTTTTAAAAATATTGAAAAATTATTTAAACTCCCATCAAAAAGTGTTCCCAGTCTCTGTGTTTTGCTTCTTTTATCAAAGCTGACACTGGTACTGGTTGTGGAATACTTGGCTGTTTGATTAGCTTTAGTCCAACTTCACTATTCAATTTGTTGCCTTTCTTGGAGTTGACATCACGTGAACACAATACCAGATTGGTCCAACTATCTTCTCCACCCTTGCTACGAGGTAGAATGTGATCAACGGTAGCACTGTTACGATCAATCTTTTTGCCGGTGTATTGACAAATACCATTATCACGGTTATAGATCGCATCTTTGCTGGGTTTGCCTTTAAATGACTTTACAGGCATTTTGTTGAAGTTAACAGCAATGATTACAGTTGGTACACGTACAGACATATGAGCTGAATTGATTACCAAATCCCAAGGACGAATAGGAAGTTTCAACCATTCGGTCCAACTCACAGGATTCATAGTGGTTGGAACCGAAAGATTTGGTTCTCCGTTTTCGTTCATTTCGTAATCAATGTCCAAAGCCAAACTAGAAGGCTTACCATCGACTTCAGCTCCACAAAGATCAATAATTGCATCTTTTACGGTTTTGAAACCAATTGGCTGCCAGTTAGAATTTAGATTCAAACAGATCAATTTATTAGCTATTGTATTCATAACTATACTATAACTATACACCTCTTTTTATAAAAGTCAAGACATTTTCTTCGGGTTCAAGACTTTCTTCTACTCTTCCCTTGACAAGTTCCAAGTCACATTTGAACCATTCATTCTTTATTTCGGTAGCAAAGTACTTGAGTTTTTCAGATATTTGTTTCTCCGCCCCATAACAATCTGGGTGATGAATATAGTATTCAATTTTATAGTTACGCAGTGGAGATGATGTCTGATATGTACGTAATCGTGATTTTATATCATTAGTAACACCCACCTTATAATAACCTGGGAAGTTACTATTGCTAATAATATACACGTATCCTTCTTTGTTTCTAGATGATTTCGTCTGCAAGTCCATATCTAATAGCGTCATCAGCGTTTAAGTAAATGTCTCGTTTTAGCAATTCATCAAGTTCTTCTTCTTTGAACTTTGTGTGCTTTAGGTATATGTCTTTAACAATTTTCATTATCAAATCCATATTTTGCTTTTCGTCTTTTAGGTCTTCGTATGTACCTTCAAACCAACTACGTACTTGATGAATAAGAAAAATAGTATTTCTACGTATATATCGTTTTTGACAACTAACACTTATTAGTGTAGCAGCTGATGCAACTAATCCTTCTGAGTATGAATGAATTGGAACTTTGGAAGAACGTATTCTGTCTACTAATGATAAAGCACTAAATACTTCACCGCCATCGCTATTTATATGAAGTTTGATATGTGGCGGTTCAGGTAAATCAAATGTGATCTGGGTTATTAACATATGACGAGATAGATCACCAATGTTTTTATTTATCAAAAGAATTGAGCTTGGATTTATTCCTTCGTAGAAATATAGTTCGTTATTGTTTATTACAGAGACGATTTTTTGTTTTTCGTCTGAGTGGTCGTCAACGTCTTCGTTACTGATCATTAGTTTTTTGATAATTTTGCTCATATTTTAATTTTTTTATTATGTTGCGTAACTCTTCGTCGTCAACGAAGTTGAAATCTGTTATATCTCTTTTCAGAGATGTATGTGTTGTTTGTATAACTCCTTTGTGGTTGTATCCTATATCTTCCAAATCACCTGAGTATTCACAAATGTATCCAGATATAAATTCTACAAAACTAATAATAGAGGTTGTGTGTTCATCTCCTCCCTCATAGTAGAACCGTAATGTTCCAAACTTTTGTTTTACTTGACGAGCTACTATTGGTTTTACAGGTTGATATTGCTGTGGATGTTTTTGCGCACATTCATTTTGTTGCATAACATACATTTCCAGATATCGACTAAGCCACAAAATAATTCTGAACCAACCTGTTCCACATTCAAATGAAAAATCAACTGGATACAATTGTGGAAATTTTTTCTTTAAATAACTTTGTAACTCTACTTTCATTCTCAATATATAGTTTATCCAGCAATGTTTTTGCTATCAAAATTTTTATATTTGTATACAATCTATATTTTAATGTCGTTCAAATATACTGAGATATTTATTATTAATGTTCAGTAGTATTAAAAAAAGCGGATATGTTAATGGTATAAAATTTGAAATAAAAGATACCAATACTATTCGTATCTGGAAACCATCTGAGATCAATTTTTATGATTTTAAAAATCGTTGTGATTTAACTGTTAAGTATTTGATTGACGAGGGTTTCTTTAATAAGACCAAGTGTAAGGTTGAAGTGGTCACATAAGTTATGTCTAAAAATGTTATATTATTTCTAACCAGTCCTAATTCAGTTAATCGGTCCAAAATGTGTTTGAAAAACTTCAAGCAGTTATTGAACTTGGGATACGACATCATAACTTTATCTACTACAGACTTGTTGCCTGAGTATGTTATAGAAAAATCAAAACATATAATTTACGATTACACAACTCATAAGTGTGACAAAAAGTTTTATTTTGACTATTACAAAATTTCTAGTGGTGGGTATTTTATGTATGATTTTAATACCCATCACAAAGTAATGTTTTATCACGACACCCATTTCCCTTCTTTGCTTCGTAATCAACGTTCTTTAATTAGTTACGCTAAATGTCTTGGGTATGATAACTATTTTTACATAGAAGACGATCATTTTATTCATAACCACGATCTTTGTCACATCAGAAAATATTTTGATAAATTAACAGAATGTGATTTGATAACTTTTTGTTTTAAAAAACAATCTACAAGCAATGAACAAGTGTACTGTACATATTTTCATTTTGCAAAAGTAAACAGTATGTTTTCAATTGCAAAAAACTTTGCTTACAATGAATTTGAGTACAAAAATAACAACATAGATATATACGGTCACTTTTTTGAAACAGTTTTTACTAAGTTAGTTGATACATACAAACCTGATAACTTCGTTGTTTTTGAAGAACATACCAATTTAAACGACATATTTAAATATTCATCAATTAATCAAGTATACTCATATAGAAATTTGATTGATGATTCTAGATGCAATTTTATCTACGACATTATAAACAACAAACCAGTGTTTTACTATTCTAGTTGTTTGTTACCTGATCCGGTACGTTTAAAAATATACGTTGGAAATGTACTACACGAAGATACTACTATACATCCTGGATGTTGGTATTATTCTTATATAGACCCGTCTTTGATAGGCAATACCAAAATTGTAGTAAATGATAAATTAGTTAAAACATTCGATGGATCACAGAATGTTATTTACAACGGCGAACTCTTCTTTCACATTTGATATGTTTTTGTAGGTTAACTGACTCAAATCATATTGTTTGTTTGTATTCAATAACAATGTTTCCGTACAATTGAAAGTTTCAAGGTAATTCAACAAATGTATTGTGCCATTCAAGCACGAAATCTTATCTTTAAAGTAAAAAATATTGTCAACTTTGTTATAAATCGATTTTGAAGGGTTGATGATGTCGGTTATTATGTATTGTCTAACATCGTGATTTATCTGACTCTGTATGTCATCTATGTAATTTTCTTCATTAATTTTAAAAACAAAATATATAACTGATTTCATTGTGTATAAATAATAGATTTACGTTTTGTTTTAGTTATTTTATTCTAAATATGATATTTATATCTATTATGATAGTCACAAACTTATTAACTTTACACAACCAACTTAAAATCCATCATTGGCAAACAAAAAGTTATGCTGAACATCAAGCTTTAGGTGGAGCTTATGATGAATTTTCTGATCTAGTAGACGAATTTGTCGAAGTTTTTATGGGTAAATACGGTCGAATTGAAAGTCGAGAAGGTTTTAAGATTGAATTATCCAATTACAAAGATATACCTCCAACCGATTTTTGTGACAAATATATTGATTATTTAGTAAATGAATTGCCAAAATCTCTGGAAGATTCGGATACAGATTTATTTAACATACGGGATGAAATGTTGGCTCAACTAAATAAACTAAAATATTTGTTAACACTATCATAACATGCCATACGAATATCACGCAAAGGTCACTCAAGTTGTAGATGGAGACACAATTGTTGTTGATATTGACTTGGGATTTAATGTGGTGTTATCTAATCAAAGTGTAAGATTGTTGGGAGTTGATACCCCAGAAAGCCGTACCAGTGATAAAACCGAAAAGGTATTTGGTTTGGTTAGCAAAGATTATGTTAAAGAATTTATTGAAAATAGTAAGAAACACGTGATAGTCCGTACACATAAGAGCGATGATGTTGAAAAGTTTGGTAGAATTTTAGGTGAAATAATCAACCCAGAAACCAAAGAAGTTTTAAACAATTTGTTGGTTGAGGAAGGTTATGCTGTGAAATATCTTGGGGAAAATAAAGAAAACGTGAAGAATCTTCATTTACAAAACCGCAAACGTTTGATTGACGCTGGTAAAATAAAGATGTCTTACAAAGAAGCAGGACTCTAATATGGATAAATTAAGCAAATATGCTATCGTTAAGTTTATTAAATTCATCAATGATGAACTAAACATTAATACTCCTTTTAAGGTATCTCTGGTAAAACAACGAGACGATGATTTAAAAACATATGCTTATTACAATCCTCAAAACGGTCTTGTAAAGGTTTATTGTAAAGATAGAGGATTAGCCGACGTTCTTCGTAGTATTGCACACGAACTAATACACCATCACCAAAATCAACTCGGTAAGTTAGAAGAACCAACTCAAGACATTGGTGGTGAAATTGAAGATGAAGCTAATAGTGTAGCTGGTCAATTGGTTAAAAAATTTGGATATGCAAATCCAAAATTAGCTATCTATAACAAGAATCTATGACTCCATAACCGAGTCAAAGAATCTTATATTAGCAGTATCAGTTTTGTATACCTTTATATCATCGTCTTCCAAATTAAAGAATTTTCTGGATCGTTTATACATTTTTGTTGCTATACCTCTACGTCTGTATAGTCGTTTGATATAAACCATAAACTCAAAGTATCCGTTAACACCTATCTTTTTCTTTAATCGTATTATTGACCACCCTATAATCTTGCCGTTTTCTTTGGCCATAAAGACTCTGTTTGGTACTTTTTTATCAGGCGAACAACACTCAACATATAACGAATATATGGAACCAGAGGAAATTAGTTTAGCACAACTCTTTTCTTCAAATAGAGTTAAGTCTTTGGCTTCTTTAGAATAAATTCTAATGGGCACATATTATAAATATGATTTCACCGTTTCTAAAATAGCTTTGTCAAAATCTGTTGTGTTAAATTGAGGAAACTCCATTTCAAAGTCTTTGGTATCTACCGCATATCTAAAATCGTGTCCTTTACGGTCAGTTACATATTCAAACCATTCCCAGTCAACTTTTTGTTTAGTGATGGTTTCGTATACACTCACAATCGAATGTATTAGTTGTATATTAGATATTTCATTGTTACCCCCTATCAAATACTGTTTTCCAACAATACCATCTTGCATAACGCATATAATCGCATTAACGTGGTCTTTTACATAAATCCAATCTCTTATATTCAACCCATTTCCGTATAGTGGAATCGTTTCTTTCTTTTTCAATTTGTCAATACAAACTGGAATAAGCTTTTCAGCGAACTGTCTCGGACCAAAGTTGTTGCTACAATTTGTGATTATAGCTGGAAAATTATAAGTCTTAACATAACTTCTCACCAATAAATCACTAGCTGCTTTACTCGCTGCATACGGACTATTTGGACGATACGGACTGTCTGTATTGAATTCTCTTTCCTTGTAACTCAAACTACCAAATACTTCATCTGTAGAAATATGAATAAATTTTTTGATATTTGTATCTTTGAACATCTCCAACAAATTGAAAGTTCCACCAATATTTGTTTCTATAAATCTTTTGGGGGATTTGATAGAATTATCTACGTGCGACTCAGCTGCAAAGTGAATTACATAATCTAAATTCAATGAGTCAATATATTTCTTTGAGTCAGAAAAGTTTGGAGTTGAAATGTCTAAAGTTAATTTTTGATATCTAGTACTGTTTTGAAATGGAAGGTTTTTATTCGAAGCGTAAGTATTACAATCAATATTGTATACCTTCTCTACATCCTCACGTTTAATGACTTCTTCAATGAAGTGGCTGCCTATAAACCCACTTCCTCCTGTTACTAGTATATTCATAGTGTCCAATTATTTAAACAATAGTCAAAAGCTTCATCTGCAGTTCTCATTTTGATGCCGGTTGACAACAACTTTTCATTGCTCATTACGCAATTTGAACGGGGAGTTTTAACAATATTTTTATAAAATTCACATTCTTCAACAAAATTAAAGACTTTATCTTTTGCAATTGTTTGCTTAAACTTTTCAGTGATTTGTTTGGTTGTGATAAAACCACTATTGGTAATATTGTATGTGCCATAAGGTACGTTTTTGGTTATGGTTTGAATACAAGCACTTACAAACTCTTGTTTATTACTTACACTATTTTCCGCATCCAAAAGCTTATCGTATTTTAAGATTTTGCTTATGTAGTTTCTTGAATTATCAAATTCTTCAAATGGTATTCTAAGTCTCCAAATGTAATGTTTTTCCCACTTCTTCACTACTTGTTCACCTATTACTTTGGTGCCACTATAAAAACTACAATTATTATGCGCAAAACTAAAGTTTGGCACATCTTCTTCAGTAAAAGGAGCACCATCAACTCGTCTACCTTCATATATACATCCACTGGAAACATGCGCCAAAGGTATATCATTCAACATACACCAATCAGTTAGTATTTGTGGCCACACAATATTACCGTGTACGGTAGCTTCTTTATTTAATTCACAAGCATCAACATTTGGTTTGCCAGTGTACCCAGCTGCATTTATTACAGCGCCTATAATAGGGTATCCTGTGTCTTCATACCATTTTTCCAAGTCAGCAAATGTTGTATTTCTTGCATTTGGCCAAAGAAAAACAGGTAGCTTTAATTCAGCTAATTGCTTTTTAAATTCACTTCCAATATAACCGCTTGATCCAAATAGTATAATCATAATAATTTATTTAAATATTTTTTATATTCGCTGTTGGGTAATTTTTCCATAAGCGCTTTAAGCTGCTCTTTGCTTATATATTTGCGCTTGAAGCACTCTTCTTCAATACAACCAATTTTAATTCCTTGTCTTGATTGAATAGCTTGAATATAAGCACTACTTTCAAATAATGATTCAGCACTTCCAGCATCTAACCACGCTGTGCCTTTAGCAAATTTTACAGCGGTCAACTGCTTGTTGTCAAGATATATTAAGTTCAAATCAGTTATTTCAATTTCACCTCTTGCAGATGGTTTAAGTGTTTTAGCATATTCAACCACGTTCTTATCATAAAAATATAAGCCAGGTACCGCATAATTGCTTTTTGGTTCAGTGGGTTTTTCTTCTATGCTTATTACGTTGTTATCACTATCAAACTCAATAACTCCATATGATCTTGGATCACTAACTTCATAACCAAATATAACAGCTCCGTGAAGTATAGGCTTGACTCTAGGCATTCCGTGAAATATATTATCACCTAATATAAGCGCAACTGAATCATTATTTATAAATTCTTCAGCTATAATAAAACTTTCTGCTATACCTCTGGGTTTGTACTGTACTTTATAAGTAATTTTAATACCCAGTTGACTTCCATCCCCAAACAATTTTTCATAAGAAGGTAAATACTCTGGGGAAGAAATAATGCAAAAGTCTTTTATACCACAAGACAATAATGTGCAGAATGGATAATAAATCATTGGCTTGTCGTAAACAGGCAACAACTGTTTATTTATTGTACTGGTCAACGGATATAATCTGCTACCAGTACCTCCAGCTAGAATAATTCCTTTCATCAAAAATACGTATTTTTTATATTCAGAAATAATTTTTTATATTGACAGAGTTTGATAGTTAAACTAGGATACAAGTATGGAAAAAGAACTAACTATTAAAGACAAAGTGAACAATCCGATCATTATTCAACACGATGACCTAAAGTTTGATGGTAAGAATATTACCATTCCAGGCTATTATGTTGGTGTACTTTTGGAGTATATTGCTGATTATAATCTATCGAAGTTGTCTCAAGCGGACCTTGATGATCACGCCGCATTTCGCAATTTCTTACTCGACATAGAAGAATACAAAAATAGAGGAAATTAATTTATGGGAATGTTTGATGATGTAGTATGTAAATACCCACTTCCTTTACCAGAAGATCCGAAGGGTTATTGTAACAACAAGTATCAAACCAAAGACTTTGATAATGCAATGGACGTATATGAAATCCGTGAAGACGGTACTCTTTGGTTACATTGTGCTGAGTATGAATATACAGACGGTAATCCAAATGCTAAAAGTTTAATTGAAAAATTACCAACTCGTAAAGAAATCAAAACTTGGTGGCAACAAATTTTCCCTATAACAGATACAGTCAGACTGTATGCGTATGATAGTGATACTAATGAAACATATGATTATTGGATTGAATATGATGTTATATTTGTAGATGGTAAAGTTACTGGAGCTAAAGTGATAGAATTTACCGCTACTGATAATAGTGAACGTAAAGAACAACATCGTAAGGATATTGAGTACTGGACAAAGAGACGAAACTTTGAAAAAACAAAATTTTACATATTGTTTGGTAAACCTTATAACAAAGCAATAAAGATTGTTTGTAACAAAATTCACACAGTATCATACTGGTTATCTTATAAGATCTGGGAATTGGAAAAATTTTTAAAAATATAAATTATGAAAAAAACAGCAATTGTATTAGGAGCCGGCGGATTTATAGGTGGACATTTAGTAAAACGTCTAAAAGAAGAAGGTTACTGGGTTCGCGGCGTTGATATTAAAAATAATGAATATCATAATTACGCAGATGAATTTGTAATTGGCGATCTTACTGATGTAAACGTAGTAAAATCAGTAATTACTGAAAATGCGGATGAAGTGTATCAATTGGCCGCAGATATGGGTGGTGCACTGTATATTTTTACTGGTCAAAACGATGCAAATGTAATGCATAATTCTGCTTTGATCAATTTAAATGTGGTACACGAATGTGTTAAAAAGAAAGTAAAAAAAGTGTTTTATTCTTCAAGCGCATGCGCATATCCAGAATATAATCAAATGGATCCAAACAACCCCAAATGTGCTGAAAAAGATGCATATCCAGCTGAACCAGATAGTGAATATGGTTGGGAAAAGTTGTTTAGTGAAAGATTATATTTAGCATATAATAGAAATCATAAACTAGATGTGAGAATTGCTAGATTTCATAACATCTTTGGTCCCTGTGGCACATATAAAGGTGGAAAAGAAAAAGCGCCTGCTGCAATGTGTAGAAAAGCATTGGAAACTTCAGACGGTGCAGAATTGGAAGTGTGGGGTGACGGTCTACAGACCAGATCGTTTTTGTACATAGATGAATGCGTAGAAGCTGTAATGAGGTTTATGAAACAAGATGAATTTTTAGGACCAGTGAATATTGGTTCCGAAGAAATGGTATCAATCAATGAATTGGCTCAAATGGCAATTGACTTGACAAATAAAAACATCAAAGTCAAAAACATTGATGGAGAGAACTTTAAACAAAAATATGGCTTTAAATGTCCAACTGGTGTAAGAGGTCGTAAATCAGACAATAGTTTATATAGAGAAAAGATGAATTGGGAACCATCACAACCTCTTAAAATTGGTATTGAAAAAACATTTAACTGGATCAAAACACAATTATGAAAGATCAAGATTCAATTTTTTTGATTTGTGACTGTTATGAACACGGTCTTCTTGTAGAAAAATTTAAAGATGAAAATGAAGTGTCTTTGAGTTTGTTTGAAAGAGGACTTAAAGGTAGAACATTATGTTGGACAGAAAGACTAAGATGGTGCTGGCAAATACTTAGATATGGTAAACCATGGTCTGATTTCGTTATTTTAAATACAGAAAACCAAAAACAATTAAAGGAGTTTCTAAATGAATGTAAATGAATTTGAACGAACGAAACCAGTAGTTACTATGCAAAAACTCAATGAGTTAATTAAACTTATTGATGAAGAGCGAGTGAAAACAGAAATTTTATATCGTGATAGAATACGTAGTCTCGATGATATTAGTATTCTTCTTAAAGAAACAAAGAAGAGTTTTGTGAAAGGTGAATAATGAAATTCAAGAATTTTGAAGGGGTAGAATACAATGTAAATTATAATAAACCATTAGGTAAATATAAAGCATCTGGACTATGTTACAATCCCAATAGTAAACATCCTTCAATAATTGTAGACCCCAATTTAAAATCACGTAGACAACTAAACGTCTTGATAGAAGAAGTATTTCACGCACATTTCTTTGATTTGCCAGAAAAGAAAGCACGTAAATTTGCAGCAAATCTTGGCAAACTAATATACAATAGATTTTTAAAAAAATGAGTAAAATTATAAACTTGATTCTTGGATTGATCTTTGGTACTATATTTGCATTAGGACTAATATTAGTATTAGCAATTTTCTTTGCGGTACTAATTCCGTTTATATTCTACTTCGCAGTTAAAGAAGTATTAAGACATTTAATCAAAAACTAATATGAATAACACAATAAGCAAAAACATCATACTAACATACGCAAAAGCATTGCGTACAATTCAAAAAGAACAAATTGATCCATACATCAATCTAATTGAGAAAGAACTAATCAAACTTTATCCAGAACTAGAAGACCGTGAAGACAATGCTTTAAATTGGGCATATGATATCCTTAACGCCGAATCTAATACTGAAGTTGTAGAAACACTAACTAGGTTAAATGAAATTATTTCAAATGAACGAAAAGAAAAGTGGACTTGCAGTTATTGCGGTAAAAATACTTATAATGATGACGTTGAGT
>JACCDP010553565.1_pt1 | contig 18936 bp, 15 predicted proteins | sample 7445841 | NCBI WGS metagenome assembly JACCDP01 (sample SAMN15323441, study PRJNA562643) | freshwater metagenome | isolation source: river surface water | place: USA:Blue River Watershed | collected 2017-08-17
AGGCCGAAGCCCGCGCTGCCGTTCGACTTGCATGTGTAAGGCATGCCGCCAGCGTTCAATCTGAGCCAGGATCAAACTCTTCAGTTCAATCTCTGTTGTGCCATTTCTGGCAGGTTCCGAAGAACCGTCGCTCACTCAAAATACTGACAGGTTAAGCTCTTGCGAACTTACCTATATTTCTTTGTGAGCACTTGATTTTTAAAGTATTGCGATGTCGCCTAAGCTTCATCGCCGCACGCCATCAAGCGCCCACACTTATCGGCTGTTAATTTTTAAAGAACTTCAGAATTCGTTGGCTTTCGCCTTGCTTTTTGTTGCTTGCAAATCGTTTTGTTTGCAGCAGCAAAGAAGCGGAATTATGTGCTGTTTTGCGATTTTCGTCAAGCACTTCGTCTTAACTTTTTTCGCTTCACATTGCTGTCGAATTGTTTTGTTCGTCAGCAGCAAAGAAGCGAGATTATGCGGCGTTTTGCGATTTTCGTCAAGCACTACATTCGACTTCTTTTCGCTTTTGCGCCGCTGACGAATCGTTTTGTCCGTCAACCGCAGAGCCAGAGATTATGGAACACTTCCAACTTCTCGTCAACTACTTGCACCAAAAAAATTCAGCAGCTTTCGTTTCGGCCCACCAGGGAATCCCCCAGTGTTTCCGCCGCTTTTCAGAAAGCTTGATAGCTTTTTGAGAACGTCTTCGCGACGGGAGGCGAACTATATCAAAGGCCACGGAAGTTTGGCAAGCGTTTCTCAAGAAATGCTTTCATGCCCTCTTTCTGATCTTCGGTAGCGAAGGTGCTGTGGAACAGCCGGCGCTCATATTGGACTCCATCCGTCAGCGAAGATTCGTACGCCCGGTTGACCGATTCCTTGATCATCATGACCGAGGGCAGCGACATGGAGGCGATCACGGTCGCCGCCTCCAGAGCTTCGTCCATCAGCTTGTCGGCCGGGACGACCCGGGACACGAGGCCGGCGCGCTCGGCCTCTGCGGCATCCATCATCCTGGCGGTAAGGCACATATCCATAGCTTTTGCCTTCGACACCGCCCGCGGCAGCCGCTGAGTGCCGCCAGCGCCGGGCATCGTGCCCAGCTTGATCTCGGGCTGCCCGAACTTGGCGGTTTCGGCCGCAATAATGAAGTCGCACATCATGGCCAGTTCGCAGCCTCCGCCCAGCGCATAACCCGCCACCGCTGCAATGATGGGCTTGCGCACGCGGCGGATCTGCTCCCAATTGCGGGTGATGTACTCCCCTTTATAGACGTCCATGAAGGTATAGGACGCCATGGCCGCGATATCCGCACCAGCGGCGAAAGCTTTCTCGTTGCCTGTCACCACGATGCAGCCAATCTGCTCGTTCGCATCCAACGCCAGCAGCGCATCGCCCAGTTCGTTCATCAACTGATCGTTGAGCGCGTTCAGGGCCTTGGGCCGGTTCAGCCTGATCAGGCCGACTTTGCCGTGTGTCTCGAGCAGAATGTTTTCGTAAGTCATGCGCAGCTCCTCTTTCTTCTATATAGATGTCGTGATTCAAAACCAAATATTGTAGCTGCAGGTCTTCCGATGCCAAGGAACTGATTGACCAAACTCGCTTGACACAGAACGATAGGGCACTAAGGTAAAAGACAAGGATCCCCGATCAAAGCACGCCTAGTATCAAAAGCCCTGTGGTTCCCCAACTGCCGTCTGATCATGTTCTCTGACATTACTCAGCTTAACGAGTCTCACCGGTTGCTGAGACAGCTGTCACAGCAGCTACGGGTTTGTCGTGACCACGAAGTAAGCGCCACCTACGCGCGGCTGCTGGATTGGATGGAGCAGGTGTTCGGAACAGAGCAGCAGCTCATGGAGCAGCATGAGTTCCCTGCTGCCCAATGTCACCTCGAACAACATGCCCGAGTATTGTGCGCCATGCACAAGGCGCACTCTGCCGTGATGCGCGGAGACCATGCGCTGGGACGCCATGTCGGCGCGACGCTGCTCTCTGGCTGGTTCGAGCTTCACAACGCAACGCTGGATGCGGCGCTCACGCTGTGGACATGCTGCCGAATCAGCCCTGCGTCGCAGGACTTCAACCATTCGACGACATGGGTCGCTCCTGACCTCAGTGATCATCCGCCGCGCCCAAGCCCCGCGCTGTGGCGAGGACCTGAGCGGCGCGCACAGCCGAGACTTTGATCCGACCCCGGCGGCGCTCAGTTGAGCTGAGGAGCCAGCGTGCGAGGCAGCAGCACCCACATCTGCCCGGGCTGCTTCATCCGCCCGGCGAGTTCGCCGGCCTCGGCGCCAAAGCCCCAGAACAGATCAGCTCGCACCGGATTGCGGATGGCGCCCCCGGTATCCTGCGCCAGCATCAGACGGCGCAAGGGCTGAGCCGCATTAGGCTGGGTTGTCGACAAAAATACCGGCGCACCCAGACTGACAAATTGAGGATCGATGGCGATTGATCGCTGCGGGGTCAGAGGCACGCCCAGAGCGCCCTTCGGGCCTTTGGCAGGATCGATAATTTTCTCTTCGCGAAAAAAAACAAAGCTGGGATTCGCGTTCAGCAGTTCTTGCCGGCGACCCGGATTAGCGGCCACCCAGGCCTTGATGCCTTGCATTGAGGCCTGCTCCAGCGTGAGTTCGCCTTTGTCGATCAGATAGCGGCCTATCGAACGGTAGGGATGCCCGTTCTGGTCGGCATAGGCGACGCGAACGGTTTCTCGTGTGCCCTCGATGAACACCCGCCCCGAGCCCTGCACCTGAAGAAAGAAGGCCTCGACCGGATCGTCAACCCATAGCAGCTCCTTGCCCACCAGCAGATTTTGCTGCGCCAGTTCCGCCCGGCTGGGGTAGGGCACCACCTTGTTACCGGCAAGGCGACCGCGTAGCCGCAGGCTCTTCAGTTCCGGATAAAGCCCACCGAGGTCGATCGTCAACAGATCTTCCGGGGCGCGATACAGCGCCGTCTGAAAAGGGCCCGAGCGCGTGCGCGACCCTTTAAGCAGAGGCTCGTAATAACCTGTCACCGTTCCCTGCAGGCTGCCGTCGAGATTGCGCAGCTGATGCGGAATGAACTGCGACTCGTAAAACGCTCGAACTGATTTTTCATCGCCAGGGTTGACCGCCGCCGTGGCGGCGCACACGGCCGTCCACTCGGATCGCTTGCCCAGCGCATCGCAACTGGCGAGCATCGCCGGCCAGCTTTGACGAAGATCGTCCTCGGTCCAGCCCGGAAGATCACTGAAACTCGCCACGCGAAGATAGTCGGCGGGTTTCGCGGTCAAAGGCGACGGCACTGGTACCGTCGCGGGGGCGGGGGCCGGAGTCGCTGCTGTGGTCGATGCAGGCACCGTGGCAGCCGGCTTGCCCCTCGGCGAAGTCGCGCAGCCTGCAAAGATCAACAGCGCACAGGCCAGCGCGAGCGTTACACTGAAGCGTTTTGTGAAGGGGAACACGGTATATGTGGTTGCTATTTCTTGAGGCCGGCCTTGCACTGGGCCTGCTGGTATTTATTGTCTGGTGGACGATGTTCTCGGGCAAAAACGACGACGACTGATCGACAGGCAGCGAACCCATTGCGAATCAGCAGCGAATGAGCTGCGAATCAACCGCGTAAGCCTCAGTGCAGCGTCCGTGGCAGCGACAGAATGAATTCCGGAATCGGCGCTCCAAACCGCTCGCCATCCCCGGCGACGCAAAAATATTCACCTCGCATGGTTCCCTGCGGCGTCGCCAGCGTAGCGCCGCTGGTGTACTCGAACTGCTCGCCCGGCTGCAGCAAAGGCTGATGGCCAACCACGCCCAAGCCCTTGACCTCCTGCACCTGACCGTTGGCATCAGTGATGATCCAGTGACGCGCAATCAGCTGCGCCGCCACGGTGCCTGTGTTTTTGATCGTGACCGCGTAGGCAAACACATAGCGCGAGCGATCCGGATCGGACTGCTCCTCAAGGTATCGGGCTTGCACGGTCACAGTCATCTGATAGGTGGACATAGGGGGCGGTACTTTCTTTTGCGTCTTTTCACATCATCCAATTGCCGCTGCAGCAGCGCGCAGCCAGCGATTCCACACGAATTCAGGGCGCTCTGCAAGCGGGGCTGCGGACCGGGAGGTAAAATCCCCACTTCGTCTGAAGGGATTCGTTCATGTCCAACTATCGCATCGCACCCAGCATTCTTTCCGCCGACTTTGCCCGTCTGGGAGAAGAAGTCCGCAACGTCGTCGCTGCGGGGGCCGACATCATTCATTTCGATGTGATGGACAATCACTATGTTCCCAATCTGACAATCGGGCCACTAGTCTGTGAAGCCATTCGCCCGCATGTGCAAGTCCCTATTGATGTGCACCTGATGGTCAAGCCGGTCGACCGCATCATTCCCGACTTCGCCAAGGCCGGCGCCAACATCATCAGCTTCCATCCTGAGGCCTCGGAGCATATCGACCGCACCTTGCAACTGATCCGCGACCAGGGCTGCAAGGCCGGGCTGGTGTTCAACCCCGCCACCCCGCTCCATCATCTTGAGCATGTGATGGACAAGGTCGACCTCATCCTGATCATGTCGGTCAATCCGGGCTTCGGCGGACAGTCATTCATCGCAGAGGCGCTGAAGAAAGTACGCGCAGTGCGTCAGATGATCGATGCCAGCGGACGCGACATCATGCTGGAAGTGGATGGCGGCATCAAGGTAGAAAACATCGCCGACGTCGCCAAAGCCGGCGCAGATACCTTCGTCGCCGGTTCCGCGATCTTCGGCAAACCGGATTACAAAGCCATCATCGACGCGATGCGCGGCCGGCTGGCCACCGTATGAATGCCCCCGATATTCGGCCTCTGAGAGGAATACGAGCGGCCATCATCGATCTCGACGGCACGATGGTGGATACCGCGCCTGATTTTCAGGTGGCGATCAATCACATGCGCGCCGAGCTTGATCTCGCGCCGCTGGATATCGAGACGGTCAAAGAATTCGTCGGCAAAGGGTCAGAGAACCTGATGCGCCGCGTGCTTGGCGTCGATTTTGATGCGGAAGACGTCGAACGCCATTTCGAACACGCACTCAAACGCTACCAGCACCATTATTTGCAGATCAACGGCCAGCACAGTCAGGTCTATCCAGAGGTGCATGAAGGGCTGGCTGCGATGCAGGAACGCGGGCTGCGGCTGGCCTGCGTGACCAACAAGCCGATTGCCTTCGCGCGTCCGCTGCTGGAAAAGACGGGGCTGCTGTCCTTCTTCGAAGTGATTTACGGCGGCGACTCACTGCCCCGGAAAAAACCCGATCCCCTGCCCATGCTCACCGTCTGCAGCGATTTCCGGATCGCGCCGCATGAGGCCGTGGCGATCGGCGACTCGTCCAATGATGCCGAAGCCGCGCGGGCTGCCGGGTGCCACAGCCTGACCGTTCCTTATGGTTATAACCACGGTCAGCCTGTCCAGAGCATCGCCTCGGATGGTATAGTCGGGTCTCTTCGGATTGCGGCCGATCTGATCGCCGCTTGATAACCACCACCATGTTTCTTGTCAAAAAAACTAAGCTGATCCCGCCGGGTGCCTTCGAGGCCTGGCTGTGGCGACGCTGGCAGACACCTATCGGCTGATACGGCTGCTTGCCGCTGGCCCCTGTCGGGCTGGCCGTTTTTTTGGACATACCGCCACTCACTTACAATGGCGGCCCGGAGAGGAACATGACTGAACTCGAATTCAAATCGCTGGCCGCGCAAGGCTATAACCGCATTCCCCTGCTCGCCGAAGCCCTCGCAGATTTAGAAACACCGCTGACGCTGTACCTCAAGCTCGCGCAGACGCAACATCTCGGTAAGAACACTTTCCTTCTGGAGTCAGTCGTCGGCGGCGAGCGTTTCGGCCGCTACTCATTCATCGGCCTGCCGGCAAACACACTGCTGCGCTCCTATGGCAAGCGCACCGAGGTCGTGCGCCATGGCGAAGTCGTGGAAACCTCGACTGACAATCCACTCGATTTCATCGCGCAATTCCAGTCACGCTACAAAGTCGCGATCAGCCCCGGCATGCCACGCTTCTGCGGCGGACTGGCAGGTTATTTCGGTTACGACGCCGTACGCTGCATCGAGCGCCGGCTGGAAAACACCGCGCCACCTGACGAACTCCACCTGCCCGATATCCAGCTGCTGCTGACGGAAGAGCTGGCTGTTATCGACAACCTGTCCGGCAAGCTCTATCTGATCGTGTACGCCGACACATCCCAGCCCGAGGCCTATAGCAAGGCCAAGCAAAGACTGAAAGACTTGCGCGCGATGCTGCGCCGGGCGGTCGATGTGCCCGTCACGTCGGCCTCCGTGCGCACCGAAGCGATTCGCGATTTCGACAAGAAAGACTATCTCGCTGCGGTGGCCAAGGCCAAGGAATACATCATGGCCGGTGACCTGATGCAGGTTCAGGTGGGCCAGCGCATCCGCAAGCCATATGTGGACTCGCCGCTGTCCTTGTACCGGGCACTGCGCTCGCTGAATCCTTCGCCATACATGTATTTCTACAACTTCGGCGATATGCAGATCGTTGGCAGCTCGCCCGAGATTTTGGTGCGCAACGAAGGCACCCCCGAAGGCAAGAAAAAAGTCACCATCCGGCCACTGGCCGGCACCCGCCCACGTGGCGCGACGCCAGAAAAAGACGCGCAACTGGCCGAAGAACTGCTCGCCGATCCCAAAGAAATCGCCGAGCACGTGATGCTGATCGATCTGGCGCGTAACGACATTGGTCGTATCGCCGAGATCGGCAGCGTGAAAGTCACCGACCAATTCGTGATCGAAAAATATTCCCACGTTCAGCACATCGTCTCGAATGTCGAAGGCACACTCAAGCCCGACATGAGCAACCTCGATGTTCTGCGCGCCACCTTCCCGGCCGGCACATTGTCCGGCGCGCCGAAAGTACGTGCGATGGAACTGATCGATGAGCTCGAGCCCGTCAAGCGCGGCATCTATGGCGGTGCCTGCGGCTACCTGTCTTTCGGCGGCGAGATGGATCTCGCGATCGCAATCCGCACCGGGGTGATCAAAGACGGCATGTTGTATGCGCAGGCAGCCGCCGGGATCGTTGCCGATTCGGTGCCCGAGATGGAATGGCTGGAAACAGAAAACAAGGCGCGCGCGGTACTGAGAGCTGCCGAGCAGGTACAAGACGGACTGGACGGGGAGATCTGAGATGCTGCTAATGATCGACAACTACGACTCGTTCACTTTCAATCTGGTCCAGTACTTCGGAGAGCTGGGCGAGGATGTTCGCACCTACCGGAACGACGAGATCACACTGGAACAGATAGAACAGCTCAACCCGACGCGCATCTGCATCTCGCCCGGCCCCTGCACACCGCATGAAGCGGGCGTTTCCGTGCCGGTGCTGCAGCACTTCGCCGGCAAGCTGCCGATCCTCGGCGTCTGCCTCGGTCATCAGAGCATCGGTGCGGCATTCGGCGGCAAGGTGGTTCGCGCAAAAGAAGTCATGCACGGCAAGACCTCGCCCATCCAGCACACCGGCGTGGGCGTGTTCAAGAACCTGCCCTCGCCGTACACCATCATCCGCTATCACTCGCTGGCCATCGAACGCGAATCGCTGCCCGATTGCCTTGAAGTCACCGCATGGACGGACGATGGCGAGATCATGGGCGTGCGCCACAAGCAGTATGCGATCGAGGGTGTGCAATTCCACCCTGAATCGATCCTGTCCGAGCATGGCCACGCGCTGCTGAAAAACTTCCTGACGACCTGATCGCCGAGACCACCATGACGCTGACACCGCAACAGGCGCTGCTGCGCTGTATCGAGCACCGCGAGATTTTCCATGACGAGATGCTCAGTCTCTTCCGCCAGATCATGGGCGGCGAGATGTCGCCGGTCATGATTGCGGCCCTCACCATGGGCTTGCGCGTGAAGAAGGAAAGCATTGGCGAGATCGCCGCCGCCGCGCAAGTGATGCGCGAGTTCGCGACCAAGGTCGATGTGCCCGATGCCAATCATCTGGTCGATATCGTCGGCACCGGCGGTGATGGCGCGAACACCTTCAACATCTCCACCGCCTCGATGTTCGTGGTGGCCGGCGCCGGTGCGCGCGTCGCCAAGCATGGCGGCCGCAGCGTCTCCTCATCCTCTGGCAGCGCGGACGCGCTGGAAGCGCTGGGCGTGAACATCAATCTCAAGCCCGAGCAGGTGGCGCAGTCCATTCAGGAGACCGGCATCGGTTTCATGTTCGCGCCGAATCACCACGCCGCGATGAAGCACGCGGCGCCGGTGCGCAAAGAACTGGGCGTGCGCACCATTTTTAATATTCTGGGCCCGCTGACCAATCCGGCCGGTGCGCCGAACATCATGATGGGCGTGTTCCATCCCGATCTGGTCGGTATACAGGCACGTGTGCTGCAGCGGCTCGGCGCAAAACACGCCGTAGTCGTCTGGGCGCGCGACAACATGGATGAAGTGTCGCTCGGCGCGGCCACCATGGTCGGCGAACTGGTGAATGATGAAATCCGTGAATACGATATTCATCCCGAAGATTTCGGTCTGCAGATGACCTCCAGCCGCAATCTCAAGGTGGACGGCGCCGCAGAATCCGTGGCGCGCATTAAAGAGGCGCTGGACAACCAGGCCGGGCCCGCGCGCGATATCGTGATCCTCAATGCGGGCACCGCGTTGTATGCATCCGGCGTGGCCGCTGACATCAGCGATGGCGTCGCCCGTGCCAGAGAAGCCATTGCTTCAGGCAAGGCACGCGCCAAGCTCGATCAGTTCGCCCGCTTCACCCAGCAATTCGCCTGAAAAAGAACCTCATCAGCACGCCATCATGTCCGATATCCTGAAGAAAATTCTCGACGTCAAAGCCGACGAAGTCAGCGCAGCAAAAAAACACCAAGACCTCGCCAGCCTGCGCCGCGATGTCGAGTCCGACCGCGAAGCACGTAGTCAGTTGCGAGGCTTCGAAGCCAGCCTGCGCGAAAAGATCGCTGCCGGCAAGGCGGGCGTGATCGCTGAAATCAAAAAGGCCTCCCCGTCCAAAGGCGTTCTGCGGGAAGATTTTCAGCCGGCCGAGATCGCAAAGAGCTATGCCTCGCATGGCGCCGCCTGCCTCTCCGTGCTGACGGACGTGAATTTTTTTCAGGGCAGCCCCGAGTACCTGAAACAAGCCCGCGCCGCCTGCGCGATTCCTGCGCTGCGCAAGGATTTCATCATCGATCCTTACCAGATCTATCAGGCACGGCACTGGGGCGCAGATTGCGTGCTCCTGATCGTCGCCGCGCTCGATCACGGACTGATGCGCGAACTCGAAGCCTGTGCGCATGAACTCGACATGGGCGTACTGGTCGAGGTGCATGACGCGGAAGAGCTGGATGCGGCACTGAAGCTGAAGACCGCGATGCTGGGCATTAATAACCGCAATCTGCGCACCTTCGAGACCACCCTCGACACGACGATCCATCTTCTGCCAAAGATTTCTCCCGACAAGATGGTCATTACCGAATCTGGCATTCTCGGCACCGACGACGTCAAGCGCATGCGCGATGCGAACGTGCATGCGTTCCTGGTCGGCGAAGCCTTCATGCGCGCGCCCGAGCCCGGCGTCGAGCTGGCTCGCTTGTTTGGTTGATGTATTAGTGACGCTGCACGGTCAGCGAAAGCGCAGCGGATCCAGCCTCGACATCCACTCGCCGCCCAAAGGCAGCGGCTCATCCATCATCTGAGACGCCAGATATTCCGCACACAATGGCGCGCAGACAATGCCGCGCGATCCATGGCCCAGACTGGCATACAGACCTTCGGCAATCTTTCCCACCAGCGGCAACCGGTCCTGCGTCGTCGATCGCCATGACACGCGACTGCTATGCAGTTGTTGCGGCGACTGCGCGAATCCCGGCAGCAAACGCTCCAGCCGCCGGAAATTTTCCTCATCATCGGACGCCCGCATCGATGCATCGTCATCGTCATATTGAATCGTCGCGCCGATGGTGTGCATACCATTGACCGCCGGTGTGATGTAGCCGTCGCGACAGACAATCATGCGCAGCGCTTCCCCCTCGCGGGCAGCCAGCGAAGACAGTTGTCCACGTGCCTTGTCCACGGCGAGCGGCACAGGACTGAGTGCGCCAAAAGCATCGGCAAGTACAATCCGGGCAGCATTGAGGTGGCTGCCATCGGACAGCCGCAGCTGCCATCCGTGTTCAGCTTCAGAAAGATGTTCTGCCTTGACACCCGTCTTCAGGGTGATCAGCGGATGATCCAGCATGGCCTGCACCAGTGCAGCAGGTACCAGCCAGCCCGCTTGGGTCAGCAAAAACGCATCGGCAGATACACGCTGACCGCAGAGATCACTCGCCTTTGCAACATCGACTTCGCTTAGCCAATCCTGCGGCAGGGTGTGCGCATGCTGCCTGAGCTTGTCATGCCGGCGCTGATCACGCGTGATTCGCAGCGCGCCGCAGAAGGCATGCGGCACACGCTGACCATGCAGCGCCAGCCACTGCTTCAGCCAGATCACGCCCGCAGCAGAAAACGCGGCAATGGGATTGTCATCCCCCCCCGGTTCCGGTCGTGCGACTGCGACGGGATTTCCTGAACCACCGCTCGCCGGTTGATGTTGCTCGATCACCGTCACCTGCACACCGCGCGATGCAAGCTGACGCGCAAGGCTCGCACCCGCAATGCCAGCGCCGATGACGACGACAGGTAATTGATCTGCTCTGTGCGACGGCGGCACAGCAACCTCTCCCGGCCAGCAGGCAAACAAACGATCGCGCTTGCCACCAAAGCCTTCCCGTTTGCTGACCGCAAATCCCGCCTCTGCAAGGGCACGTCGTACCGCACCAGCGACGCACCAGCTCGCAAGGCACGCATCCGGCGCCGCCAGTTGGGCAATTTTTCTCAGCACCTCCTCAGACCACATGGCCGGGTTGCGGTCTGGAGCGAAGCCATCGAGATAAAAGGCATCGAATTTTCCGTGAACGGAGGCCAGCGCAGGCCCAACATCTCCAAACACCAGCGTCAGCGTGGTCTGATCGTCAAGCAGAACAGTATGAAAGCCGGGAATCAGCGGCGGCCATGCAGCCAGCAGACGCTCTGCCAGTACCTGCAGTTCAGTCATCATCTCGGGGGGAGCAGACTGAAGGGACCTCGTCAGCGCGGCGCGCAAATCCTGGGCAGTGAAAGGATGCTTTTCGATGGCGACATAGCGCAACCGGGAACGACAGCCCGTCTGCCGCAGCCATGCCCAGGTCGCCAGAAAATTCACGCCCAGACCAAAGCCTGTCTCCAGCAGTCGAATGCATGGCACGGCAGCGGCGCGTGACGGTAATTCGCAGCCCTCGATGAACACGGCCTGTGCCTGTCCCCAGGCGCTGCTGCGGCTTGCATAGACGTCGCCATACAGGGGCGCAAACAATTCGCCATGGTCGCCCGTCTGCCAGCGGGCAGGCTGTATCGCAAGGAACTTCATGCGGGGAAGAAAATTCAGTCAGCCTTCGTGCACTGCCCTTCGAAGATCAGCAGCGACGTGGGCAATTCCATGGTGTCGCTGACGGACAGCGCGGCGCGGTCAATCACGATCTTGCGCATCGCCTGCTCGGGGGTGAGTCCCATGCAGCCGATCAGCTGATCCTCCCGCTGACACGCCAGTCCATCGATCCGATCAGCGGTGAAGCGATAGCTGCGCTTGGCGGCGGCTGGTACGGTCGAGGGCGCACCACGATGAACAAAGCGAGTCTTGCCATCGCAGTCATAAACCTCGCCGGCTCCCAGCGCGAGCATCGGGAACATCAGCAGTAAAACAAACAGGGATTTCATCGGAAAGAGCCACGGACGGGCAGGCACAAGGGACGCTGCATCATACAACGCCCGGCCTGATCGGCGATCAGTCGACCCGTGGCCCCAACCAGCGATTAAACTCGGCCACCTCGGCTTCCGTCAGCCGGCCAGAGCGGGCCGTCAGGCCGATCAGGTCACGCAAGTAGTCATAGCGTGCCTTGGATTGATCCACTCTTGCACGCAGCAGGCGTCGCCGGGCATCCAGCACATTGATCACCGTCGCTGCGCCCAGTTCATAGCCACGCTCCTGTGCCCGCACCGTCTGAGTCAGCGCATCGACTTCCGCATTCGTGGAATCAATGCGCGCGCGATTCGCCTGCGCCGATGCATAGATCACCCGCGTATCCCGCTCGACTTCGCGCAGCAAGGTTTCCAGTTGTTCCTGCTCGATCGCCTGCTGTGCGAGTGCGGACGCTTCTGCCGCGCTGACCCGCCCGCCCTCGTAGATCGGAATGCGCAATTCCAGCGATGCGCTGCCCACGTTGTATGAACGCTGGGAGACGTTGTCGTACGTCAGGTTCGACTGACTGTATTGCAACGAGAGCGACAGCTGAGGATAGTGCTCGGCGCGTGCTGCATCGACAGATCGCCGACTCGCCAGCAGCGCCTCGCGCCGGGCAACAATGGCAGGATTACTTTCTCTTGCTGCGTTTACCCAATGCTCGGCACTCTCAGGAACCGAGGGAAAATCGGCGCGCACCAGCATCGCGAGAATCCCGGCATCCCTGCCCGACAGCTCGCGCAGCCGGACACGTGCCGCTTCACCCTTGTTGACCGCGTCGATCTCGCGCGTATTGACCTGCTGCAGCCAGGAAATCGCCTCGGTCAGATCGGTGATCTTTGCCATCTCCCGCTCTCGCATCGAGCGCAGGCGCTCCACTTGTTTTTGCGCAGCCTCTTTTTCCGACTGCAGCTGCATCAGCTCGTCATCGGCCTGCAGCGCATTCAGGTACTGATCGGCGATTTGCGCAAACAGCTCGGCTCGCACATTGGCTGCTTCCTGCTCGGCCTGACTGATCGCGAAACGTGCGCCATCGCTGCGGTAGTAAGAGGGCAGATCGATGATTGCCTGCCGCGCCTGCAAGACGGTACGACGGCCGCTGTACCGCTGGTCTGTCGTAGCATCGCTGTAATCATTGCGGGACACCGACGCCTGCACGCTCGCCTGCGGATACAGGCGGCTGTCGGCCTGATCAGCGTCAGCGCGTGCGCGGTCAACGCCGAAACGACGCGCCTTGAGCGCGGGATTGTCGCTCATGGCTGAGCGATACAGGCCGAGCAGATCGGTCGCCACCGAGGGCGCGCAGATCATGAGCATAGCGATCGCCATCACGGCGCCGAAGAAGCGGTTGAGCCAGTAGATCAACTCAATCCTCCTTCAGCGAGCGCACCAGCATGTCCGACAACGGCGCAGTCAGGTAATGCCAGAAGGTGCGCTGCCCGGTCTTCACCAGTACATCGGCAGGCATGCCGGCCACCAGATCAAGCTTTAACCTCGCCAGATCCTGCATGCCCTTGGGCGTGATCGACACGCGACCCAGATAGTAGGGCTGCTTCGTGCCGTTGATGTCTTCCATCATCCGGTCGGCCGACAGCGTGGCGAGCTTGCCCTCGATGCGCGGCATGTCTCGCTGGCGGAATGCAGTAAACCTCACTTCTGCCATTTGCCCCACCCGCAGCTGATCGACATCCTGCGGCGACAATTTTGCTTCGACGATGAGCGTCTCTTCACCCGGCACGATATCCAGAAGGTGAGCGCCAGGCTTGAGCACCTCGCCCCGCGTGTGCACCGCCAGCCCGAGCACCCGGCCTTCTTCTGGCGCGACAATTGCCGTACGTCGGTAGGTATCCTCGAGCCCACGTATTTTTTCGCGCAGAGCGAATATGTCGGCCTGCACCTCCGAGAGCTCCTTGGCCACCTCCTTCTGCATGTCTTTTTCCAGCTGCAAGATCTTCAGCTGCGCTGAGCTGATCTCCACCTCGGCAGAGGCAATGTCATTTTGCAGCGAGTCGCGCTGCCCTTCATTCACCGCCAGATTGCGTTCCATGTCGCGGACTCGCTGACGCTCGGCATAACCTTCTTTCGCCAGCGCTTCAAAATCGGCACGTTCTTTTTCGTAAGAATCCACCAACCGGTCGCGCATGGCCTTTTGCTGTCTGAGGCCGGCAATCTTTTCTCGCAGCTGTGCGATCTGCCGCTCATAGAGCATGATCTCGCCTTGCTGCGCCTGTCTGCGCACCCTGAACGTCTGGTCCTGCACGCGCATCGCCTCGGCCGCACGAGAATCGCTGGCCACCGCCGTCAGCGCTAGCGGGTAAATCACACGCGCCAGTCCGTCGCGCTGGGCAATCAGGCGGGCTTCGCGTGCCATGCCCACCAGCAGCTGACTGCGCACCTGCTCCAGCTGCGCCTTGGCCTGCACATCCTCCAGCGTGACCAGCACATCACCTTTGTAAACCCACTGTCCCTCGGTGACTCTCACCTCACGCACAATGCCGCCTTCGAGATGGTCCACAGATTTGCGATAGTTCTCCAGCACGACAACGCCGTTGCCTATCGCGGCACTATCCAGCGGAGCCTTGACCGACCAGATGCCAAGCCCGATAAACAGCGCCAGCACCGCCAGCAGCCCGCCGTAGCGCAGCCTGCGCTCACGTCGTTCTATTACGGGATCGAGCGAAGTCTCGTTCGCTGGAGTCTCAGATGCGGCACGAAGCGTCTGCGCGCGCTTTGGGGCGTCGTTCGAGAATTCGGGGAATGGGTTCATCAGGCACCCCCTGTGGCAAGTTTGGCGCCGGTCTGTTGCGCCCGGCGATGAATGAGCGATGCCGATACCTGAGCCGGCGTACCATGCAGCCCCAGCTTTCCGTCGACCAGCAGCAGCACTGCATCTGCTTTCTCCAGCACCCCATTGCGATGGGTGACGATCACGACCGTAGAGCCAATCTCGCGTAACTCCTCCAGCGCCTTCATCAGGGCAGTGCTGCCCGCCTCATCGAGATTGGAATTTGGCTCGTCAAGAATGACGACTGCCGGATCTTTGTAGAGCGCACGTGCCAGCGCGACACGCTGACGTTGCCCGGCAGAGAGCGTGAAATTCCCCTCCAGCTGCGTCTCATACCCGTCCGGCAGCGCAAGAATCATCTCGTGCACACCGGCACGGCGTGCAGCGCGGACGACGGCCTCGGCGTCAATGTCACCGAAGCGCGCAATGTTTTCAGAGATGGTGCCATCCAGCAGTTCAACATCCTGCGGCAGGTAGCCAATCGCACTGCCGAGCGCTGCACGCGAGTACTGCGACAACTCAGCGCCATCCAGTCGCAGCGTACCTGCGTGCGGTCGGTTCAGGCCCAGCAATGAACGCAACAAGGTGGATTTGCCCGCAGCGCTGGGGCCGATCACGCCCAGTTGCGAACCTGCCGGGATCTTCAGCGTCAATTCCTTGATCACTGCGGCGCGCGCGCCAAAAGGGGCGATGACAACTTTTTCGAGCTCATACTCGCCGCGTATCGGTGGCAGCGGCATCGTTTCAGCAGGCTCGGGATACTCGCCCAGCAATTCGGACAAACGCTTGTAGGCGGTGCGCGCGCCCGTCATCGTCCGCCAGCTGCCGATCAGCTGATCGATCGGTGCCAGCGCGCGGCCCAGCAAAATCGAACCGGCGATCACCATCCCCGGAGAAATCTCGCGGCGAATCGCCAGATAAGCGCCCAAGCCAAGGATCAGTGATTGCGAGGTGAGGCGATAGGTCTTCGACAGCGCGGCGATCAGCCCGGCCCGCGCGCTTGCGCGGTGCTGCGCATCGAGTGCGGCACCACGATCGCGCAGCCAGCGCTCCCGCAGCCGGGGCAGCATGCCCATCGCAGTAATGACTTCGGCATTGCGCAGGTGTGACGCCGTTTGCTGATTGGCTGCGATGCTCGAACGATTCGCCTCTTGCAGCAGGTTATGCGTAGCCAGTTCAGTCCAGACCGTCAGCCCCGCCAGTACCACCATCGAGAACACAGCCGCCCAGCCAACCCATGCGTGAAACACGAACATCAGCCCCACATAGATCGGCACCCAGGGCGCATCCAGCAGCGCGAACAGCCCTGGCCCGGTAACGAACTGGCGCACGCGATCGATGTCTTCCAGTGGCTGCGCACTGGCGCGCCTGCCGCTGCTGGCAATCGTCCGGTTGAATATGGCGTCATGCACCTTTGGCCCCAGCGCGGCATCGAAGCGCATGCTGGCCACGATCATCACCTGCGCGCGTAGCCATTCCAGCCCGCCAAATATGATGAACAGGAAGGTCGTGATGAGCGTGAGCATCAACAGTGTCGGCACACTGCCCGTGGAGAGCACCCGGTCATACACCTGCAGCATGTAGATCGATGGCACCAGCATCAGCAAATTGAGGAACAGGCTGAACATGGCTGCCGAAGCGATCGCCGTCCGGCTGGCCGAGATCACGGCGCGCAGCGCGGGCGGTATCGCTGCGGATGCAGCTGCTGACGTGGCACGAGTCGGCGCAAAGGCCGTGGTCGGCTGGTTCATGATGACTTTCTTGATCGTGCGGCGAAGGCGACGCGATGCCGCTGCAAGTGGTGCGGCATCGCGCTGGTCGGGTTACTGCATGACGGCGGCTGGGTCGAGTTCCAGCGGATCCTGCCTGGCAGGCTGTGCGCTGTTGCGGGCCTTGTTCGCCGCCGAAATGACCTGATCGATCTGCCGCGCCAGCTGCGCCAGATCGCCCAGCCCCATCGCGATCCGGCATTCAAGGCGACCATCGAGTGTGGGATTTTTCTGCTCGCCCGAACGGGCAGCGCGTGTCACCTCGGTCAGTGCGGATTGTTCGATAAAGCCGAAATCAATGAACGCAAATCCCGACCCGAGGTGCACCCCGGTGATGTTGGAGACGACGGAACGATCCGAATGATCGACTGCCCTCAGACGCAGCCCGATGTATACCGGCTGAGCTTCGGCGTTGGTGTGTTTGCTGGATGATGTGTCCAGGTTATCGGCCAGATTCTGGGACATTTACTCTCTCCTCGTTAAGTGGGACAAGCCCGGTTTGGTTGTAATAATGTTAACCATCGAGGTAGAGGCATCACAAGCTTCCGCCAGAGGAAGAAAAGCCGCTTTGTCTGCGCGCCGCCACGCGCAGTTCAGGCGGATGTCAGCAAAAACGGCAGAGAAAGTCCTGCCGCCCAAGGCATTTAAAGGCCGCTAGGCGAATCCGCTTTCATGAGCAAAACTGCCGAAGCCTCGTGCACTAGTACATGACCGATGCAACGAGGACGCGACGCCAGGGCCCGAGAAGAAAAAAAAGCCGGAAGCACGACTGCGCTCCCGGCTTGCTCCCCGCCTCACTACCCTGTTGGCATCTCTTGAAGGATGCTCGTTTGTGTCGTCAGCCCATGTGCAGCTGCATCTGCTCCACTGCCGCTGCTGCATGGGTTCCCAGCAGAGTCAGCATATGCTCGGCCGTCGGCATGCCATGATCATCGCCATCGCCGCGATCGGGAGCATGACCGTCGCTATGATCCTCCCCGGGTACATCGAGCAGTTGATTCTCGACCGTATCCTGATCGTCATCGTCGTCCGGCGGAGTGACCGACAGCATGGGCAGCATGCGCTCACCTACCGCAAGAGTGGCGCCCATTTCTTCATCAGTCTTGCCGAGCACATGGCCCATCTCATGCACGAGCACCGAGAAGAGATCGACCTTGTGGTGAGCGACATCCCCCAGGCCGAGCGACCAGCCGTGATCGGCGGCATCGTCGTCGATGCTGATGAGCGAGCCGCTCGAAGCACCCAGCATCCAGCCTTGGTCATTTTCGCCAAGATCCGCTATTTCTACGGTGGATGCTTTCAGCTGAGTGAGCTGCTCAGCGGTGATGCCCTGATCTTCCCACCAGCAGATGGCCGCATTGATGACATGCTTGATCTGAGCATCGTTTACCGCCTTCGATCCGGCGCCCTCATCTCCCTCCAGCAGCATTGCCGTGGATTTTTTGGCTGCCAGGTCAACACCGCCAGCGTAAGTTTCCACCTTCGATCCGCGGAACACGGTATCAAACGTATAGTTAACCGTTGGCCATAGATCGGAAGCTTTTCCCACCAGAGTATTTTTGACAGAGCTCGTGTCGTACTTGACCGAGATGACATAAAAACTGCCTGACGTTCCGGTGAATTGCAGTGTGATGTCACCGTTCGTATCAGGCTGATAGGTGCTCGATATTGAGTTGATCGTTTCACCTAGATCATATTTGCCGTTTTGATTAGCATCGACTACCTGATAAACCTGATAGTTATTTTTTACGGCGCTCAATGGAGTCGTGATTGGCGACCCCGTTTTGAGTGTGACTGTCTGGTCGATAGTCACCGATAACTGTTCCGTGGGATTGCCAGCTGCGACCTTGATGCTGCCGGAGGCGCCAGTGAAATAGAACAAGACGCCCGGATTAGTCTGAGTGATCTGGCCATTTTTCAGAGAAACGTTATATTGAATAACGCCGCCCTGTGAGGAATAAGCGCTCTGGAAAGTCTGGGCTGTACCTTCGAGATATTGGTTTATTGTGGTGTTGGTGGGAGCGATCAGAGCTGTAGACTTAGACTGGCCCGTATAAGAGCTTGAATCCAAATCCTTGACACCATCACCGGTCTGCGTTTGAGCGGTAACCGTAGCCGTATTTGTGTAGCTGCCAGAGATCGCTGTTCCAGAGGCTTCATAAATCCATTCCTCACCCACATCCAGCTTGCCATTGGTGTTTTGATCGCCGGATTTATAAACCGGAGTAATGTCACTGAACGGACCATTATCATCGACCAAAGCGACGTTCGATAATGTGACATTTCCCGTATTAGTTACGGTGTATTTCCAGGTCACAGCGTCGCCTGCGTTTACGGTGATGCCATCACCAGATTTAGAACCAGAGATCGTTATCTTATTGATGTCGATTTTCGGGTCATACCCCAGCGGCACCTCCGCCGTATCGCTCGCCTTCAAAACCCCCACCACAGCCGTGGCCTCATTGCTCAGCTTGGTGTCGCCACCGCCCTGGCTGTCCAGCTCCGCCTGCGTGACTGTGTGCGCATAAACGAACTCCTTGCTGCCGCCTACGGCCAGATCGAACGACTCGCTG